>ERZ773055.676-NODE-676-length-18588-cov-13.118168_pt1 | contig 18588 bp, 17 predicted proteins | sample MGYA00580515_ERZ773055 | MGnify/ENA primary metagenome ERZ773055 (study PRJEB29015, sample SAMEA2737993) | human oral metagenome | biome: human oral; feature: human-associated habitat; material: dental | place: China | collected 2064 ...
GTGACGTGCGATCCATCGTCGCGATGCGCTTCGTGACCTCCGCCTGCTTGTCGGGTGGCAGAGATCCCATGAGAATCGCTGCCTGATCGGGATCGAGGTAAGCCATGATCAGAGCGATCGTCTGCGGATGCTCATTCTGAATGAAATTCATGAGCTGACTTGGATCGGTCTTGTGTAAAAAGTCGAACGGACGCGCCTGCAGGCTCGCCGTCAGGCGACTAAGGATGAGCTTCGCCTTCTCTGTACCAAGAGCCTTCTCCAAGATATTCTGTGCATACTCAAGACCACCGGCCGACAAGTAACTCTTCGCCATGAGCATCTGGTAGAACTCACTGATGACCGCCTTTTTCTGGTCAGCCGGTATCTTCTTCTGATTTGCGATTTGAAGCGTTACAGACTCAATCTCTTCCTCATTCATATGTTGGAAGAGAAGCGCTGAACTCTCGGCTCCGAGCGCGATGAAGAGAACTGCCGCTTTCTGCCGCCCCGTCAAGGGCGGATTCTTCTGTTCCGCCATATCAATCATCCCCCGCAAGCCACTGCTTGACCAGCATAGCCGCGTCTTCCGGCGTATGCATGATCATCTCTTCGATCGCCTGCATCTCGGTCAGCTGACGCTGCTCTTCTTCCGTAAGCTCTTCCTCCGTAACCTCGCCCGCCTCGATCTGCGCAGCGCGTTCCTCGGCGAGGCGCTGTCTCTCGAGCTCTTCCTGACGGCGCTGTTCTTCGATAGCCTCCTGCTCCAAACGTTTCTTGCGGCGATACATGAGGATGCTGCCGACGATCAGTGCAATGACGAGAAGGAACGCGGCGAGCTGCAGGTAGAACTCGCGGTCGAGTCGATCGCGTTCCGCCTGTTCGTCGGCGAGCTTTTTGTCACGTGCCTCGGTGCTGAACGGCAGCGGCTCGACGGAGACCGTATCTCCTCGATCAGGATTAATGCCAGCGGCGGAACGCACGGAGCGCAGGATGCTCTCCTGCTGCGCTTGCGTCACATCGTCATTGACGAGGACGGCGACCGTCAAGCGGCGAATTGAACCAGGCGAGGCAACAACCTTGCGCTTCTCCTCGTTGACCTCGTAATTCGTCGTATTCTCCTTGCGCTCATACTGTGCCTGTGAGTTGTTGTTCTGTTCCACATAGCCAGGCACATTGGACTGTGTGCCGGCAGGGCCGCCAGGCTGCGTCGATGTGCCAGCATAACTCTCGCTCGTGGTTTGCTGGCTGCGCACGATGCCCGACTCATCGACGACAGGCGTGTAAATCTGGGAGTCCGTCGTCTTCTGGTCGAAGTCAAGCTCAACGCTGATCCGTACGAACGACTTGCCCTCACCGAGCGATGCATCAAGAAGGCTCTGGACGTTCTTCTGCAGATTGTCCTGGACTTTCTTTGTCATCTCCATCTGCGTCAGCGTCTTCTGGCCCACACCGTCATCATTGTTCTCATCGGGATCATTCAAGATCTTGCCCGACTCATCAACGATCGTGATATTTTCAGGCGTCAATCCCTGCACACTATGTGCAGCAAGATTCACAATGCCCTTAACCTCTTTCTTGGACAACTGCATGTTCGCCTTGAGCTTCAGCATGATGGATGCTGTCGCCGGCTTTTCATTTTTCTTGTAAAGGCTGTCCTCCGGCAGGACGATGTGTACGCGTGCCTTCTCAACTGCGTCGAGCTGTTCGATCGTGCGCGTAAGTTCGCCTTGCAGCGCCTGCAGGTAATTAACCTTGTTTTGGAACTCCGTCACGCCGAGCTTACTGTCATCAAAAAGTTCGAAGCCCTTATTACCTCTGGGCAGACCTTCGGCAGCCAAATCCAGGCGCGTGCTGTCGACGCTCTTCGCAGGAACGAGGATCGTCGTGCCCTGCCCGCCTTCCTGTATCTCGTAATTCACCTTGTTCTCTTTGAGCTTCGCCGCGACTTCGCCGGCATCCTTCGCTTCCATATTTGTGAACAAGGGCACCATGTCCGGCTTACTGCCATAGATGATGCTGCCGGCAACAATGGCAATGAATACGAGAGCTGCGGCGCCGATGATCATATATCGCTGCCGCTTGCTGTAATTATTCCAGAGCTCCAGGTAGCGCTCTTTCCACTCTGCCATTTCCTCAATCCCTTCGCCTCAATATGCTTGCCGAAGCCCTGCCTGGCTTTGGCTAATCGTTCCTGCCCAAGGCTTAGACCTGCATGCGCATAATTTCCTGATAGGCCTCAACCGCACGATTCCGCACCTGCATCGTGAGCTGCGTGGCAATGCCCGCTTTCTCACTCGCAATGACGACTTCGGACACATCGGTAATGCGTCCTGCCGCAAGTTCCATATTGAGTCGTTCGGACTCCTTGATCAGTCCGTTGACCTCGCCAAGGGAATCCGTAAGGAACTCATGAAAAGGTTTCACTTCCCTCTGTTCGGTCTCCCCCAGATGACTTTGGCCAGTCATCTGCACCGGCGTCATTTGCAGCGCTTCCACCTGCATGTTCTTTCCACCTCAATCCGTAACCGCTTACTATTTCCGGTGCACGCGTCGTGCAGCCTTTTTCTTTACTTGCCGATATTCAGCGCATTCTGCGCCATACCCTTGGCGGCGTTGATCGCCGTCACATTCGCCTCGTAGGCACGCGAAGCCGTAATCATGTCCACCATCTCCTGCACGATATTGATGTTTGGGCGCTCGACATAGCCATCCGCATTAGCATCAGGATGGCCGGGGTCGTAAACCAGCGGTCCCTGTGACCGATCTTCTTCAATCTTCATGGCACGCACACCATTTCCCGCCTGATTATCGAGTTTCTGGCGCAAGGTAGAAGCGAAGTCCGCCTTACCTCTCTCACGCGGCTGAAAAACGACGTAACGCCTGTGATATGGACCGCCCTCAACTGAACGTGTCGTGTTCGCATTCGCGATATTGTTTGAAATCACGTCCATGCGCAGACGCTCCGCCGTAAGTCCGGAAGCGGAAGCATCGATTCCTCCAAACATACTCATTTTTCTACTCTCCTTGCATCATCCGAAATCCTGCATCACACACCCGGCGAATCACTGCCCGGTAATGACGCTTCTCATCTGAGAGAACCCGGCCCCGACCTGCCTGGCCAAAGCATTGAAGTACAGGCTGTTCTTGGCCAGAGACGCCATCTCGACATCAATATCCACATTGTTCCTGTCGTAACGCATGGAAGATGACTGGTCCAGTTCAATCTTCGCTAAAGCCCTGCCCCGGAAAGAAATGGGCATGTGGCGATCATGCGTGCGCACAATCTTGAGCCCGCCCTCAGCATCGAGATCAAGCTCCTTCGCAAGAAGATCCTCGAACACGACGTTGCTCTTCTTGAAATTCGGCGTGTTAACATTGGCGATGTTATGGCTGATGACCTCTTGTCGAAGGTTCGCCGCCCCCATACCGCGCTGCATAACGTCGAGCGCCCTGTTGCCTACGATTTGCTCCAGCATTGCGGTGTTCCACATCCTTTCCCTTAACTCTCTCTAAAGTTCGACGGAATGAGAAAAAATCCTTTTCCGCCGAACTTCTTTTTTCAAAAAGGCGAAGCAAAAGCAAACTTGCTTCGCGTACAGGCTGAAAATCATTACCCAAATCTATGCATCATGATTAACAAATTTATCCATCGTGATTTTGCACTTTCTATTCTACCATAAAATCGGAAATGATTCACTCCATTTCTCAGTTTTTTTTAACGACTGTAAAATAGTCCTATAAGAGACAAGAAAAAAGGGGCGGGTTCATGCCTCGGCATGCCCCAGACCCCTTCCTTGTTTCTTCAGTTTTCCACCCGTTGAAGTTCTTCGAGCAAATAAGGATTGAGCACCTTGATGTGCGTTCCCTTCATGCCGAGTGACTTCGATTGAATGAGCCCCGCCGACTCGAATTTTCTCAGCGCATTGACAATAACGGAGCGCGTGATCTTCGCGCGGTCCGCAATCTTCGAGGCGACGAGCAGTCCCTCGGAACCTTCCAGTTCGCCAAAAATGCTCTTCGCCGCCTTGACCTCCGAGAAGGAGAGCGTCGCCAGAGCGATCTGCACCGTCGCCTTCTTGCGTGCCTCGATCTCGATCTGCTGCGTGCGGTCGCGCAGCATCTCCATGCCGACGACCGTTGCGCCGTACTCGGCAAGGATCAGATCGGCTTCCGTAAAGTCCATGTCATACTTCGCGATGATCAATGTGCCGATGCGGTCACCTACACCATAGATCGGCACGATCGTGGTATTCTTTCCCTCAAATCGACAGTCCGTATCCTCCGTGAAGGCACAGATTCCCGTCTTCGACTTCAAGTTCGGCGAAGTCTCGTCCATCTTCAGCAGCCAACTCACATACCGCTTGGGAAAGTTTCCTTGCTGCACGACGTTCGCAAGCATCAGGTCGCACTCGAAATCATCGATGAAGGCATGTCCGAAGATCTTGCCCGCCTTGTTCACAATATAGACATTCGCATCGATCACCGCACTCAAGACACGCGATATGCTGTCGTACTCGACGCTTTCCGCACGCTGCAGCAGACGGTTGATCTTCCTAGTTTTCTCCAGTAATGTCGCCATGCAAACTCCATTCCTTTCTCCACGGCAATACGACTTCCAAATTCAGGCTATTGCCTGCACCTTCATTTTAACACATTTTTCTAAATAATCAAAGATGCGGGAAAGAAATGTTGAATTTTTCTTGATTTTTTCGTCAATGACACACGAGAGGCCCACACTTTCATGTCAAGCCGACCATCACCTCGCGGAACACCTTGCCCAAGGAATCGTGAATCACGAGATCCGCCCTTTCGTCCGCCTTCGTCGCCGTCTTGTTGATGAGCACGAGACGCCTGCCTTTGAAACAGCGCAGAAGTCCCGCCGCTGGATAGACGACGAGCGATGTGCCACCGACAATGAGGAGATCCGCCGCAGAAATCGCGCGTACGGCAGCGTCAAGCACATCGGCATCAAGGCTTTCCTCATAGAGCACGACATCTGGCTTCACGATGCCACCGCACTTCGTACAATGCGGTACACCTTCGCTCGCCTGCAGAAACCTTTCATCATAAAACGCACGGCAGTCCATGCAGTAACTGCGCCGAATCGATCCATGCAGTTCCAGCACGCGCGAAGAGCCGGCTTCCTGGTGCAGTCCGTCGATGTTCTGCGTGACGACGGCCTTGAGTTTTCCCATGCGCTCAAGTTCGGCGAGCGCCTTGTGGCAATCGTTCGGTTTTGCTTCCGTATAAACGAGCCGCTTGCGATAAAAATCGAAGAATTCCTCAGGGCAGCGCTCGAAAAACGTATGCGAGACAAGCTCTTCGGGAGAAACGTGCTGTGCGAGCATCTTGCTGTAGATTCCTGTGGCGCTGCGAAAATCTGGAATGCCCGATTCCGTCGAAACGCCGGCGCCGCCGAAGAATACGATGTTGTCACTTTCCTTCAATAAATTATGGAACACGGCGATCTTTTCATTCTCCATTGTTTTCGCCCCCTCTTCTGCCATTTTCCGCGCATCCTGCAAATTCAAACGTCCTCAGCAATCTCGCGGTATATATCCTCCAAGTCCTTCATATAGCCCTTCGCATCCATCAGCGGCGAGGCTTCCATGCGCGCGCGCAGATCGCGGTGCAGACGGCACAGGATGTCGGGCGAGTCCGCAAGCTCCACGGCTTTTCGCACGTATTCCATATCGCCTCGCGCTACGAGCTGTGAAAGCCCCGCATTTTCCAAGATGCTTGTCGAAAAGCGCGAGCCGTGCGTGCCGCCCGCTTTCGTGATGACGGGCACGCCCATGTAGAGCGCCTCGCACGTCGTGACGCCGCCCGTATAAGGGAAGGTGTCGAGCACGATGTCGATGTCCGTGTACTGCTCAAGATAATCGGGGCTGTACGGGCGAAGCTCGACCTGTGCGAGCGGTATGCCGAAGCGCTGCAGACGCTCCTTTACGATCTTCCTGCCCGCCGCAATGCTGCAGATCTTGCTCTTGACGACGAGCCGCGCCCCCTTCATGCGCTCAAGCACGCCGCGCCACAAGGCGAGCATATCGTCCGACACCTTGGAGAAGTTGTTGAAACTGCCAAACGTAATATAGCCGTTCTTCACAAACGGCGCCTCCCCGCCGCTCTTCGGCATATCGCGCAGCACGGGCGCATAACAGAGGTGACTGTGCGGCATACGCAGTACCTTCTCTGAAAAGCCGCGCGCGCCCATGTCCCACGGCGAGCAATAGATATCGGAAAGGAAGTAATCGACCGCACGAAGCCCCGTCGTCGCCATGTAGCCGATCGCCGTCATTTGCACGGGCGCAGGCCGCCGGGCGAGCACAGGCAGACCGCTTCCCTGCGTGTGCCCGGCAAGATCGACGAGGATGTCGATGCCGTCCCTCTCGATGAGGCGCGCCGCATCCCTAGCCGAGAGGCGCGAGACGTCCTTCCACTGTACTCTTTTCTGGCGAAAGAGCGAAGTCACACGGTCGCGCTTGCCCCGTGCATAGCAGGTGACTTCAAAAGAAGCGGCGTCAAAATCGCGCACGAGCGGCATGAAGAAATACGCCGCCGCATGAAGGCGGAAATCGGGCGAGATGTAACCGATGCGCAATTTGCGGCTGAAGGTGCGCACACGCCTCTTTTCCATGGGCGGCGCCGTCGGCTGGACGCGGACAGCCAGCTGAGTTCTCTGCGCCCGCGACGGTGAAAGGCGTGCGCCGCTAAAAAGCGAGGCGGCGCGAGCCTCTCGCCGTTCCTTGCTCCTTCGCTCCTCTTCCAATTCCTTCTTGAACGCCTCGTACTCCTTTTCCTCTTCCATGCGCCTTTGATTTGCCCGCGCTTCCCAGGCCCAGAGACGAAGTGAATCCTCATTCTGCGGCTTCGGCAAGGTATTCTGCGCGAGATGCGAAAGAGGCTCGCGTTCCTGCTGCGCCACAAGCGCTGCACCGCGCCGCTCGCAATCGCCCTCCGCTCTGGCCGCCGCCATGGCCTCCCCGACGGAAAGCGCCGCCTTCGGCTGCAATGCCCCCGCCTCTGCCGCCTCGATGCGATATGGATGACAGACCTTGACGCCTTCAAAAAACTTTTCGTAGCCGCAATGGAGGCGCAGAGATTCGGCGGGCGTCCTCGCACGATAATTTGAGCAGAAGAGTGCCTTGCTGTAGCACTCCGCCGCCTCCTCTCCCGTCAGCATATCACTCGCTGCTAGAAGCGTGTTCATGGCAAACTCCGGCTCCGCCGCGAGAAGCCAGGCGTCGGAGAGCCATGCGAGCGCCTTGAAGCGCACGTAGCGAAGCGACTGCGACCAAAGCGATTCGGCGACCTTCTCCGTCGCCTGCACGATGGAGAGAAGCTCCTTGATTTCCTCCTCCAAGGCGAAATCCGCGGAGAAGAATGCGGCGCGTACGAGACGCGCACGCAAATTCCCCGGCTCGCGCTCTTCGGCACGCGCCATGTACTCCTTCGCCTGCTCGCGCTCATCCATATAGAAGGACGCCTCTGCCATGATGGCATAGGCGTCCGCGTCCTCCGGCATGATCTGCAGAATCTCCTTCGCCGAAGCGCGCATGCCGCGAAAATCGCCCTGGTTTGCAAATCGGTTGGCTATTCCGATCCAATTCTCTTTGTCGTCCATAAAGCACACGCTCCAACAAGTATAGTCTAAACCTCCGGGCACAATTCTGCTCCGTACTCTCGGAGAAAGATCTTCTGATACTCCTTATAGCTTTTGGCGAGCGGCTTCTCCACGGGACAGTGGATGCACCAAAATCCCGCCTCCTGATTCGGCACGACCGTCCGAAACCCGAGCCTGGAGAACTCCTTGCACTGCGACGTGTCGTAGAGATGCCAGCCCGTGAAAAGATCTTCGCGCCAGAGCACGTCGTACTGCGTCGCAAGGAAGAGTCCGTCCGCCGCTTCGACGTCGATGCTCTCGCCGTCCGGCTCCCTCAGGCGCGTGTCGACGATGCTTTCCGCCTCGCACGCATGAAGCACGCGTCCATAGCAGCGAAACCCGTCCCACCACACGCCGCTTGCGGGCAGCGAACGGCAGCCGATGACGCCGATCATACCAATGCTCTCATCTGCAAAGATATTCAACATCGCCCGTGGAAAATCCTTGTTGACGAGCAAGGTGTCCTGATGCAGATAGACCTTGTAGCGCGCCCGCGACCTCGCCATGCCCTCGTTGTACCCCGCCGCCATCGACGAGGCGCCGCGCACGGCGATGTACTCGGCGCGAAAGCCTTCGGGCAAACGCAGATGGCGCAGGTAGAGCAGACACTCCGCGTACCATGCCTCATCGTTGACGCAGGTGATGAAGGCGATCGCCCTCTCATCCTTCATCTTCCGCCGCTCCTTTCACACTTTCCGCCGCAAGTTCCTGCAAGGCCTCCCGCACCTCGCCGCACGGAAGCCTGCGTCGTGCCGCCTCGGCAAGCTCTCGCGCCAGCTGCAGCTTTGCCGTCTGCAGGAGCGCGCGCAAGAGATCCTTCTGATGCACGATGGTCTGCGCGGCAAAGTCCACGAGGTATTCGAGGAAGATTCCTTCCTCACGGCAGAGCTGCCAGAGCGCCGCTGCATTTTCTTCCACCTCTATGCCGTACTCAAGGCGGCGCAGGAGCGTCACAAGAGTTCGGCGCACAGCGGGCGTGAAGCACTCCTTCAGAGGTGCGACCTCGTCCGATGTGCGCCGCGCACGGCAGAGCCAAAACTTCGCTTCCAAGTCGCGATCCGAATTTTCAAATTCCGCTGCTTCCAACCGCTCGATCACGCCCTGCGGCGCTTCACGCCATACAGGAAGAAAAGAAACCTCCTTATAAAAGGACGCCGCGAGCAGCGTCTCCATCTCAGGGCGAGCGAAGAGACGACGCACGATCGCATAGAAATGCCCGCCGCGCAGATCCTCGATGACACTCCAATGGCGTACGTTCAAGAAGCTCGTCAGGAGATAGCCCGTCGGTCGCAGGAAGAGGCCGAACCCTGCAGCAATGTCCTGCGGATTTCCCGCCGTTTCCAAACAGCGGTCGGCAAGGATATAATCGAAGCTCTCTCTCTCAAACGGCAAAGGTGTATCGCGGTAGTCCAAGAAGGACCAGGAGACATCCAGTCCCTGCAGTTCGGGTGCATCGGCATCATCCAGTTCCGCCGTCACAGCGAAGAGCGCGGCGGCAGGCATCATCTCGCGCAGTTTTGGCAGATAGGCGAGGCTTTCCACGACGAGCACGGAGAGTGCGGAGCGCGTCGGCGCGAGAAAGCGCAGCAAGCCACCGCCATATTCCATGAGATCGCCTCGCTCTTCACCCGCGTCCCTCAATGCATCTTGCGCGCCATCTCGCGCGCGTTCTCCTTGAGTTCATCCGGCGTATGACCCTTGAGCCGCCACAGGCGCGTCGTCGCGTGCAGAGCGATCACGAGTTTCGTCATCTCCTCTTCTGCCGCCTCATCGTCAAGCTTGCCCAACGTTTCCAAAAACGCGGCGACGTCCTTCATGCTGCCGCCGTTCTGGAAGAGCAGGAGGATCTTCCCGACGGCTTCCGCCGCCTGCAAAACCTCCATCGAAAGCTTCGCCATGAAGAACTGCGCGAGCTTCTTGTAGGCGAGCGTCGCCTCGATATAGCCCTCTTCTCCCGCATCGTAAACCTTGCCGTAAGGAATCTCGGCAAAAGGAAGATCCTCCTTCTCCTTCTGCTCTCTTTCGAGCCACGGTGCACTCAAAAGCGTATGATACGCCAAGCCTCGCTCCGTGCCAACGACTTCCTTGTGCCAGCAGGAGCCGTTGAGCATCACGCCCATGAAGGCGGCGAAGTCAAGGCGCTGACCCTCTTCCAGATAAGCGTTGACCATGGCGAAAAGCTTATCGTAGTCGAGGAAGCCATAGTAGAAGAGAAGTCCTGTCGCGAGGCGCATGATCTCCGTATTGAGACGCACGGCATCTTCATAAACTGCGGAATCGAGCTTCTTAAAGATTTCGGCCATCTCCTCGGGCATGTACCAATAGAGCTTGCCCTCATCCGCACCGACCGCCATGATGCCAAGTCCGCACAGGTAGTCGATGCGCACATCGTCCTCGCGGAAGTCATCGGCAAGCCCGCCCTTGTCCTGTATATGGCGAAACGCCTGGTACTGCTCCTCAAACGCCGATGGCAGCCAGCGCTCGGCAAACTGCACGGCGGCAGGCAAAAGAGTGTCGATGAGCGCAGGCAACGTCATGCTCTCCGTCCCCTCCAGGCAGAGGTTGTACGCCAAGTCGTCCAGCTCTTCGCGCGAAAGGCAACCCAGAGCCTCCTTGAGTGTGCGGTTTTCGGGCAGTGCGCGGCGATAAAATCGCTTTCTGCGCTCCTCCTCGCCCATCAGGATTCCATCCAATCTCGCCTTCTTCTCCATGAAATCTTCCTTTCTCAACGTGGCTTTCCCACCGCAGCGGGTGCATCCCATCTCATTGGAAATACTCGGCAATTCCTGCCGCGATGCCCTGCGCGGCATTCTCCACGCCCTCCTCCGAATTCATCATCTGCTCCTCGCGCGGATTGGAAACAAAAGCCGTCTCCAAGAGCATTGCAGGCATATCCGTATGACGGCACACATAGAAGGCGCACGGCTTCGTGCCGCGGTCGAGCGTACCGAGGCGGCGCAGCACACCGCGCTTGACGCAGTCAGCAAGGCGCGTGCTGTCAGCCGATCCCATCTCGTAGTAGTAGCCCGTCGTGCCGTGCGCTTCAGGCCCTGAGAAAGCATCGAGATGTATGCTGAGGAAGATGTCCGCCGAATTTTGATTCGCGATGTCGCAACGCGCCTGCAGTTCCTCCACATCCGTCGCCTTCGCCTTCTTCGGCGAAACCTCCGTGTCCTCCGTGCGCGTCAAGATGACCTCTGCCCCCTCTGCTTCCAAGAGCGCCTTGAGTCTTTTCGCGATGCGAAGCGCGATGCTCTTTTCCGTCACGCCCGTCGGTCCGATGGCACCCGTGTCGCTGCCGCCGTGCCCAGGATCAAGGACGATGCGCTTGCCGCCAATGCCCGGCGCTGCGCTGCTCTGGCTTCTCGAACGCGTCATCCCCGAAGAAGATTGTCCGCCATCCGAGGAACTGCCTGAATCATCGGACGAACCTGTCCCATGGCCGAAGTCGATGTTCGAACCGCCCGAAGCAGCACCTCCTGCGGAGGACGTGCTGCTGCCCGCACTGCCCGAAAGATTTCCAAAATCCATGACCACGCGATACGGCACAGGGCCGCCTTCCAGAGAAAACACGTCGTAATTGCTACTGCTCTTGTACATCTCCGTCTCCACGACGATGCGCACCGTAGTCGGATTGAACTGCCCGAGGCGCACCTTCGTCGCGAACTGGCTCTCGATCTTCTGGCTCTTTGCAACGGAAGGCGAGAGGCGTGCGCCCGAGATGTCGACGACGACGCGCCCGGGCGAGGCGAGCGTCATCGACTTGTAGTCAACCTCGCCGTCCGCATCGACGACGATGCGCACCTTCTCCTTGTCCGCATGGACACGCACGTTCTTGATCTGAGTCAAAGGCGCCGCCTGCGCCGTCGAAAATGCTGGGAAGCTCAAGAAAAAAGCGCCCGTAGCGAAAACGAAAAAGAAAAGCCAACGAAACGACACGTTCATGCGATCCCCTCCTGTCAAACCTCAAAGCATGTTGCGTAGGAACGCCTGCGTGCGCTCTTCCTGCGGCTGTTGGAAAAGGTCTCGGGGCTTCCCCTGCTCCACGATCGTACCGTCCGCCATGAACACCACCTGCTGCGAAACCTCACGCGCGAACGCCATCTCATGCGTCACGACGACCATGGTCATGTGCTCTGCCGCCAGTTCGCGCATCGTCTTTAAGACCTCACCCGTGAGTTCTGGGTCGAGTGCCGACGTCGGCTCGTCGAACAGCATGATCTCAGGACGCATGGCAAGCGCGCGCGCAATGGCGACGCGCTGCTGCTGCCCGCCCGACAGGCGTGCAGGGTAAGCGTCGCGCTTGTCAAAAAGTCCGACCTTCCGGAGAAGTTCCTCCGCCGTCGGCAGGATTTCCTCGCGCTTCATGCCCTTGACCTCGACAGGCGCCTCCAACAGATTCTGCAGCACCGTCATGTGCGGGAAGAGGTTGAACTGCTGAAAGACCATGCCCATCTTCAACAGAAGGGTGCGGCACTTCCCGCTCGAAGCGTACTCCGTATGACCGTCCTCGTTCTCTGCAGCGAGGAAATCCCCATCGATCTCAATTGAACCCTTATCGATGTCCTCAAGCCGATTGATGCAGCGCAGCAGCGTCGACTTGCCTGAGCCTGAAGGCCCGATGATGGAAAGCGTCTCGCCGCGTTGGGCTGCGAGATCGATGCCGCGCAGCACCTCATTCGCCCCGAAGCTCTTATGAATGCCGTGCATGCGGATTGCCGGCTCATTCATCGTACTTGCCATAGTACGCCTCCAATTTCTTGAATCCCCACGTCAGAACGAACGTCATCGCGAGATAGAAGACAGCCGCCACGAAGAACGGCGTCATGTCGAACTCGCGCTGCACGATCGTACGCGCCACGCGCAGGAGATCGTTCATCGCCAGAATGTAGATGAGCGACGTATCCTTGACGAGGTTGATCGTCTCGTTGCTCACAGGCGGCAGGACGTGGCGGATCATCTGCGGCACGATGATGCGCCGCATCGTCTGCGTGTACGTCATGCCGAGCGACTTTGCCGCCTCGTACTGCCCGCGCCCAATCGACTGGATGCCCGCGCGAAAAATTTCCGCGAAGTACGCCGCATAGTTGAGCGTAAACGCGAGGAGCGCCGCCGCGATGTCGGGCAGGCGTATGCCAACCATCGGCAGGGCGAAGTAGACGAAGAGAAGCTGCAGCATCAGCGGCGTGCCGCGCATGAGCCAGATGTAGAACTCCATCAGAAGGCGCAAAGGCCCGAGCTTCGATATGCGGCAGAGCGCGACGAGAAGCCCCAAGGGCAGTGACAAGAGGAGCGTCACGCAGAAGATTTCCAGCGTGATTTGTGCGCCCTCCATCATCAAGAGCGCCGTCCCCATGATTTGTTCCATAGATTTCTCTCCTTATTTTTGGAAGCATCGCTTTTTGCGCCGCTCCGACGATTGCCCTTCTATCTTATCACAAATTTTCCCTTTCGCCCATATTTTTAGGAGAAAATAGATATGCAGCATAGGAAAACGCACGAAGTGCCCGCCGTCCGCATGGGCTGTCGCAAGTATGTCCATGCGCACATTCCATGGCCAAGACATATCATCTGCGGACATATCCCAAGCCGTCGGCACAACAATCGTCCCGCCTCTTCTTCTCTGATGGATAAAATATTTTTACAAAAGCAACATTTTCTTTTGACCTATATGCGCATAATATGTATAATATGAATAGGAGGAGTGACCGCGATGAGATTCAAGGAACTTGAACGAATCATCAAAAAGGACGGTTGGTATTTCGACAGTTCCAACGGCTCGCACATGCACTACAAGCATCCAGAGAAGAAGGGAAAAATCACGATACCGAATCACCCCGGCGACCTCGACCCAAAAACCGTTAAATCTGTCTTGCGGATGGCAGGCTTACAATAACAGCCCGTCTCCGAAAGGAGGCTTCTATATGAACCTGGTATATCCCGCCGTATTTTATCCCTGCGAAGTGAATCCCGGCTTTACCGTCGTCGTCCCCGACCTGCCCGGCTGCATAAGCGAGGGCAGTTCTCTCTCCGACGCCATTGCCATGGGCGAGGATGCCGCCTCGGGATGGATTCTCGGCGAGCTTGAGGATGGCAACGAAGTGCCGCCCGCAAGCAATATCGCGGACATTCATCCCGATCCCGAGATTGGTGAAGGCTTCGTCAGCCTACTCTCGCTCGACATGGATGCCTACGCCGCCAAGTACGGCAGCAAATCCGTCCGCAAAAATCTCACGATTCCCGCATGGCTCAACACCTTCGCCGAAGCCGAGCAGCTCAACATCTCCAAAGTCCTGCAAGACGCGCTCACTGACCTGTACGAGAAGAAAACCGCCATCTGAGTGCGGCGAGAGGAGGAGATGTCGCACATAAATCAAACGCTCGGCATCATATCGCTCAACTCATGCAACAACCCCGTTTCTATTCCTAGAAAAAAGAAGCCGCCCCGCAGGACGGCTTCTTTTTTCGGAAGTGCAGCAGCATCTTCCAACACTATCACATATAATCGACCGGCGTCTTCTTTTTCGCCTGCTTGAGCATGCCGAGCTTCGCAGAAATCCATTCCACGATGACGTAGAACACGGGGATCAGGAACACGCCGAGAATCGTCGCGAAAAGCATGCCGCCGACGACGGCGACGCCCATGCCGTTTCTCGCTGCGGCGCCTGCACCCGACGCAACGGCGAGCGGCAGGCAGCCGATGATGAAGGCGAAGCTCGTCATGAGGATCGGGCGCAGGCGCAGACCCGCCGCCTCGATCGCCGCCTTGACCGGCTCCATGCCTCGGTCGACGCGCACCTTCGCGAATTCGACGATGAGGATCGCGTTCTTCGCCGCCAGACCGATGATCATGATGATGCCGATCTGCATGTAGATGCTGTCCTGCAGCCCCGAATTCATGTGGTGGAACAGGATCATGCCGCCCATGCCGAGCACGTACTCGGAAAGGAGTGCGCCCAGGATGCCCGTAGGCACTGTCAAAAGCACGGCAAACGGCACGCTCCAGCTCTCGTAGAGAGCCGCGAGGCACAAGAACACGAAGACGAGGCACAGGGCAAGCACGCGAAGCGTCGAGCTTCCCGCCGTCTTCTCCTCGCGGCTCTGACCCGACCACTCGATGTTGAAGCCCGCGGGAGCCACTTCAGAGACGACCTCTTCCGCCGCACGCATCGCGTCGCCCGAGCTGTAGCCCGAGGCTGCGTTGCCCTGGATCTGAACGGCACGCGCCGAGTTGAAGCGCGAGATGATCGGTGCGCCCGTGCCGCGCTTCGGCTTCAGGAGCGTGTCAAGCGGCACCATCGTGCCCGCGCTCGACCTGACGAAGATGAAACGCGTCGCCTCAACCTCCGAGCGATACGGCATATCCGCCTGCATCATGACCTTGTAAGTTCGGCCGAACTGGTTGAAGTCATTGACCTGATAGCCGCCGAAGTTGACCTGCAGCGCCGTGAACACGTCACTCATCTGCACGCCGAGCTGCTTGACCTTCTCGCGGTCGATCTCGAAGTCGTAAATCGGCGAGTTGACGCTGTACGTCGTCCGCACACCCTGCAGCTCGGGACGCTGGTTCATCGCCTGCACGATCTGCTTCGTGATCGTATCAAGCTCTTCATCCGTATGCCCCGACATATCCTGCAGCTGCATCGTCCAGCCACCGACCATTCCAAGTCCCGGCAGAGCCGGCATGTTGAACGCGATCACCTGTGACTCAGGCGCGACCTTCGCGCCGATGCCAAAGGTCTTTCCGATGAGCATGTTGATATTCGTCTCCACCGTCGTGCGCTCACTCCACGGATCAAGTCCGACGAAGATCGTGCCCGCGCTCGACTTCGCGCCGAAGGACAGGATATCGAAACCGTTGATGGCCATGACCATATCGACGCCGGGCAGTTCCTTGAGGGAGGCCTGCACTTTGTCCATGCTCTCCTGCGTGACGTTGGTCGACGTGCCGGGCGGCAGACTTACGGAAACGATGTAAAAGCCTTGATCTTCATCCGGTACGAAGGTCGACGGCATGTTCTTGTAGACGATCGCCGTAAGGGCGCAGACGAGCACCATGAAGAGAATGGCGAAACGCGACTTGCGAATCATCTTGGCGACAATGCCCAAGTAGCCGCTCTTCGTCTTGTCAAACCACGTATTGAAGCCGGCGAAGAAGCAATCGAGAATGCCCTTCTTGTCTGCCTTGTCCTTCGCGTGCGGCTTCAAGATCAAAGCGCAAAGAGCCGGCGTCAAGGACAGGGCAACAAAGGCCGAGATTGCCATAGAAATGGCGATGGTCAGGGCGAACTGCTTGTAAAGCACACCCATCATGCCGCCCAAGAAGGCGACGGGGACGAAGACGGCGGCGAGCACGAAGGCGATCGCCACGACAGGCCCCTGCACCTCGTCCATCGCGCGCTCCGTCGCGTCGATGACATTCAGCCCCTCCTCCATGTGATGCTCGACGTTTTCGATGACGACGATGGCGTCGTCAACGACGAGACCGATGGCGAGAACCATCGCGAAGAGCGTCAATGTGTTGATGCTGAAATCAAGCGCGATGAACGCGATGAACGTGCCGATCAAGGATACGGGCACAGCCAGGAGCGGTATGAGCGTCGCGCGCCAGCTCTGCAGGAACACGAAGATGACGAGCACGACGAGGAGAAGCGCCTCGACGAAGGTGTGCACGACCTCCGTAATGGACTCACGGATATAGTTCGTGCTGTCCACGATCGTATCGCAGCGCATCTCGGGCGGGAAGTTCGGCCGCGCCTCGTCGATGACCTGTTTGACGGCAGCGACCGTCTGCATGGCATTGGCGTCGCTCGTGAGCTGGACGCCCATGGCAAGCGCCGGATGTCCGTTCGCCTTGGCAACGATGTTGTTCGTCTTCGCGCCCGTCTCCACGCGCGCGACATCCTTGAGGCGCACGAAGCTGCCGTCGCCCGAAGCGCGTACGATGATATTGCCGAACTGCTCGGGCGTTACGAGACGGCCGTTGACCTTGCCCGTCGCCTGCTTTTCCTGCATCTCGGGCACGGGCATCGCACCGATCGTACCCGCCGGCGCCTGCATGTTCTGCTCCTTGATCGCGGCTGCAACATCGGAGACCGTGAGTCCGAGCTCTGCGAGCTTGTCGGGATTGAGCCAGACGCGCATCGAATAGTCCGAGCCGAAGATCTGGACGTCACCGACGCCATGCACGCGCTTGATCTTATCGAGGAGATAGATCGTCGCGTAATTCTTGAGGAACGTACTGTCGTAAAGGTCGTTGTCTGAATAGATGGAGACCATCATCGCCATGTCGTTCGACGCCTTTTTCGTCGTGACGCCGACCGTCTTGACGTCGTCGGGCAGGCTCGCCGTCGCCACGGCGACATTATTCTGCACCTTGACCGAATCCATGTCGCCGTCCGATCCGGTCTCGAACGTGACCGTCAGACTGTAGCGCCCCGTGTCATCCGAGTTGGAGCTCATGTAGTCCATGCCCTGCGTGCCGTTGACCTGATCTTCAATGATCTGCGCGACCGTCTGATTGACGACGCTCGCGCTCGCTCCCGTATACATCGTACCGACGGTGACCGTCGGCGGCGAGATCTGCGGGTACTGCGCAATCGGCAGCTGAAGCCCCGCGATGACGCCGCAGATGACGATCAAAAGCGCGATGACGATGGCAAAAATCGGCCGATGGATAAAAAACTTAGACAAGCTTATGCCCTCCTATGCCTATTTGCCCAACGTGCTCACACTGGAGTCAAATGCCTTCATATCGTTTTCGAGCGAGAAGCCCATGTCGGCTGCCGTGACCTCCGTCGGAGAAAGCTCGACACCCTCCTGCAGGTTCGTCAGACCTTCGACGACGACGAGATCATTCGCCGAAATGCCGTCCTTGACGATGTAGAAGCTGCCCACCTTGTCGCCGAGCGTCACGGTGCGCGCTTTCGACTTGCCATCCTCCATGACCATCACGAAGGACTTGTCGAGAAGCTGCTGCACGGCACGCTCGGGCACGAGAATGGCGTTCGGCACCGTCTGTCCCGAGATCTTCACGCGTGCAAACATGCCGGGCAGCAGAAGGCCGCCGGGATTGTCGAAGAGCGCCTTGATCTTCAAGGTTCCCGTATTGTCCTTCAAGGCGCGATCCGTCTCGACGATGCGCCCGTCGATCGGATATGCCGTGCCGTCCGCAAGCGTCAGCGACACACGCGCCGAAGGAGCGCCTTCGCCGCGCATGGCGGCGCCCATGAACTTCAAGTAATCCGTCTCGCTGATGCTGAACGTCGCGTAGACGGGATCGTTCGTGCCGACCGTCACGAGCGTCGTATTGCCCGCCGTGACGAACGTGCCGACGGCAACATCGTCGACGGCGAGCTGCCCCGTCATCGGCGCGTAGATCGTCGTGTCGGCAAGATCCTGCTGCGCGCGGCGAAGGAGCGCTGCGTTCGCCTCAGCCGCCGACTCGTAGGCGCTGACGTTCGCACGCTGCGTCGCCACCGTCTGCTCGGGAATCGCTGCCGCCTCGTAGAGAGCCTCATAGCGCGAGAGATCGACGCGCGCGTTGCTCAGCGTCGCCTCCGTCTGCGCGAGCGCCGCCTGCGCCTGCCAGACAGCGGACTCGTACTGGCGCGAGTCGATGCGATAGAGCGGCTGTCCCGCTGTGACGAAGTCGCCGCCCTTCACATACTTCTCGACGACGGCACCCGAAACCTTCGACTGCACCTTGACCTCGTCCTTGCCCGCAATCTGCCCCGCATACTCACTCGTGATCGGCGCATCCTGCTGCATGGCCTTCATGACCTTTACCTGTGCCGGTCCCTTCTGCATGCCCTGCTGTCCGCCGCAGCCGCTCAAGAGCACGGCGAAAGAGAGAACGGCTGCCGCCAAAAACATGGAAAAACCGCCCGTTTTCTTCTGTAGGAAAAACAAGATTCCTCTGCCCCCTTCTTCCCCTCGCCTGCTTT
>ERZ773055.678-NODE-678-length-18535-cov-4.070563_pt1 | contig 18535 bp, 14 predicted proteins | sample MGYA00580515_ERZ773055 | MGnify/ENA primary metagenome ERZ773055 (study PRJEB29015, sample SAMEA2737993) | human oral metagenome | biome: human oral; feature: human-associated habitat; material: dental | place: China | collected 2064 ...
TAAAACCTTCTGGATCAAAATAGACCTGGTCTAGGAGGTAAATTTCGCTCAAAATACTCCCGATTTTCCTTTTCAAAAGAATAGACATCTATACTATTTTCTTCAGACAGCAGCTCTAAACTTATCATTGTAAAAGAATATCCTCTTATCTTGTATCAAAATGTATACACGAAATCATACTAATATGAACCTAAAACTGAACAGACACTCAATAACGTTTCACTACTCTACTTTAGGAGATTTTTTCTTTTTGCGTTTACACAACTTATTTCACCCCAGTAATGTCTTTTCAAATTTTTAGCACTCGTAGTATATTCTATTATACAGCATTGTGAGCGCTTTTGTGATATAATTGAATAAATATTTCATAAATACTTTAGGAGAATAAAATGATCTTAACATTAGGAGCACTCTTAGCTTTTACTGTAATATTTTTAGGTGGACTCAGGGAGATAAGTAAAGCCGAAAAAGAAAATGAAAAACGAAGAAAAATACCAATTAGTTGGCCGGATGGACTAAATCAAGAGATATTTGAGGAAATTTGTCGTAAGGCAGCTAAATCAATAAGACGTTTAAAAATTAAATCATTTGATGGGCTATATATTTCTTGTGAGGTTAGAGCAAGTAGTGGCTTATCTACTTGGGATTTTTCAGCTGATTTCTATGACTATGGGAAGCTTAGCGGGGAATACTTTACTGGTTATGTTGAAAACGAAGATTCTACAATTCCAAAAGTTTTTTTAGAAAAAGTATCTGAAGGTATTAAAGAGATATTATATAGGAATAAAGCGTTCACTCCTATATCATCTCAGGCAGCATTGGGAGAAGATGCTTATTCTATTGAACATTCTTTTATTAAAGCAGGATTTACAAATGTGAAAAGAGAGCCTCGTAAGAAAAGTCTTTTGAAACTATTTACTAGGAAACGAACTGTTACTTATATCGTTGTAAATGGATTATCTGAATTTTCGAATAACCAAATGTTCGACAATGATAGCCTAGTTATAATTGAATATTATTATTAAATGGGTGATGCTATTTTTTAGGACCAAATTCATAATTTCGTTTCTTGTGAAATGCACTTATAGCATATAAAAAGAGGGGTGGAATATGTATTGAGTTCAAATAGCTAGACAAATAATTCAACCAAAGGATTTTGTTCTGTATTCTAAAGGATTAAGTCTTTTTAGTTTTATTAAATTCGTTTGTTGTAGTAATCAATAAAGTCTACAACAACTTGTTCCAATTGGTTAATTGACTTAAACATCATTTCATATCCATATAACCCTTCCGATTTCAGAATAACAAAGAAAGATTCTATCATACTATTTTTTGACTGTTGACCTTACTTGACATGTAGGGTTGAATGTACTTATCTTTTAAAAAGTGATGATAAAGAATTTTATTAGTATTGCCATATTCCTTCTGTCAATAAATAGAAGAGATTATCAAAAATAATCTTCGAAGTTACCATCCTATATTCATTACGTATATTACATCAAAAAAGACATCCAAGAGAGTTCTTTTGAATGTCTGTAAAGGTTGATAGTATCGTATTGATTAACGTTTTGAGAACAAAACTTTAATTTTTTACGGAGAGCAGCACCAAACAAATCCCTTTATATCAACATTTAATAGGAAGAATGCTTCTCCCAAACCCTTTAAAATCCATAAAAATGGATAGCATTAACACCAATTAACACCATAAAATAGACTAGTCACTTCATCAAATTTTATTCCTCTAAACTGTCGGAAAAGCGTAGTCTTTCCGATTGAGCAGAAGAATCCAAAAGGCAGGTTCGCACCTGCCTTTATCTATTTTTTTGCCTTATGAGCTAATTCTTCTTGTAGAAATGGTTTTATTGATGTCAGAATAATAGCCACGGCTTTTTTATTTTGATTCTCAGTTCGATTACGTTTATTGAACATATCAATCATGAATTCATAATCTTTTTCTGGTTCAAAGTTATTCCATTTCGTTGCTTTAAATGCTCCAACTTCAAATAAATAACACAATAATTTACGACTGAAAAATTCTGATGATAATTGAAGAAATTCATTATCTTCTACTGCGTGTAACAACTTAAATAATTGTTCTTTGACATCCACTTCATATTTCAAATCATCACGCTCAAACTTCTTAATGCAAGAACTACCAATAGGATAAAGTACATTACCATTCAATTGATTTTCAATTGTAAAAAGATAACGAAGATGTTCTTTACCACATATACATGATTCTTCTAATAGTTCATCCTCTTCTACATCTGAAATCTCCCACTCTTTGACTGCTAAGTCCCAGTCATTGGAATCAGAGTTATCCATAACATCTTTGATAAGAGTCTGCAAATATTTACTTTGTGCTACCATAATGTAAGGATTTTCTAATTTATTTTATAAGCCACTTCTATCAGGAACAAGCTCTTTGAAGCCTTTATTGACCAATAGTGTATTACACATATTCACATCCCAGCTTGCTGTGCAATTAAGAATGAACTCATACAACATTTCTTGCTGATTTCCTACACGAAGTGTTCTTCCTGATAGTTCAACTAGCATTTTACTGATACTTGGTGGTAATTTCATACCAATACAAATGGCAATCACCGTTTCAAGTTTGGGTTCAGTCCTTCCATTCCTCAAGTTGGAAATAGCCTTCAATCCGAGATTGGTTTCATCAGCCAGTTCCTGATTTCGAACATCTCGCCATTTCATCACTTCTACTAATGCAGGAGCAAAACTATTCATCCCACTAAGCTTTAACATAATTTCCAGTGTATCATCAATGTGAACATCAACTTGTTCGAGCCAATTATTCTTATCCTTCGGATAACTAATCGTAAATTGAATATCAGAATCTGCATCACGATTGAGTAACAAGGTTAAAGAAGTAGAGCGACCTGTTCGAGTGCTTGACGAAATTTCAAAGACAATACAACATTCATCCATATGATGCCTTGCATAAGGCGTTAGGAATGGAGTTCCTGCAATATCATATGAAAGATACTTGGCATCATTGATACAGAGGTGGGATTCTACATAGAGTAATTCACCTTTCTCAACACGCTCTTTCAAGACTGGCTGAGATAATAATTGAAGACCAAGCTGAATCAGATTTACTGAAAAAGTTTGATTATCCTCTAAATTTCCCTGCTTCCATGTATGAGTTGGAACATAGGCGTCATCTATATAAATAAATGCACCTTTCACCTCTTCAAAACCACATTCTGCCAAGCGAACTTTAGCAGATAGACGAGAAACTCCGAAAAACTGAGCTAATTCATCAATCCATTTTTCAAGAATATCAAGAATATCTTGGGTTTGACTCAACTCTAGTAACCGTTGCTGTCTACTCCTTGCTTCTTGAATAAACATCTCTTTAGGCATCAAGATTTTGGGTGCAATTGATTCAGCGTGCCATTCCATCCAACCAATCATATCAGAAGCTTCTTCGTCCTTAATGTCATTTGTTGTAGATAGAACAGAAAGTTCCTCTTCCTCAGCTCTTGCCAATTCTAAAGCATAACGATGCAATTCCCAGTGAACACATTCATGAAGAATCGTATTTCTCACAACTCCAAGATTTCGTATCTGAGGAAGCTTTTCATCAATAACTACTGTTCCCGCAGAGATACCCTTTTCAGGATTATCTTGAAAATAGATTTGACCAAAAATTGAAGTATCCTCCGTAATGGAAGCATACTTTAACTGAAGCCCCATTTGTTGAACAATATAATCAGGTTCAACTCTTGTCGGTGTCAGCAAGGCATTTCGGTCATATTTATTCAAAATTGCTTCTGCCACCTTATCCAAATCATCCTTCCAAATAAATGGAACAAGTTTATCAGAGAGAGCATATTTAAAGGTACTATACGTCCCCCTCTCATAGGTATCAACTTTTACAATTTTAAAATTTTTGATTCCTGCATCAGGCTTTCCAATAGCAGATACACGAAGCCAACGATTCTTTTCGATGGTATTCTCATAATGATTCGTACGTTCAGTTACTACTGCATAGACATCTGTCAAAATATCTATATCAATTTCGCCATCTCCACGATGTCCAGCATAAACATACTTGAAGTCTACATCTGTAACTTCTACTTCATCGTCATAATCATAGGTAATACCTAGCTCTTCAAGATTGCCTAGGAAATATTTCTCACTTGCGTCATAAATTTCATTATAGAATGTTTTTTCTATATATTTGCTAAAAGAAATCAAGTTTCCTCCTAAAATCCAAATAGCTCATCAATGGAATGCCAATCTGTCATATCATCTTTCCATGCTCCTTCATTCAAATAGCGAAGAGTGCCCGAAATATCACGGATAAATGCCCCTTTTAAATTATATTTCTCAAGATAAGCTTTCAAGGCTTCGTATTTCAACGGTGCATACTCGTCAATATTCTTATCTTGACCTTTAGCACTTTCTCCACCCTTGGTTTCTACAATATAGACATCGCCATTCTTCATTTTGACAATATAGTCAGGATAGAAATGATGGGAAGAGCTGGCTGTATAATAGACAATTGAAAAATATTGACTTCCTTTATCACCGTTCTTATAGACAAACTCAACAGCATCTTCGTGTGATTCAATATAATCTTCAAAAAGTCGCTCAACTTCACTTCCCTTGATAACGCTATTGGTATAACCTGCATAGACATTGGTTGTTGTATCTACATGTTCCAACTTTGGATTATAAGAATAACGTTCTGTCATTGGAATGTAGAAATCATTCTCCTGAGGTACTACAAGTCCCATACTGATGGTTGGCTGAATATCAGCTTGTCTAAAGACTTCACGCAGAGCACGCCAATTATTCAAGATAAAGGCTGTCCATTCACTAGCTTCCAACTTCAAAAGTTTTTGCTTATTTGGTCGTTTATCATCCATGAAGAAGCGTTTCAGAAGAGCTTCAACCTGACTTACTTTCAAGTGAGTAACTCGGTCAAGTTCATGGTAAGCATGAAGCAAGTCAAGGCGATTAGCACGATAGTCTGCTTCTACACGTCTTTCTCTATCTTGAAGGCGGTCAGAGTGTTCCAACGTATCAAAACGACCTTGTTTATAAGTGTTGATAATGGAACTTCCAAATTGAAGTCCTTGATTTTCTAATTTTTGCTTATTCGATTCAACATCTTCTGTTAGATTCCATTCACGAACCAGACCTTGATAGAGATTTTCACGGATAGCTTTTTCATTTTGTCCTTCATGCAAATCAAGCACTCGCTCGCTGATTAAATGGAAATCTTTGGCTATATCTTTTCGATTCAGAAGTGGCGTAGGTGCTCCAACTCCTTTTTGAGTAAATGCACCATTCAAGAAATCCCCATCAAAGGTATAAAGATAAGCATTATCCAATACATCGACATCATAATGACCTTTGAAAGGTTCAGGCATCCTACGTATACGACCAATAGTTTGAATAGTAAAAGCTTCACCCATATTTTCACGAATCTTAATCAGAATCTTAGCTCGCGGGGCATCCCAACCCGTTGCAATCGCCTGCTTTATTATGAGGTACTCCACTTCATTATCAAGTTCTTGCACATTGAGATAGTTTCGTTTCTGGTCTGCCAACCAAATACCAAGTTTTCCATCTTCATAAGTTTTATGAAGTTTTTCTTGGATATAGGTTTCAATACGACTTACTAACTCGGGTTCTGAATCTGATTTATCAGGTAACTGAACCAACACCAATGGATTGATTCCTGTTACATCATGCTCAGCATAACTCTGAACAATCTCTTTACGTTTCTGTTCGGCACTTTCAAAGAGAAGTTCAAATTCTTTACTAATTTCCCGACTCTCATCAAGATAGTTTTCAATCCCTTCATTGACTACTACCGATTTTGTAATCAAACCTGATGCAATAACCTCTTCCTCACTGACCTCATAAAATTCTACCTTATCGGGTATATTGGGGTCTTCGATAGTAGCAGAAACCTTTACGGTTTTATCTGCCTTAAAGAGCGTGATAATCTCTCTAGCATTATCCGTATCATTGCTATGGGCCTCATCAATGATAAGGATAAAATGTCGGTTTGCTTCAAACGCCTTTTCTATCTTATCTTTTAGGTTATCCCGTTCAGTATCTGTCATCATAGCCTTTTTATTTTTACCTACTACCGATTCATAGTTGATAAAGGTTGCTGTGCCTTGTTCAAATCCTTGATTTAATGCATCAGAAAGTGACTGGGCTTTGATTGACGAAAAATTCTTTGCTTTGTCCTGACTCTGCTCCTCTAATTCCCCCGATCCAGGTGTAAACCAAACAAAAGCAACATTATCATATGTACTCTCAATATAAGTATTTACCCAATCCAGAAGGGTAATGGTCTTACCTGACCCCGTTGGCGATTTAATCACCATTTCATCAACAGCATATTCAGGAGCTGTAAATTTCAAGAGTTTATCAACCAGCTTTTGCTGGAATCGTTTTAATTCAATCATGACCAAATATCCTTTCCAAAGTAATAATGTGGAATTTCTTGTTTCGTAATTTTTTTCTCACGAAGAATTCTTTCCTGTTTCACGTCAAAGAAAATTTCAGGATGGAAGAAAATAGTAGAATTTTCAACAAAATCAGACTCATCCATCTCGTCTAATTGGTCTTCCGATAATATTACCTGTACTTTTGGATTTGAAATATCAACTCCAAACTCCAACTCAACAAGAGGTGTTACATAGTTAAGCAACTCATACTCAAGAGTAACATCAGGAAACTCTTCTTTATCCACAAAACTGGTCTTAAAATATTTAATATTGTGAGGAATCCCTTCAATTGGTTTTCCTTTTTTGTTAATACCTATTACTTTGATACTTGCATCTTCAAAAACAGTTTTTACAGAATCGTATTTTCCCTCCATTGTCTCGACAATCGTATCAACCTCTGCTTTGAGCAAATCAAACTTTTTAAATAGACTTTGTGTTAGCTTTTTCTCAAATAAAATTTCTTTAAAATCTTTTTTATGTATATATCCATCTGAAACTGCTTTTAGTCTAGGGTATGTTATAGAAGAGCAAATTCCAAATTCTTCCTCGTATTTTGAGTATTCATGTTTATTCTCTTCTGGAGATCCAAATTTCTTTTTAAATTCCCGTTCCTTCTTTTCTCCAATAGCATTATTAGTAGCCAGAATATATCTTCTATTACCACCATATAATTTATTGAGCATTTCAACTGCATGACCAGTTGTTCCAGAGCCAGCAAAGAAATCTAATATTACAGCATTTTCTTTTTCCTTTGTAGTTGCATACAAACATTCATATACATTCCATAGTGACTTTGGAAAATCAAAATCATTATGTGGAACCATGCTATTAATTATTTGAGTACCATACTCATTTGCATCATATTTTTTATCAAACCATACAGTTTTATAGGGTGCATATGGTTTACCAATTTCTATATCCCAAACATTTTTCTTACATGTTGCACGTAAAATATCCCAAATACTTTCAACAGTCTGCCTTGCATACCTCCATTTTCTTTCTATTCCAGAGTTGTCAATAGGATATACAATAATAGTCCCATCCTCAAGATACTTATTTTTTGTAGGATGCTCATCATCATCTAATACATCTTCAAAACCTATAATTTTTTCATCTTTTATCTTAATTCCGTAAAAACAGTTTTTTGCATCAGTTCTTAGTGACTCACTTCCCCAGTTTCTTAACGGAGACCAATCTATATCATTTTCGTCTACTTCTCTTTCAAAAATGACTTTATAATTTTTTTTATAAACAAATAAGGCAAATTCATTAGTATATGAAAAATTATTTCCTTGAATTCCTCTTGGATTTTGAATAATTGTTACAATATCAACAATAAATTCATTCCCAAAAACTTCTTCAAGTAACAGTTTTAATGTTGCAACTTCATTTTCATCAATTGCACAAACTAAAACGCCATCATCTTTTAGTAAATGTCTTGCACAGTCCAACCTACTCTTCATCATTGAAATCCATTTACTGTGTTTATATGAGTCCTTAGAATCAATGTAATTGTTATTATATTTCCAATTTTTTGCTCCTGTATTGTAAGGTGGATCAATATAGATAACGTCAATTTTTCCTGTATGAGTTTTCTTCAAAAGCTGTAGACTATGAAGATTATCTCCTTCCAAAAGGAAGTTAAAATCCTCTGATTCAGGATTACCCACAATTTTCTTTGTCCCGTTCTCAACAAAGACAGGAATTTTTGTCTTCATTTCCTCCTCAACCAATTCAGTATGCTCCTCCCAAACGAGACCATACTTCTTAGTATTGAGCAAACGAACTAGATTTTCCAGCTTGTCAACATCTTCATTTCGTCTATCCTCACGGGCTTGTTTTAGAAGATTCTGCACATAAGCAATTGCTCCATCTTTCTCGTTTTGACGTGGGCGTTCAATAAAATCCTTAGACATTACAAAACACCCCCTTTCTCAAAAGAGGGTGTTTTTGGTACGCCGAAAAGAGGTAGAAAACTACCTTGTTGCTTGTTGCTTGTTGCTTGTTGCTTGTTGCTAATGGTATCAAGTTCTAAATCTCCTTGTCAACTAGGTTCTTTACTGTTCCATTATACCACGAAGAACTTTAGAAAAAAAATTTAATACTTCCAAAAGAAAAAAATGACCTGTCAAGTCATTTTTCAGGGTATTTTAGAGTGCTATTTCAAAGAAAATCACTAAAAAAACTATTATATCAAACCTTATCATAGTGACTTGCCAAGTTATATATTTATATCCCACAAAGAGTTAAGATTAGCTTATAAAAATAAATAGTCCAATTGCTGGCCAGCGAAGGACGGATTGAATCAATATGAAAATTAGTCACTAACAGGCTTATCATATATATTACTGTTTCACCGTTTCTTTGTTGTACCTTTTTGCATCCACTCGGTAACTGTAATAGCTCATTTGTTTCTTTCCGTCTAAGGGCTGGAAAGGACTGCTTATGCTAAAAGCTAAAGTTAAAATTCTCTATTGTGAACTGCTCGGTGAATCTCTCAAACAACAATTGATTGAGCAAGAAATCCCTCAAAATGAAGTAGCCTACTACTTTGATGATGACATCCGATTAATTTCAGCACCTACCATCAGTCAAATTTTAAAAGGGAAACGTAATATCTCTTTAGATACTGTGGATGCTTTGCAAGAGACACTAGAACTACCCAATGTAAAAGGTGTCTTCTTTCCTAATATTGATTTCTGTGAGTTACTCATTAGCCAATTGACAGAGTTACTTCTTACTGATGGTTTCAGCTCTACAAAAGAACTCATCCAAGCAAAAAAGAAGAACATTCAACAGAATCTCTCAGCCTTGGCATCTGCCTTATATGATTTTTTTCCTGATTTTCCTGAGGAAGAAACCTCTTACCAAATCGCTGATAGCTTAACTGAATGGTTAATTGAATTTGTCGTACTAGTAGCACAACTTTAAATGTAATACTTTCAAGATTCTTGAAATCGAGGAAAGGATAAATCCTATATCATAGAGATGTACTTAGCTAAGACAGTCAGCTCACGACTCAAACTGAGCAAATCACTTCAACAACTTTCAAAGACCATATGGAGGTAAATAATATGGCAATTAAAACCAAACACAAAAAAGGTGGCTACTCTGCCACAACTGCAACTGAATATGTGAATCCCACAAAACCAATTCATAGTTTGAGTATTGAACTTGAACCACAACAGCTCTTTGAAGATGGAAAGCCAACCGGTGAGATTATCGCCTACAAGGCAACCTTTGTCCAAGAAGGGCTCGAACCCTTCCAAGTCAAGTTTGAAGACAAGGTAAAACTTCCTGATTTCATGAATTTAGTTCAGTTTGACAATCTTCAAGCCGTTGAGGTTCGCTATAATGTCTACTTCAAAGCTGACGGTCTAAAGGAGGTCAAATAATGGCAACTAAAGCAGAAATAGTCCTGCAATCCTACTTGCTCCAGAGCCTGAACATGGCTCTTGGGGCTCTGATGCAGGGAGAAACCAGCTATACCAACAGCTTCAATATTGTGATTCAAGAGGATGGCTTCATCTTCATCCCTAGGCTTCCATGTGCCTATATCTTGGATGATGAACTCTACAATAAAATCTTCTTGATAGCTAACGCATCTCTATACCCTCACTATACCCTTCTGAAACAGAATGCCAATTACTTTGTCCCTCTAAAAACAGATGATATCCATGTTCAGCGTGGACTATTCTTTCCGTGGAAGGTAGGCATCTCAAAACGCTTGGTCATCCCTGACCTCGACAAATACACGGCAGGTCTTCCCAAGAACCACATTCCAATTATGGAAAACTTTTCTCTCAATCTTGATAAGGTCAACCATATGGCAATCTGTGGCAATAGTGGCTCAGGTAAGTCTTACGCACTCACCTATCTGCTGTCTGTGCTAAAAAATCAGTCTGATTTAATTATCGTAGACCCAAAATTCGATAGTCCAAGCCGTTGGGCTCGTGAACATAAAATTGCCGTCATCCATCCCGTGGAGAATCGCTCTAAATCTGACTTCGTTTCAGAAGTCAATGAGCGTTTGAGTCAATGCCTAAATCTGATTCAACAACGTCAGGCAATTCTTTATGACAACCCCCGCCATAAGTTCACTCATCTCACTATCGTCATGGACGAGGTGCTGGCTCTTTCAGAGGGTGTCAACAAGACCATCAAAGAGTCCTTCTTCTCCCTCTTATCGCAAATTGCTCTACTTGGACGGGCTACTAAGATTCACTTACTCCTTGTCAGCCAACGTTTCGACCACACAACTATCCCAATTTCTGTTCGTGAGCAACTCAATGTTCTCATCCAGATTGGCAATATCAATAAGAAAACAACCCAATTCTTATTCCCTAACCTCGACCCCGAAGGCATTGTCATTCCTACTGGACACGGTACTGGGTTGATTCAGGTGATTGATAATGAACATCCCTATCAAGTACTTCCTTTACTTTGTCCAACATACTACACAACGGAGGGTATTCACTAATTATGAAAAAATCATTCTTTATGAGGACTTACAACCTCAATATCTACTTGATTCTGTTTTCACTCTTAACAGGTTTCCTTGGATGGTCATTAGACTTTCTAGCAAGCACTCTTGACTTAACACTTCTTATCTCTCTTGACTTCTCTCAAATCAATAGCTATAGCCATTACGCTTATATGGCTATGAGTTACTTACTCGGTACTTTGTTTGCATCCGTTATGCTTGAAGTCTTGAATCGTATCCGATTTGATAATCTTTTCAACTATTTCAAATCTATCTACCACACCTTCAAGCTTCGTAACTTCCTGACTCAACGAGAAAAATCAGAGAAGGTCACCACCATAGACAACCAGACCATTACCACCTACAACCCAATTAATGGTAGTTTCAATCGCTGTGCTCATAAGAGCGTGGTAGACATCCGAAAAGATGAAGTAACAGTCTTCATAAAAGTCCCTAGAGACCAGCAAGGGCAAAAAGTCTTGGGAGATATGACTTCCCAATTGAAAGAAGAAGTATCTAGCCAGCATCCTGACTACTATTTCTCTGCACCTAATCGGGTTCGCAATAACCTTTGGTTAGTTGGGAAAAGACGGTAACAGAGGGGGCTATGGCTTGCGTTAAGCAGTTGCCAAATAGCTCCCTCTTTTCCATTGAACAATATAATTGGGGGTTACTACGACCCCCCAATTATCCAATAATCAGTAATCAAAATCAGAAAGGCATGTAAATATATGGCAAAAGAACAACGCTCAAGTAAGTGGACATTCCTTTTCTACAAAGAGAGTTGCCCTACCGACTATCTGGAGGTATTGGAAGAATTGCACGTCCCCTTCGTTCTGAGTCCTTGGCACGACAAGGACATCAATCGACAAACAGGAGAGCTGAAAAAAGCTCACAAACACGGAGCATTCTTCTTTGATTCACTCAAGAGCTACAAGCTAGTATCTGGGTTAATCAAGGATAAATTGAATGGTCCTGCCCATGTGGAAGTTGTCCAATCTCCTAAGGGACTCTTCGATTATTTCACTCACGCTGAAAATAAAGACAAAACCCAGTATGATGTGAATGATATTGAGGTGGGTTGTGGCTTCAATCTTGATAAGTTTCTTGTAGAGATTAACTCAGATGAGTTTATGCATGAAGTCGTGGATATTATTGAGCAGAATGACTTCACTGAGTTTGAAGAATTGGTTTGGTATGCTCGTGCTAATCACACACCACTTCTTGGACTCATCATTGAACGTACCTACTTCTTCGCCAAATATCTTGATTCACGGCGTTGCAATCCACAACGAAATCAAACAAAGAAAGGAAGTCAAACCGATGATTCAAAACACTCGACCACTTCTACTGACTAGGCAACAAGCTTCTGAACTACTTGGAATTGACCCTAAATCATTTGACAAATACATCAGAAATCACCCAGACTTTCAATGTTTTATGGTTGGGAAGCAGGAGCGATACCTAAAATCTAAACTTATAAGATTTATCGAAAATCACTGTGATTAACGGATAACGATTGATAAAATAAGATTTTTCATATATGCTATATGTGACTAGTCTATTTTATCAATCATTTTTCATATAGAAAGGCTGATAAGATGGCAACAATTACTAAACGTGGAAATTCTTTCCGTGCAACTGTATCACTCTACAAGAAAAGACAATACAAGAGAGAAACCAAGACTTTCTCTAACAAACAAGATGCTGAACTATGGGCTCTTGAAATGGAGCTGGAAAAAGGACGAGGGAAAGATATTGCTGAACGCTCTACCCTATTTACTGACTTTTATTGTAACTGGGTTAACTCTGTAAAACAGAATGAGGTTCGTGAAGCTACTTTCGTCAATTATAAGCGAACTCTTGTAATCGTGGATGAACTGTTTGAGGGAATGCGACTAAAACACTTAGATGATTTAGTCATGCAAAAGAAGCTTGATAAATACGCTGAAACTCACTCCAAAAAGACAACCAAAGAACTTGTCTTAAAAATCAGAGGTTCACTCAAATATGCCTATGCTAAAGGATTGATTACAAATGACTTTGGCTCACTCTTAAAAGCGAGAGGACAAGAACAACCTAAGCGAAATGTTCCCTTATCTGTAACAGAGTTTAAGACACTCCGAACATATTGCCTTGACCACCAAGAAGATGATGAATTTAATATACTTGTTCTTCTTGCCCTAGAAACTGGTGCAAGGCGAGGAGAATTACTTGGATTGAAGAAAGAAGATATTTTTGAGTATGGTATCAATATACGCAGGTCAATCAGTCCTATTAGTGATGATACTCAACTAAAAACGAAACACTCAAAGCGGGATATTTCTATCAACCAAGATGTTTACTTCGCTCTAATGTCTCTAGCAGATAAAAAAGAGAATTATATCTTCAACTGGAATGGATTCAGACAAGCAAGCCAACTCCAAAAACTTTTGAAGAAACTAGACCTGAGCAAAACAACTTTTCATGGTTTGCGTGACACTCACGCTTCTTTCCTTTTTTCAAAAGATATTAGTTTAGATTATATTTCTCGTAGACTCGGACACAATAGTATTCTGACCACCCAGAACTATTATCTTGAGCTGATGCCAGAAAAAAAGCACCAGCAAGATGCTGATGCTTTAAGTCTCTTAAACGACTTATCAATATAATTAACACCAACTGACACCAAAAAGGTGCCATAATCGTTGGTATAATAAGGTTTTGATTAACGTTTTGAGAATTGTGATGCTTTACGAGCTTTCTTAAGACCTGGTTGGAAACACTTTTATTTGAATAGATTTCAATATCCGCTTAAAATCAATGTTTTCCCACATTTACAGAAAACAGAATTTCATCTAATTTGAATAACTTTCATTTGAATGGTGTGAATTTTACTCTAAAAATACACGAATTGAGCTAGATTTTACCAAAAAGTTCACACCATTTAAATTGTTATTGTTTTGTAAATTTTGTATTTATATTTTTTCAAAATCAGTTTGATAATATAATCGTATCTAGGAATCAGCTAGAATTACTTTACAAGTATAGTCCAACTTAAATTTTCTACTTACAAAAAATAAAAGAGTAAAACTTCATAAATATATGTCTAATATGAATTTAAATTGTGAATTTCTTGAAAAATATCCTTTATATTCGCTAATAAATTTTCTGGAGTATTATTTTTATAAATTACATAAAGATTTTTCTTGGCTCTTGAAAAAGCAACGTATAAAAGATTGCGAACTTCTTGAAATTGTGAATCAGAATCAATTGAAGTATTATATTTTTCAAAAAAATACTTACAATAATTCTCTTTTTTTGCAAATTTATCTTGTAGCACAACAACTACATTATCAAATTCTAGCCCCTTTGAACCATGCAATGTGTAATAGCTAATTCCTTCATTTTTCAAATCATCAAAAATATAATTATACCACTTGATAAATTGAGAAATATCCAGATTAAAAAATTCATCAACAACTGTCATTTCTCTTTCTGATTCCTCCGAATCTTGAGAATAGTAAAAATAATCATAAGCATGATTCTTTATATTCAACAAAATGTTCTCGGCGGTATCATCTATCAAGAATACTTTTTTTAGAATATCATTACCTGAGATTGGTTCCTGTATATTAGCAATTTCATTAATACATTTATCAATTATCAATGTTGATAAGTTACGCTCTCTCAAACTGTTGATAAATTGTTTCATCTCTGCAAATGTTAGTGTTGATTTATACGGAATTGTGAACTGGATAATCTCCCTGACAGTTGAATTATCATCCCCTGCCTTTTTAATAAAGTCTATGAAAGTTAAAATCTCTCTCAAAAACCATCCCATATGCTGTAAATTTTTCTGCAAAAATTCATTAGACACATTCTCAAAGTTCGCACCACTAAATCGAGGGAACTTTTTCAATACTGATAATATTTCATCAAAACCTCTTGCCTTGGAAATATCATCATTTTTCATAAGAAGACAGGCCGTATTATTAATCAGGTGATTTTCCTGTAAAAAAGTATCTATATTAAAATCATCACCTGAGATATAAAAATTATAAGATCCATTATCAAAATCAGTATATATAGATTGCTGCCCAAAATTGTCGTTTCTAATTTTTTCAATCAACTCTACTATTTGCATAGAAGAACGCCGATTGAAGACTTTCTCAATACTCTTATACTCTTCTTTTTTTGGAAGAACCCCCACTCCCGAACCATAAATATTTTGCAAAGAGTCACCAAAAAATCCTACTACTAACTTTTTCCTAGAATTTGAATATTCCCTGATACTATCAATAATAGCAACAACTTTTTCATCTGTATCTTGGTACTCATCAATTAAAATATATGGATACCTATCCGAAAATAATCTCTTTAATATATCTTTATTAGTAATTATATTTTTACAGTAAAGTAATAATGTGTCATGACTAATGACATAATTTTCAAGTTTATCACGGTTTTGAACTGGATTATAAATAATTTTTTTAGATTCTTTATCCTCAATATCCTTCAATGTTTTTGATAATCTACTCTTTTTATTAATGTCCTTAACCAGATTTTTAAAATTAGAAATATTACTGAGATAAGTTTCAAAGTAAGTATCATAATTTTTCATTGCATCTCTAAAATCTCTAGCAGAAACACCGTAATAACTATAAAAAGTTTTTATAAAATCATCCTTACAAACAACATTTTGAAACTCAGGCAGAACCACATTACTAGAAAGAGAATTTTCATTTATTTTATAATCAATAGCATGGAGTTCATCAATTATTTTATTCTTATGTTCTATAGTCAGTGACTCTTGCTGAATAGAAATAAATTCCCATAGAAATTCATGGATTGTAGAGACCAGTATAGCAGAATTTTTACCAAGCCGACTAAGAATCTCATCTTTTGCGGCATTAGTGTAAGTGATACATAAGATTTTTTGATTTCGTAATTTTAAATTTTCTCCCTCCGTCTTCAAAATATGTTCAATTGACTTTTGTAATGCATAGGTTTTCCCTGCACCAGCACCGGCATCAAAACAAAAACTCTCAAAGTTATCTAAACATTTATTAATTTTTTGCTGAATATCTAACTCTAGTTGTTTATTTTCTGGACTAATCGTATATGTCATAGTTTACTCCTTAAAATAACTACAAAGTGAGTTCAAACCTGATTCAATATACTGAGGTTGTTTGAGGCTAAAGTCGTCATCAGTTACAGATAAATATACAATCCCAGTAGAAAATCTTGATTTTCCATCAGATAATTTAACTTGATACATATAAGATTTATCGGCTATTTCTGATGTTTCATCAATATCACCAAAATACTTCATGTTAGGATGGACATATTGTAGTGCTTTAATCAAGGATTTCTTGTATTTATTTTCATCTTCGTTTCCTGCATTTGTTAAAACAATTGCCTCCTCAAAACTAGTCGCGTAATATCCATTTATTTTGCCTTGAGAATATATTGAAATATTTTCACAAATAATAACTAACTCATCTTTATCAGCAAGCATTTCAATTAACTTTGGATTAATTTTGTCATATTTTGCCTTTTTATCATTTAGTTCTTTTTTTATAAAATATTGTAGAGTACCATTTGTAGTCAAACACTCCGTTGAATTTGCATATTGAATATTTAAATCATTAATATTGTATGAAAGGATATCAATCTTTTCCCCGCCTTCATCTTTCTCTTTTCTTTTCAAATCCATATCTGTAAAAATAACAGTTTTGATTCCTAACAAATCTAATAAACTCACGAACTGATGAGCATAGGCGCCATCAATTCTATAAACTTTAATATGATGATTTTTTAATATTGGATGTTTGTCAATTTCATATCTTAAATAGGTTTCTTCTGAAACACCCTCAACTAAAATGGCTGCATCAGCAAAGAAAATGTCTGACACCTCTAGCCTTAAATATTTCTTGATATATTCATAAGCTTTTTTGTCAATATCTACACCAGATACTATTGCGTCATCACTTATGTTTTTTATAATATTATTTACACCTGCTTGACCTAGATAACTAATATTATTTAGAGTGTTTCCTGATTGAATCTTACTGTTTAAAATATGGGTTGAGTGAGTTGTGATGATAATTTGAAAGGTATCTAGTTGTTGTTTTTTACCTAGTAATGTCGCAATTGCTTTTGAAATATTTTTTATAAATAACTCTTGCATCTGTGGATGCATAAATGACTCTGGTTCTTCAATACAAAGAATATTTACTGAACCATTAATATCTTTCTCACTGTATAGCTCAATATAATCAACAATCTTTGCGATAATTACCATCAAATTTGTATACCCCATACCAAACTGGCTCTCAGGTATGTTGTTATTTCCCTCTTGGTACTCATAAATAATACTATTTGCAAAAATTTTCTCTAAAGTTACATCTGGATGTAAATTCATCTTTAGATTCTTAGTTGATTCAATACTAGACACGGCGCTTTGAAGAATATCCTTTATATTGGCATCAACCATCCCCTTTACTAAATAATTAATACCACCAACTAAACTATTAATCTCTTCAATATCATTATTTTTTATATAAGTTGAAACTATTTTGTTGTAAGCTTGCGAAAGTGTCTTGTCATTTTTAACCGTATTCGCTTCTATTGTATCCACCTTAAACAATGAAGATAGAGAAAACTCTTTAGCTGGCTCCTCTCTTCCTATAGGATAAAAATTTAATACAAAGTAATTACTGCTAAATAAAGCTAAAAATTGTCGATATTGAAGCTCTTTTTTATATAGTTCATCGTACTGTTGACTATCATTAAAATAGCTAGTCTTAATTTTAACCAGATCTTCTAAAAAAGCCACTTCATCCGCAACTTCATACTTAACATCGATAGTCACTTCAGCGATCTCTTGATTTTCATGAGTTTCAACTGTCTCTATACCACTTAAAATTAATATATCTTCAAAACTTGAAATCAAATCATTGCCATCATCAATTCCTAATATCAACTGAAATTCTAGTTTAGGAAAATGAGATTTATCAATATTTTTTATCTCTTCTTCAGATTTATTGACAATATTTTCATGATACCAGTCTGATAATATTTTTAAATTAAAATCGGTGTGTTTGAAAATACTACGACTACCTGACTTGCTATTTTGTAGTGTATTTAATAATTTGACAATTGTACTTTTACCAGAATTATTTTTACCTACAATTAATGATGAACTTTTTGATATATACTCTTCTGTTATATTTAACTTTTGCATTTCATCTTCATCGCCTGACATTTCTGGCCATTTGCTATGAGCAAAGTTAATAGTCTGAGCTTCTTCACCATATTTTCTATAATTTTTTATCGATAAACTTTTTAAATACATAAAATTCTCTCCTATTTTTGGGTTCTCATACTCAACTCCCTCAACCGCTCCTGTCCCATCTTCAACATTTCTTCCTCCACCTTACTCCATTTTCCGAAGAGGCATTCGTGTAGAACTTCTGTTGCTGAGGTTTCGTCTACTTGAGAATCATAAACACACGATTGATCTCTTTGATAAATTTGAATTTGTCTAAAAAATTTAGCCTTTTCCAAC
>ERZ773055.684-NODE-684-length-18417-cov-13.990252_pt1 | contig 18417 bp, 9 predicted proteins | sample MGYA00580515_ERZ773055 | MGnify/ENA primary metagenome ERZ773055 (study PRJEB29015, sample SAMEA2737993) | human oral metagenome | biome: human oral; feature: human-associated habitat; material: dental | place: China | collected 2064 ...
CTCGCCGTGGGGCTTACCGTGTCGCTTTCCATGCGTCACGGGCACATTCCTGTCATGACGCTCCTGCTCTCGGGCGTCGTCGTCGGCATGTTCCTCGGCGCGTGCACGGCGGCGATTCTCACGGTCATGAACGAGCAGAAGATGCAGCAGTACCTTTTCTGGACGATCGGCGGCCTCGACTATCGCCGCTGGGATCACGTCCTTCTGGGAATCGCGCCCATCAGCGGCGGCGCCTTTCTCATGCTGCTCCTCTCACGCCATCTGAACCTCCTCGCATTCGGCGAGGTCGAGGCGCGTGCCGCGGGCATGCCCGTGACCTTCTTCCGCCTGCTGTTTCTGGCGCTCGCGTCGCTGACGACGGCGGCGGGCGTCTGCATCAGCGGCAACATCGGCTTCGTCGGACTCGTCGTGCCGCACATGATGCGGCTCCTGATCGGCCCTGACCATCGGAAGCTGCTGCCTGCAAGCCTCCTGGCCGGCGGCGTATTCCTCGTCGTCTGCGACTCTCTGGGGCGCATCCTGCTTCAAGGCATGGAGATCCGCGTGGGCATCATGACGGCGTTTATCGGTACGCCGTACTTCCTCTATCTGCTGCGCCGCCACATGAAGCTGACGTCTTGATTTTTCCTCGACAACCTGTCCGTCGCTTGAATTTTTTAGCAAAACACCGTATAATATAGAAAATGAGAATAGGACGTGAGTGTTGATCGGAGGGAAACGTCATGATTCGCAGCATACCTTTCAATTTCCGAAACAATGCGGAGAAGACGCGCGATACGGTGGAGCGCGTGGTGGACTTCATCATGGAGCAGCCACTGAATCCCATTGGCAAGGTGACGGGGGCGCTTGCTTCTTTTCGCTGCGACATCCTCGATGAAGAAAATTACTATGAGATTGAAGCAGAACTGCCCGGCATCCTCAAGGAAGACATCTCTTTGACCTACGAGGACGACAAGTATCTGACGATTGCCGTGGAAGTTCCTGAGCGCGAGAACCACTTGAAGTATCTGATGCGCGAGCGCCGCACGGGTCGCTTCGAGCGCTCCTTCGCAGTCGACGGCATCAAGTGGGAGGAAAGTGCAGCTTCGATGGAGAATGGCATCCTCAAGATTGTCCTGCCGAAGCTCGGTGTCGAGGACGTCAAAAAGAACAGCATAGAGATCAAGTAGGCTGAGGGTCATCATGGGCTGCTGCTCAGTGCAGCAGCCTTTTAGCGCGTCCATGAGAAAAAACAGGATTCTTTCCCTTTGTGTAGAATTAAAAGAGTAAGGTGTGCCATCTCGCTTTGAAAAGCGGCTTGGCACTTTTCGTAGAACGAAACGAGAGGAGACGGCGTACCGTCTCCGCCGGCAGGAGGTAAAACGAATATGTTGGACGATCAGGATTGGGGCGCATTCAAGCGGAAGCTCAAGGCGAAGACGGAGATTGACCTTGATCTCTACAAGGAGCCGCAGATGAAGCGGCGCATCGGCAGTCTTGTGACGCGCAAGGGCTACGATTCGTATACGAAATACTTCGATATGGTGACGCAGGACAAGACGGAGTTCGACGCCTTCATCGAATATCTGACGATCAACGTCTCGGAGTTCTTCCGCACGCCGGAGAAGTTCTCGAAGCTTGAGACGGATGTCATTCCCGATTTGCTGACACGCTCGCCCAAGCTCAATATCTGGAGCGCGGGCTGCTCCATCGGCGCTGAGCCGTATTCTCTGGCGATGATCTTGAAAGAGATGACGCCGGGCAAGCAGCATCGCATCCTCGCGACGGATCTCGATGTCGAGATCATTGCCAAGGCGAAGCGCGGCGTCTACACGGACAACGAGCTCAAATGTGTCGAGAGTCCGCGCCTCAACAAATACTTCACGAAGGGAAGCGACGGCACGTTCGCTGTGCATGAGGACATCAAGAAGCTCATCGAGTTCAAGCGTCACAACCTTTTGAAGGATCCCTTTGAGACGGGCTTTGATCTGATTCTCTGCCGCAACGTTGTCATCTATTTCACGGAGGAAGCGAAGTTCGACCTCTACACGAACTTCTTCCGCGCACTGAAGCCCGGAGGCATCCTCTTCGTCGGCGCGACGGAGGCGATTTTGAATTTCCGCAAGATCGGCTACACAAGTTACCAGCCTTTCTTTTATCAGAGACCGCTGGCGTGAGCGAGGCGGCATCTTTGAGGAAAGGGGGCGGGGCAGGTGTTTGCAAACGAGAAGATCGAGTGCATGAGCCGCGATGATTTGCGGGACTTGCAGCTTGTGCGGCTGAAGAAGGCGGTCTCTTGGGCGAGCGAGAAGAGCGCCTTTTACCGTACGAAGTTTGCAAACGTCTGCGCGTCGCAGATTGAGAAGCTGGAAGACATTGAGAAATTGCCGTTCACTTCTCTGCCCGACATCCTCGCGACATCGCCGTTCGATTTCCTCACGCTTCCCTTGAGCGGCGTCCTGCGCATCAGCTGCCGCAATCATACGGGCGCTGTCGTCAAGATGTATACGAACGGCGACATTGCGAGAAACGTCGACATGCTGACGCGTGCTCTCGCAGCGACGGGCGTCCATCGCGCTTCTGTCGTCGGCATTCTCGGCGACATGTCGGACGGACGGCTGCTCGATTTGCAGATGGCGGCGGAGGTGATCGGCGCGACGACCGTACTGCTCGGCGAGGACATGCAGTCGGCGGTCGAACTCGTGCGCCTGACGGGCATGGATACGCTCTTGGCGAGCCAGCCGCTCGTCATGCAGCTCATCGTGCACGCGCAGATGAAAAACATCGAGCCGTCGACTTTGCCCATAAAGACGGTCGTCTGTCTGAACGAGGCGATCTCGAATCCGATGAGACGCCATATCTCGGATCGGCTGCAGACTGAGGTGCATGACCTCTTCGCTTCTACGGAGCTAGGCACGGCGGGACTTTTCTATCCGTGCGGCAAGGGGCAGGGGCATCATGTGCAGGAGGATTACTGCTACACGGAGCTCATTGAGTTCAGCGGCGCGAAAGTCATTCATGAGCCAGGACGCATGGGCGAGCTTGTCGTCACGATGCTCGCCGCAGAGGCGATGCCGCTCATACGCTACCGCACGGGGCAGGCGGTCATGCGGCTCGACGAGCCGTGCGGCTGCGGCCGTGCGTTCGTGCGCCTTGCGACGCCGTTCGGCTTGACGCGCTGAGCCGTTTGTATGACAAAAATGCCGCGGGCATCGTTTATGCCGCGCGGCATTTTTCTTTGGCACGAATGGGAAACGAGGGAGAAGATATGATCGAGTTCATCTTGGGGCGTGCGGGAACGGGAAAGACACACGCCTGCCTCTCCGGCATGGCGGAGCGCATGAAGGCAGAGCCTATGGGCAGCGCCCTCGTGCTTCTCCTGCCCGAACATGCGACGTATCGCGCAGAGCGCCGCCTCGCCGCTATGATGGCGGGTGCGGGCGAGGGATTTGTGCGCGGTCTCGTGTTCGGCTTCAAGCGCTTCGCGCGTCATGTGCTGCAGGAGACGGGCGGTGCGGCAGCCGCGCGCATCACGAGCGTGGGCAGACGGCTGCTGCTGAAGCGCATCCTCGCCGAAGAAGGCGACAGCCTGCAGGCATTTGCGCGTGCGGCGAAGCAGCGCGGCTTTACGGAGACGCTGGAAAGAGCCATGGAGGAGATGCGCAGTTACGGCATCGACGGCGACGCCCTGCTGCAGGCGAAATCTGCGCTCGCTGACGATGATCTGTGCCGGAAGCTCGCGGATCTCGCGCTCATCTACAGCCGCTACAGAGAGAAGATGGCGGGGCGCTACAACGATACGGGCGACATGCTCGACGCGCTTGCCGAGAAGATTCCTTCCTCGCGCCTTTTGGAGGGGGCGGAGGTATGGGTTGACGGCTTCTCCTTCTTCAATCCGCAGGAAAGAAAGATTCTTGCGGCGCTCTTCCAAAAGGCGAAGAATGTGCATATCACGCTGACGTTCGATCCGACGGACGAGGCGGCCATGCAGCGCGAGGGCAGTCTCTTCTATCGGCAGGCGCAGACCTTGCAGCAGCTGCGGCGGTTGGCGCAGGAGATGCAGATTCCCGTGCGCGTGCGCAGCTTGGAGGAGAGGCGGCGCTTTCAAAGCGATGCGCTCGCCGCCATCGAGCGCACGGCGTTTTCCTTCCCTCTCGTACCGCAGGCAGGGGCGGCGGGCGTCGTGCTCGTCGAGGCGGCGACGAGGCGGCTGGAAATGGAGGCGGCGGCTGCTGACATCGTGCGCCTGTGCCGCGAGAAGGGACTGCGCTGGCGCGACATCGCCATCTTGACGCGCGACGAGGTCGCCTATGGCGACATGCTCGCTCTGACGCTTGAGGACTGCGGCATCCCGTACTTTCGCGACAACAAGCGTGAGGGCGTCCATCATCCGCTCGCCGAGCTCGTGCGCTCGGCTTTCGAGGTGCTGCGCGGCTGGCGCTACGATGCCATGTTCCGCGCACTGAAGACGGGCTTTTTCAAAAAGACGCGCGGTCAGATCGACCTGCTTGAAAATTATGTGCTGGAATTCGGCATTCGCGGCTCGCGCTGGACGATGGAAGAGGATTGGCATTGGCATCGCCGCCGCAGTCTGGACGAGGAAGAAGAAGGCGCGACGCAGAAGGAAGCGGAGCGCCTCTGTCAGATCAATTCCTGCCGCCGCGCCGTGGCAGAGCCCCTGCAGGAGTTTGCGGTGCAGGTGAAGGCGGCATCGACGGTGCGCGGCTACGCTGAGGCGCTCTATCGTCTGCTGCTCGCGCTCGACGTGCCGCAGACGTTGGAGCGGTGGGCGGACGAGGCCGAGAAGGCGGGTCGCCTCGCTGAGTCGCGCGAGCATCGTCAAATCTGGGACGACGTCATCTCCCTGTTGGAACAGATGGCAGAGACGAGCGGCGACGAGACGATCAAGGTGCGCGAATTTGAGGACGTCTTGGGCGACGGGCTTGATGCCCTGCAGATTTCCTTGATTCCGCCGGGACTTGACTATGTGACCGTCGCTGACTTCGACCAGAACAGCGTCGAAAATGCACGCGCCATCTACATTCTCGGCGCGAACGAAGGCGTCATGCCGCGCCGCAGCCAGGAGAACGGGCTGCTCTCCGATGCTGACCGGCTGCATTTGAAGGAGGCCGGGCTGGAGCTTCCGCAAGGCTCCGTCGAGGGAAGTTTCAACGAGAGATTCCTGCTCTACAAAGGATTCACGGAAGCGCGTGACTATCTGTGGGTTTCCTATGCTCTCGCCGATACGGAGGGAAAGGCTCTCCTGCCCGCCTCTCTGCTCGGGCAGATCCGCACCGTCCTGCCTGCCGTCTCTTTGCAGACCGTTCCGTTGGAGGGGGCGGAGCGCCGCCTCTTTGCGGGCGGTCGTCAGGCGGTGACGGCTCTGGCGGCGGCGCTGCGCAGCTACCGCGAGAAGGGGACGCTTGATCCTTTTTGGTGTGACGTCTACAACTGGGCGTTGGGGGAGAAAAAGATGAGTGTTGTCCTGCAGAAAGTGCTGCAGGGCATATTTTCGCGTGCTGCGGCGGAGCTTCTGCCCAAGGAGCTGGCGGCGGCGCTCTACACGAAGAATCGCCGTCTGCGCGGCAGCGTCACGCGCTTTGAGTCATTTCGCGCCTGTCCTTTCCAGCACTTTGCACGCTATGGCCTGCATCTGGCGGAGCGTCCCGAGCATGGCTTTCGCACGCTCGACCTCGGCGTGCTGCTTCATGCGGCCCTGCGCGAATTTGGCGAGCGGCTGAAAAAGGACGGCAGACGCTGGCGCGACGTAGGTGAAGAGGAGTGCGGCGAGATCCTGCATGAGATCCTTGGCCTGCTTGCGCCACGGCTGCAGAATGAAATCCTCCTGAGCTCGAAGCAGTACGAGAATCTCCTCGTGCGCATCGAGGAGACGGCGAAAAAGGCGCTCGTGCGCCTCATCGAACTCGATGCGGCCAGCGAGTTCCGCCCCGTCGCCTTCGAGCGTTCCTTCGGACGCGGTGCGGGCAGCCTGCCGCCGCTGACGTATGCGCTCGCTGACGGCTCTTCGCTCGAAATCACCGGACAGATCGACCGCATTGACATGGACGAGGCGGGGCGCTACTTCCTCATTCTCGACTACAAGACGGGCGCGGCGTACATCAACCTCGTCGAGGTGTACTACGGTCTGAGGCTGCAGCTTCTGACCTATCTGCTCGTCGCCAGAAACCTCCTCGCGCACACCGAGGAAAAGGAACTTCTGCCCGCAGCGATGCTCTACTGCTTCTTGAAGAATCCGCTCGTCACAGCGCCCCATCGCATCGATGAGGCAGAGGCGAAGAAGCTTCTGCAGGGGCAGCTCAAGATGCCCGGCTGGGTGCTCGCGGACGCCGACGTCATACGCGCACTCGACAGCACCTTCAGCTTCACGAAGGTCGCCTTGACGAAGAAGGGCGAGATCGACAAGCGGAAGCTCGATTACGTCAAGACGGAAGAGGAGTTTGCCATCCTGCTCGACTACATCGCCTACATTCTCAAGGATACGGGAAGGCAGATCCTCTCGGGCGAGGTGCGCGCCCTGCCGTACCGCCTCAAGGACAGGACGGCATGCCGCTTCTGCCCGTACATCGCCGTCTGCGGCTTCGACCCGCTCGTGCCGGGCTTTTCCTATCGGCGGCTGCAAAGCCACGAGGATGCGGAATTGATGGACAGCATGGAATTGAAAGGACAGGAGGATGCCGAATGAGCGACGCACGCAAATGGTCTGCGGCACAGCTGAGGGCGATCGAGGAAAGGGGCAAGAATCTGCTCGTCGCGGCGGCCGCCGGATCGGGCAAGACCTCGGTGCTCGTCGAGCGCATCATCCGCCGCATCCTGCAAGGGGAGACGGACGTCGATCGCCTTCTCGTCGTCACCTTCACGAACGCCGCTGCCGCCGAGATGCGCGAGCGCATAGAAGCGGCTCTCGCGCAGGAAATCGCCAAGGGCACAGCGTCGCCGAAACTTGAGCGCCAGCTGGCGCTCCTTTCCAACGCCTCGATTTCGACGCTTCACGCCTTCTGCCAGAACGTCATTCGGCGCAACTTTTCCGTCATCGACCTCGATCCGAAGTTTCGTCTTGCGAATGAGCAGGAGAGGCGTCTGTTGCAGCAGGATGCGCTCGAAGAAGTCTTTGAAAAAAAGTATGACGAAGCGCAGGAGGATTTCCTTTCCTTTGCCGCCGCTTACGGTACGGAGCACGGCGATGAAGCTCTCTATGCCATGGTATTGCGCCTCTACGCCTTTTCGTGCAGTCAGCCCTTTCCCTCGCGCTGGCTCGATTCGCTCGCTGAGAGCTTCGACCTCGCAGAGCAGCAGCGTCTTCTCGATACGCCGTGGGCGCAGTCCGTGCTCGCGCAGATTTCCTTTGAGCTTGCTGCCGGTCTCGCCGCTATCGAGCGGCTCGTCGAGAAGGCGGCGGCGCTCGGCTATGAGACGTGCCATGCTGCATTGGAGGGGGACGAGAAAATCCTTAAAGATCTGCTCGACGCCTTGGCGGCAAGGGATTGGGAAGGATTGCGGCAGGCGTTCTCTTCGTATGCTCATGCGAGGATGAGCTTCCCCAAAGGCATGGACGAGGAGGAAAAGGAGGAGGCGAAGCGCCTCTTTACGCAGCCGCGCGATCGCGTGAAACAGCGTATCAAAAAGCTCAGGGACACGTATTTTCATACGACGGAAGAGGAGCTTCTCGACGATCTTCGCGCTCTTTCGGGCATGGCTCATGCCATCGTCGATGTCGTCAAGGATTTCACCGCCTCTTTTCAGGCGGCGAAGAAGGAGCGCGGCGTCGTCGATTTCAACGACTTGGAGCATTTCGCGCTCGCCGTCCTCTGCGACAAGGATGCATCGGAGGGAGAGCTTCGCCCCTCGGCGCAGGCGCTCGCCCTGCGCGAGAAGTATGAGGAAGTCATGGTTGACGAGTATCAGGACACGAACGGCGTGCAGGAGGCGATTCTCTCCCTCGTCGCGCGTGATGACAACCTCTTTGCCGTCGGCGACGTCAAGCAGAGCATCTATCGCTTTCGCCTTGCCGACCCGCAGCTCTTCCTCAAGAAGCAGCGCGAGTATCCGGCCTTGGGCGAGAAGTATGCACGCATCGACCTCTCGGAGAACTACCGCAGCCGCGCGGGCGTGCTCGCGGCTGTGAACTGGATCTTCTCGCAGCTCATGACGCCCGAGGCGATGGAGCTTACATACGACGATGCCGCGGCGCTGCACTTTGCGGCGCTCTATCCTGAAGATTCGCCAAAGAGCCTTGCGGGTGCGGCCGAGCTGCATATCATCGAGAGCGACGCCGAATCGTCTGTTGAGCCTGAGGAAGAGGACGAGGAAAAGGCGGAAACTTCGGCTGTGGCAGATGGCGGTGCAGAGACGCCGGAGGGAGAAGAGGAAGAAGAGCTCAAGGGTTTCGCTCTGGAGGCGGCGTTCATCGCACGGCGCGTGCGCGAGCTGATGGAGAGCGGCGCTCTCGTCGCCGACAAGGACGGCTATCGTCCGCTGCGTTGGCGTGACATCGTGATCCTCCTGCGTGCCGTGCGCACCAAGGCGGACATTCTCCTCGAAACGCTGCGCGATGCCGACATCCCTGCGTATGCGACGCTCGATGCCGGCTATTTTCAGGCAACGGAGGTGCGCGTTGTGCTCGCCGTGCTCGCCGTCATCGACAATGCGCGTCAGGACGTGCCGCTCGCGGCGGCGCTCTGCTCGCCGATCGTCGGACTGTCGGTCAGCGAACTGGCGGAACTTCGGCTCGCCGCGCCCGAAGAGGACATCTTCGGCGCGCTCCTCGTCGTCAATGACCCTGCAGCGAAATTCTCTGCATCTTTGCGTGAAAAGGTCGACGCCTTTCTGCGGCTTCTCAAAGGTTGGCGCGACCTTGTGCGGCGCGTCAGCGTGCCCGAACTCATCTGGCAGATCTACCGTGATACGGGCTACTACGACTACGTCGGGGGCATGGCGGGCGGGCTTCTTCGCCAAGCGAACCTGCGCATGCTCGCCGACCGCGCACGCGACTATGAAGAGACGAACTTTCGCGGACTCTTCCGCTTCCTGCGCTTCATCGAGAAGATGCAGCAGATGGAAACCGACCTCTCCGCCGCACGCACGCTCGGCGAAGGCGAGGACGTCGTGCGCATCATGACGATTCATAAGAGCAAGGGACTGGAATTTCCCGTCGTCATCGTCGCGGGACTCGGCTCGAAATTCAACATGCAAGATGCGTCGCAGGACCTCCTCATGCACCGTGAACTGGGGCTTGGACTCTACCGCACGGAGCGCGAGAAGTCGCTTCGTTACTCGACGTTCGCGCGGGAGGCGGTCGCCGAGCGCATCAAGCGCGAGAGCAAGGCGGAGGAACTGCGCGTCCTCTATGTGGCGATGACGCGTGCGAGGGAAAAGCTCATCCTCGTCGGCTCGACGAAGAAGCTTGCTGCATGCGCAGAGGGCTGGTGCAGTTTCGTCACGCAGACGGAGCGTGCGCTTCCCGCCCATGCGGCGCTTGCGGCAAACTCCTTCCTCGACTGGCTCGGCATGACCGTCGCACGCCATGCGGACGGCGCACCTCTTCGGGAGAAGGCCGCGCTCCTCGAAACGCGCGTCGCGCCCGAAGGCGAGGACGAATCGCGCTGGCAGGTGGAAATCGTGCCGGCCTCTGCTGTCGCGAGCGTCAGCGCCGCCGTCGCCGAAGACGACGAATTATTCGAGAAACTGCGCAGGGGAGAGCCTTTGGAAGCGAGCGAGGAAAAGGACGATGTCGAGCAGATGCTCGCTTGGCAGTACGCGCCGCACGGCGTCGATAACGTGCCGGCGAAGCTCTCCGTCACGGAACTCAAGCGTCGCTTCTCCGTCGAAGATGCGGCGGAGGAGAAGGCTTATACGCCGTTGAAAGAAGTGCATGGCAGTTCCAAGAATGTATTCAAACGCCCCGATTTCATGCAGGAAAAGGCGGGATTTTCTGCGGCGGAATACGGCACGCTTATGCACGCAGTATTGCAGCATATCGACCTCGCGGGAGACACTGGCCGCGAGGGTCTGGAAAAGCAGCTGGCGAATATGGTGGAAAAGGAGCTGCTTCTGCCCGAACAGGCGAAAGCTGTCCGTCTCGACGCCGTAGCATCCTTCCTGCAGTCGCCGCTCGGCACGCGCATGAAGAAGGCGCGGCGCCTCTGGCGCGAACTTCCCTTCAGCCGCCGCCTCGAAGCGCATCGCTTCTACCTCGAAGCTGAGCCCGAGGCGCGAATCTTCGTCCAGGGCGTCATCGACGTGCTCTTCGAAGACGAAGCCGGCGCACTCGTGCTCTTGGACTACAAGACGGACAAGAACACGCGTCCCGCAGCCGTGCGTGAGAAGTACCGCCTGCAGATCGAGATCTACACGGAAGCCGTGGAAGCGATTCTAGGACGCAGGGTGGCGGAGCGCTGCCTCTATTTGCTGCAGGACGGCAGTGTCGTGCAGTTGTAGGGAAGAGGATGGCATCATGAAAGAAATGAACGCATCTATCGAAGTTCCCCATGGAGCAGGAGTTTGGCAGGATGCACAGCTTGCTTTGAGCTGGTAGCGTGAAACGTAGATGGACTTTCAATATTCGTGATTCCCGTAAGAATCATAAGGAGAGGGCTGTCGCACATATGATGCGGCAGTTTTTCTTTTTCATTAAAAAGTGAATGATATTCAAAAATATGAACAAAATAGAATTTTTTTCATATTTTTTGCCGGAAAGGGTAGATTTATTCTCAAAGCGTGATATAATTAATGAGAATAAGAGTTGATTTCATAAATTTATAGGAAGCACGGCATCGCCCCGTGCTTTCCAAAGCATCGGAGGGAAACGCAAGTGAAAGAAATCACCGTTCGGAAAAAGAACGCGTTGGCGTTCGCTGTCGCGCTCCATCTCATGCTGCCTCTTTGTACGGTACAGGCGCATGAAAGTGCGGGAGAAATAGACGTTCAGACGGGATCCGTTGACGTCGAAGCAAATGCCGCGAAAGAGGATGCGAAGTACGAGTCGCAGTCTACGACGATCATCACGAAAGAGGATATCGAGAAGAAGCAGGCGAAGTCCGTCGAGGACATCATCTTCGACGAGACGGGTATGACGCGGAGCGTCGATGCCATGGGGCGCGTCACGCTCTCGATTCGCGGCGCGGAGCCGCGCCATACATTGATCCTCGTCGACGGGCAGCCTGTCATGGGCGACTTCGCCAAGTACACGGGCGCGGGCGACGAGCTGCAGCGGCTCGGCACGGAGAACGTCGAGCGCATCGAGATCATCCGCGGCGCGGCGAGCGCGAAGTACGGCGCCGACGCTATCGGCGGCGTCGTCAACGTCGTCACGAAGGCGGCGGCGAAGAGTGCAGGTCTGCGTCTGAATCTTGAAGGCAGACGTGCTGCGGGCGATTCGAATCTGCCATATAAGAACTTCTTCCTGCGCGCGGATTCGGGCGACATCGGCAAGCTGCGCGTCGCAGCCTACGGCGGCAAGCGCGACATCATGCCGATTTACAGCACGGAATCCTTCGGCGGTCTCCTCAAGAGCGGAAGCTCTTATAAAGACGAGGAAAGCCGTGTGCGAAACTCACTGCGCTACTATGGCGACATTAAGAATATCGGACTTGTCGCATCCTATGATCTTGATAAGAATCATAGTCTTTCTTTGAACCTCGATCATACAGCAGAGAATATGGAGCGTTTCGTCAAGCGATCTAACTCTGGGGGAGAGGGTCTGCAGAACTTCAAGCGTGAGCTTGACCGCAACACCTATCGCCTCTCGTATGCTGGGCGCGGCGGTAATTCGGATTGGAATGTCTCTCTCGACTATGCAAAGATGAACGAGGATGACACGACGCTGACCTCGGACTATATCAATTCTCCCTATGAAGGCAAGAACACGCTCAACTACATCGACGACCTCATGCATCAGCAATGGAGCCTCAAGGCGTCGGCAAACACACAGATCCATCGAGATCATCTGCTGACCTACGGCATTGGCTACACGCAGGAGAAGGGCGAGGGCAGCCGCATCAAAAACGCGCCGAACAGCCATACGCGCATGATCGATCCGTGGGAGTACGATAAGAATCTTTATACGAGAGGCGGCGCGGGTGCGCCATCTTCGCGCGTACACGACTATGCGATGACGCGAAATGAAGCGGGAGTGCCGAAGTATGACAATGAATACGAGTGGTATGGATATAAGGATGCTGCCGGACGCTCGCTGGAGCCAATCTATACGTATCAGGACTATTTGAAATATGGCTCGCAGGGCTATGATAAAGACTGGAACCCAGCGCCGCCGGATGTCATGGCGCGGCTGATGGCATTCGGTCAGCAATTGCTTGATGATGCTCGCAACCAGGATCTGACTCATATTGATACGCCGACTTCGGCAATCAATCACTACTATGACCAGGAATTTGCCAATTATGATCGTAAAATGTTTGGACATGCAGTGCTTTGGAACGGAAAAGCGTTCAATGAAGAGTTTGAGGCGCGGCAGAACCGATTGACGATTGGCAGTGTGGAGATCAAGAAGCAATATGTGTTTTTGCAGGACGCATGGCAGGTCAATCGAAATACTTTGCTCTCGCCAATTTTGCGCGTCGATCACAGCAGTCTTTTCGGCACACATGCGACCTTCAATATCGGCATGACGCACAACATCGGCGGCAAGGCGAATCAGCGCTTCAAGGCGAACCTCGGCACGGGGTATACAGAGCCGGGCATGGGCGAGCTTTATTACAACTGGGAGATGTACGCAGGTGCGCCGATGGGACTTGAGCGCGCGCGCCTTGGCTACTACTGGGTCGGCAATCCGAACTTGAAGCCTGAGAAGTCCCTCAATTTCGATCTTGGCTATGAGGGCGAGAGCAAGGATGGCAGGGACAGCTACCGTATCAATGCATTCCACAACCGCATTGACAACTATATGACGACCTACTTCACGGGCTATCTTATGGATTTCCATCCGGAAATTTCCGCTGATGGCAGATGGCTTCTACCGCCCGATATGATTTACAGCTTCAAGAACATCGGCAAGGCAGAGATCACAGGTCTTGAAGCGGAGTATAACCATCGCTTTGACAAGCATTGGTCGGCGAAATTTGGCTATACCTATCTTCATGCCATCAATAAGAGCGACCCGAACATGCCGGATCGTTTGCTCGACCGGCCGCAGCACAAGATCGACCTTGGCGTGACCTACGAGAATCAAGGCTGGCGTGCGACGCTCTGGGGGAACTACTACGTCAACATGCTCGACAGCAACAGTGTTGCGAACAACGGCAACTATTACGACTGGGACGGCGTGACGGGAAAATGGCACTACAACTTCGCCGAAGGCGGCAAGCAGACGTACGAGAAAAAGACCTTCGGTATCTGGAACTTCATCCTGCAAAAAGACTTCGGCAAGGACGCGAGCGCCTATATCGGCGTCGACAATATCTTCAATCACCGCGATGACGACCGCGCTTTCCAGGAGCGCACCTATCGTATCGGCGTGAACTTGAAGTTCGGTCCCGACGCGAGTACGGGGACGGGCGGGCGCTTTAAGAAGGAAGAGGTGCATCTCATCCCCGAAGACGCATGGTTCATCCAAAAGCCCTTCGATACGACGAAGGAAAAGGGCGTGCGTGTCATCGGCGATTATCGCGCACGCTGGAATGCCTTTACGGGCAAGGAAAAGCCGTCCGAAGCGCGTGTCACGACCACCGCGAGCGTAAGCGACGGCGCGTATAAGAACTACCTCGAAAAAGCCGAACACGGCTTCGAGCAGCGGCTGCGCGTCGGCGTGGATGCGAGGATCGATGCGAACACGAATCTCACTATTTTGGGAAGCGCTTCGGGCGCAGAGGGCGTCGGCACCGATACCGATGTCGCCAAAAGCCGTGGACTCAATCATGTGCGCCTCGACGAAGCGAACCTCACCGTACATGCGAACGACTGGGACTTCTCCCTTGGACGCATGACGGAGCCGATGGGCGTCACAGGCTATTACTTCGGCAAAGAGTATGACGGCGGTCGTGCTGTCTGGACGGGATCTCATACGCAGGTGCGTCTCGGCTACGGCGACTTCCGGCACTCGACAGGCGTCACAGACTCTGCCTATACGCACGCGACGCGCCAGAGCTTCGTGCGCGGCGTGACCAAGGAGGAATGGCTGGGCTATAAGGCGACCTCGATCAACAGCCGTACGACGGACGCCGTTCCGTATTATCCGAACTACAGTACGCTCATCAAGGATACCCCGGGATTTGACGGACTGTATCAACGGCTCGCCAAGGCGCAGAGTTTGGCAGAGGAAAAGCAGATTCTTGACGAGTATCTGAATGTTGTCAAACAGGATAATCCCAAAGCATATCAGAATTTGATGGATCGGTTGTCTGAGAAAGGGAAAATCCAGCACGATGACTTCGCATGGTATAAGGTGACCGTGAAGGACAAACATGGCAGCGTCGTCGGGACATATCTTTCACAGGAAGAAAGTCCGCAGCTGAAGAAGCTGCATCCGAGGGCAAGCCTTTCTTATCAAGATAGATTCAATCGCGAGAAGATGGAGGATGTCACCCGTAAGGCATGGGAGTCGGCAGAGGCAAATCTGGAGACAACGCGGACGCGGGTGGAGAAGCCTGATAATATCGACGGTCATCCGGACGGGGTTTATAAGCTAACGTATGAGTTCTACGGCTATGGAACATATCAGGGAAAGAAGCCGATCCTTGGCTACAATTTGAAGATGAGTGATTTGCAGCCCGGAGATTTCAGATCAATGACGAAGGATGAGGCAAAAGAGCGCACCATTCGTTCCTCTTGGGATAAAAGCGCTTACCACGAGGTGCAGTCGTTGAAACGCGACCCGGATGATCCCAATAGTGGATTTACATTAAACGGGAAGATTCCGGTAGGCAATAAAAGGGGCATATCGTATCTCGGTCAAACGATCATCGACTATCTGATTGAGGATTATTATTGGGGTCCGGAGGACAAGAGTGCTCAACCGCTCAAGCTGCTGAAACGCGCGGGCTATTTTGTTCTGCAAGTCGGCACCGTTCTTGAGCGCGACCAGATTCCTGCGCTCAAGCAGGCGTTCTATGTGCAGGCGCGTCATGAACTCACGCCGAATCTCGGAGTCGCCGCTTGGTATCTGCGCTCGGTCGGCAATGACTCGCATCGCTTCCTCGCGGCGAACGATACGGGAAATGATGTCAGCACCTTCGATACGCTCGCAAATGTCGTCGGCGTCGGCGCGAAGTGGCAGCTCTCAAAGAATGTCGCACTGTCCTTCGACTACGGCGTGAACACGACCGACTTCGGCAAATACATGAATGGCCACACGCGCTACGAGCATACGCGCGGCACATCTGACTTCGCCATCAAAGGCAGGGAGACTGGCTCCGCACCGAAATTCTGGGTCATGCGGCTCGATCTCGGCAAAGCCGATACGAACGTGCCGCATTCGTGGGATGCGTTCATCGACTACAAGCGCTTCGAGCACGGCTCCTTCTTCGGCGGCAACGGCACGGAAGCGCTGCCCGACCGCTATCTCGACGGCATCAGGAGCTTCACCGTCGGCGCGGGCTATGTACCGATGGAAAACCTCCTCGTCGAAGCCTTCTACACCTTCGGCGCCAAAGGCATCGGTGCACGCGACACCCTCTACGGACCTGAGAGCTTCAGCCTCGGCGACTACGCAAGGGTGCAGCTCACCTATCGCTTCTAAGGTTGAAAATCAAGAAAATGTCAAACAGCCCGACGGATTGCCGTCGGGCTGTTTGACATTTTCTTGATAGAAAGGCAGCGTTCGCTCTTCATGAGACGCGGCACAGCGCTCTTCGGCAGCCGAACCACAGCAGTCCTGCCATGACGAAGAAGCTGACGCTATAGGCGCTATAAACGATGTGCATGGAGTGGATGCCGATCATGTCCCAGCCCCAGCACCACGCGACGCGAAAGAGGCAGTAGGCGGCGAGTGCGGTCATCATGGGATAGAGGGTGTCGCCCAGACCGCGGATCGCGCCGATGTAGATCTGATTGACGCCGTAGAGCCAGTAGAAGGGGAACGTGTAGTAAACGGCGTCAAGCGCATTCGCAGCGACGACGGGATCGTCTGTGAAGAGCGCGACGAGCGCGGGTGCAGCCAGACCTGCGATGAGCGCCATGCCTATTGCCCCGCCCGCTGCGAGACGAAGGCTTATGCGAAGCCCTGTACGCACGCGCTCAAGGTCGTGTGCACCGACATTCTGTCCGATGAAACTTGTGAGTGCGATGCCGAATGCAAAGAGCGGATAGTAGAGAAATCCCTCGATGCGTGCATAGACGGTCATGCCCGCCATCGCCGCATAGCCGCATAGCCGAAGGAGTTGATGTACGTCTGGATGACGAGGGAGGAAAGGCTCATGAAGACGGCTTGAAGTCCCGCGGGAATGCTTGTGCTGAGGATGGGCAGGAGATGCCCCAAAGCGAAGAAGGGGCGGCTAAAGCGCAGTTTCCATGTGCCGTGGAGATGGAACAGTTTCCACAGGGCGAGCAGCGCCGCTGCATACTGCGCGAGGACGGTCGCGGCTGCCGCGCCTGCAATGCCGCAGGGAATGACGATGAGCAGCACGACATCGAGCGCGATGTTGAGCACGACAGCGGCGGCGAGATAATGAAGAGCGCTCGTCGTATTGCCGAGCGCTCTCAGGATGGCGCTCGCTGTATTGTAGAGAAGCTGTGCAAGCATACCGTAGAGCACGGTTCGCAGATAGAGGCTCGTTGCCAGGATGAGTTCGGCGGGCGTGTAGAGTGCCGCGAGCAGCTGCTCGGTCAGAACGATGCCGGCCGCCGTAAAGAGAGCGGCGAACAACGCGACGGTGATGAAGATGCTCTGTACGAGTGCGCTGAGATGCGCATAATCCTTTTCCCCGTAGAGGTGGGAGACGAGGACGCTGAGTCCCGCCGAGAAGCCGATGAAGAAATTGACGATGACGGAAAGGATGAGGCTCGCCGTGCCTACAGCGGCAAGCGCCTGTGCGCCGAGCACCTGTCCGACGAGGGCAGTATCCGCAATCGTGTAGAACTGCTGCAGGAGCTGCGAGAGCAGGATCGGCAGCATGAAGACGAGCAGCTGACGCGGGATCGCCCCGCGTGTAAAATCCTGTTGATCGGCGCTATGGAAGAGCAGAACGTGGAGGTGGTGCAGATTGTGATGAAGAAAGTCATAAGTGAGCGGATTGTGCACGCCGTAAATCCGCTCGCGATGCCGCAAAGCACGAAGTTTGCCAAGAATCTTGTCCATAAAATTCGATTCTAGCACGAGCTTTTTCCGAGCCTTGGATGTGTGCTCGGGCGCAGGCTGCGGATTCTTATGAGACGCAGTGCTTCTTTGATGTCTACATCGTCCCGCATATCACCCATTTCGTAGACGCAGACAGGATCTTTGACGCCGATCTCGCTCGCGGGCATGTAGATGTATTCGGCGTTTTCTGCATCACCGAAGATGAGGCCGCTCTTTAGCTCGGATTCAATGAGGGATGCCATACTTGCCTCCGATTCGTAGCTTCAAAACATATTCTTGCGCCATAGGACATAGGATGACGCTCCGGCGATGACGGCGGCGAGGATGGCGATGGAGAGAAATGCCGTCGAGTCGTCTGCCAGCGGGACGGGGACGTTCATGCCGAAGAAGCTCGATATGACCGTCGGGATTGCGAGGATGATCGTCATGGCAGCGAGGAATTTCATCACGAGGTTCTGGTTGTTCGAGATGATGGAAGAAAAGGTATCCGACATGCGCGCGAGGATCTTGTTATAAAGCTCAACCATCTCGCGCGCCTGCTTGTTTTCGATGATGACGTCTTCCAAGAGGTCCTCGTCCTCTTCGTAAATCTTGATGATGGGCGTCAGGGATTGGTTGGAGCGCAAACGCAGAAGCTTATCGAGAACAGCGCCGTTGGAGCGCAAGGCTGCACTGAAATAGGTCAAGCCTTTCTGCAGTTCGAGGAGGCGCAAGATGTCGCTGTTTTCCATCGAGCGGCGCAGGTTCAGCTCGATTTCATCCGAGTGTTTGTTGATCTGCCTGAGATAGCGCAGATAGAAGGTCGCCGACTTGTAGAGAATCTGAAAGAGGAAGCGCGTCTTCTTGAACGTGCGGAAGAGCTTCGCCGTGTTCTCGTTGAATTCCGATAGGACAGGCGTATCCTCCAAGCAGACTGTGATGAAGTAGTCCGCCGTCAGAATGATGGCGAGCGGCAACGTGTCATAGCTGTCCTGACCGCGCATGACAGGGACATTGGTCAGGACCATGACGGAGTTGTCTTCGACATCCGTATGGGAACGCTCCTCGTCATCGAGTGCGGAACGCAGAAAGTCCGGCTCGACTTCTGTGAGGTTGCTGACAACCTTGAGTTCGTAAGGCGTGGGGTCGATGATGTTGATCCATGCGCCCTTTTCGAGCGTCTTGAGCGTCAG
>ERZ773055.685-NODE-685-length-18385-cov-10.645226_pt1 | contig 18385 bp, 14 predicted proteins | sample MGYA00580515_ERZ773055 | MGnify/ENA primary metagenome ERZ773055 (study PRJEB29015, sample SAMEA2737993) | human oral metagenome | biome: human oral; feature: human-associated habitat; material: dental | place: China | collected 2064 ...
TCACGGACGACACGATGCCCGATGACTTCATGCGGCGCGGACAGCTCGATCATCTCGTGCGGCGTAGCATGGCACTCGGTCTTCCGCCCGAGGAGGCAATCTACGCCGCGACCTATGCACCCGCTCAGCACATGGGGCTACGGGACAAAGGGGCGATTGCTCCCGGTCGCATCGCCGACTTTGTCGTGCTCTCGGATCTGCGCGCGTTTGCGATCGAGAGCGTCTGGCGCGCGGGGCGGCAGGTCTATGTACGCGGGGCGGAGCAGGAGGAGGCGCCGCGGGACACATCATTTCCTCCGCATTTTTATCGGAGCGTCCACCTTGCGCCGCGCACAGCAGAGGACTTCGTCCTGCGTGCGCCGATCGCGGAGGGGACGGTGCTTTGCCGCATCCTTGAGGTGCAGGAGCATACGACCTTTGTCCGCGAGGAGCGGGCGGAGCTCGCCGTGCACGGCGGCGTGATTGACTGGGAGAATAGTCCGTACAGCCTCGCCTGTGTCTTTGAACGCCACGGCAAGCATGGCGGCTGCGGCATGGCGCTCGTCGGCGGGGCAGCATTCACGCATGGAGCGGCGGCGACTACCTATGCACACGACAGCCACAACCTCCTCGTTCTCGGACAAACCGCGGCGGATATGGCGGCGGCAGCAAACGCAGTCATCGAAATGCAGGGCGGCATCGCCGTCGCGCGGGACAGCAGCGTCACGGCGTGTGCGCCGCTGCCGATCGCGGGCATCCTCTCCGACCGACCGCTCCCCGTCCTCGCTGCTGAGATCGCGGATGTGCGTCATGCCCTCACGGAAAACGGCTATCGGCATGATAATGCCATCATGTCCTTTGCGACACTTGCACTCCCCGTCAGCCCCGATATCAAGCTGACGGATAAAGGCATCGTCGATGTGCGGCGCGGCGAGATTGTGCCGCTGATCGTAGAGCTGCGGACAGCAGAGTGAATATGATTTCACTGATAAAAAGGGACGACGGAGCAAGTATTCTCGCTCTGCCGTCCCTTTGACGTACACACGGCGTTCTCTCCGTGAGTGCGGAGCACGTCCTCCTTATGGAGATGCGGAAGATGGGCGGCAAATAGCCGCGCTTTGATCGGGTCATGGCAGACTGAGATGTCGTCGCCTACATGGCTGACAACGCGGGCTGCCTCCCGTGCGGGATGAAGGTTATGAACCGCGCCGCACGGAATGCCGCCATCGACGCCGCCCGCGCGGATTTCGGCACCCAGTACATCGTCTTCCCGAACCCCGCCTACGGTTCCTGGATGACGAACTTCATTTTATCAGCGATACCATAAAAATGATTGATTTCCTCCTATTAGTCCAATATAATTGAACTAGGAGGAGCAGATATGATAAAAACTACAAATATGATATTAGCAGAGCTGAGCTCCTATGCAAACCCCAAAGCAAAACTATCCCGCCTCGTCAAAGAGGGAACATACATCCAGATCGTAAGAGGGCTCTATGAAACAGATCGAGGCGTTCCGAGGCACCTTCTTGCCGGAAGCATTTATGGACCATCTTACATTTCTTTTGCGTATGCACTGGGATTCTACGGTATGATCCCTGAGGCCGTCTATGCGGTTACCAGTGCTACGTTTGAAAAGAGAAAGAATAAGAAATATCAAACGCCTTTTGGTATGTTCCTTTATCGAGATGTTCCATCCGCCGTATTCCCTTTGGGCATCAGACTCTTGCAGGAGGGGGACTATTTTTATCGCATCGCAGAACCCGAGAAGGCACTTTGCGATCAGCTTTATACCATGCCGCCGACCGCAAACATAAGGGAACTGTCTGCACTCGTGTTTGACGATCTCCGCGTGGAAGAGACGGCGTTTCAGAGTTTAAGCGCAGAGAAAGTTGCATTTCTCGCGCAGTTTTATCGATCGACAAATATAAGACGGCTTGCCACATTATTGAGAAGGAGACTGAGAGCATGAATGCAGGGATTGAGCAGATGTTGGAAGCATATGACATTCGAGACCTATATGATCGAAAAAATGCGATGAAGGAAATCATGCAGGAAATCGTTCTCTGCGGTCTGTCCCGCGCCAATTTCTTTCAAGAAGCCGCATTCTATGGAGGCACCGCACTTCGCATTTTTTACGGTCTGGATCGGTTTTCCGAGGATCTTGATTTTTCCTTAAAGATGGAAGATGATGCATTTGACCTTGCGCTGTACTTTCCTGCACTTGAAAAAGAAGTGCGGTCATTCGGGCTGAATCTCACCGTCGAAAAAAAAGAGAAATTACGGGAAAGCAATATCCAGTCAGCGTTTCTGAAGGGGAATACGAAAGAGCATCTGCTATTGTTTTATGTGGAGGAAGGCTTCACGGGCGGCGTCTCAAGGGATGAGAAAATCAAGATCAAATTCGAGATCGATGTATGCCCGCCCACACATGCGACGTTTGAGCATCGGTATCAGCTCCGACCGTCTCCATACAGCATTGATCTGTACGATTTGCCCTCCTTGTTTGCCGGAAAGATACACGCTGTCATCTGCCGCGCATGGAAAAACAGGGTCAAGGGAAGAGACCTGTACGACTATGTTTTCCTGCTTGCAAAGGGCGCGGCTGTCAATCTGGAGCATCTGCGCGCACGTCTCATTCAGTCCGAGCGCATCTCACCCGATGCTCCTTGTGATCTCCCGGAGATCAAACGGATGCTGTGCGAGCGATTTGACGCCATTGATTTTGCGCAGGCGCGGCAGGATGTCGAACCGTTCATTCGTGACAGATCGAGTCTCGATCTATGGAGTGCAGATTTTTTCAAGCAGATCACGGAGAGGCTGAGGGGGCAGTAGGGAAAACGTTTTCAAGATATTGGATATTATACAAGATGAAAGATATGGGAATATATGAGCAGATTGTTGTATAAAGCATTGACGCCAACGGATTCCGCAGAACAGGTGGAGGAATATCTGGAGGCACTCACATGGGCACTTCAGCAGAAAGTGATGTTGTATAAATAAAGTTGACAACTTCTTCGCAAGGATTTTAGATAAAGTCAAAGAGGAGAAGGAGAGGTCACAATGGCGGCAAACAGGCAATACGATCACGAATTTAAGGTACAGGCAGTCAAGCTGGCGCAGGAAATCGGTCAAGCGAAAGCCGCCAAAGAGCTAGGAATTTCCAAGAATACGATGTATACATGGACACGTGCCCATCGGCTTGGGTATCTGGATCTCGGGTGCGGAACGCAAACACCACAGAGTGCTCTGAGCTTACACGAAGAGCTCGTGCAGCTACGCGCCCAGCTCAAGGCACAGGATAAGGAAATTCGGCGACTGAAGAAAGAAAACGATTTTCTGGAAGAAGCAAGCGCTTTTTTCGCCGCGAGCCGTCTGAAGTCAACAAAAACGAACGTATGAAGTTTATTGCGTTCAAAACAGCAGACGGCACACACAAAGGGAATATCAGTTTTTATTGCAGACTACTCCATGTCACAAGGCAGGGATTTTATCAGTATTTGGTGAGCAAAGACCGCCCCTGGAAATATCAGGAACTTGCCGATGCCATGATGCAGATCCATGCAGAGGATGAATGCAACGATACCTACGGAAGAATCCGCATGTATCAGGCACTCAAGATCAGGCAGCCGGGGGGCATCCGTATTCCGAGTGAACGCACCGTTTACCGTATCATGGAAGAGATCGGCTTAAGTCATCGTCCCAATCATAAGCCGAACGGTATCACCAAAGCAGATCGGCAGGCACAGATGTCGGAGGATCTCCTGCACCGTGATTTTCATGCCGACACACCTCTTTCCAAGTGCGTCACTGACATGACAGAGATTCCGGCGTGTGATGGAAAACTCTATATTTCAGCACTCTTTGACTGCTATGACGCCGGGGGGCTCGGACTTTCTATGGATACGAATATGAGGGCTTCTCTGTGTGTGCAGATGCTTGATAACGCCATGATGTCCTACCCGATGCTCAGGGGAGCAATCCTGCATTCGGATCGCGGCAGCCAGTACACGAGTCAGCTGTATCGGGAGGCAATTCAAATCTATGGGATTCGTCAAAGCATGAACAGTGCCGGTGGACGCTGTCATGATAACGCGCGTTGTGAGAGTATGTGGGCGCGCATGAAGTCGGAGCTTCTCTATGGACGCTATGACACAAAGAAGATGACAACAGAGGAGTTGAAGGTTCTGGTGTGGCGATACTTCATGAGCTATTGGAACAACCGTCGAATTTGTTCATCAAACGGTGGGCTTCCTCCGATGGTGAAACGTCGACAGTTCTATGACTCTATTGCCGCAAACACGTAAACGTTCGTTCCCTTGTGAGAAATTTGTCAACTGTTCTTGACAATATCATGTCCCTTCTTTAAGGTGAACAAGAAGAACAACATCTCGACCGTGGAGAAATGTGTCATAGAGGCTACTAAGGTTTCTGAGAAGGATAGGAACTTCAATCCGGTTCAGAATTCCTATGCGGCACTCTGGCGGGAATACGAAACGCCGGATGCTCCGATCCCACTCATGAATGTGATTCGGAGAATCCTTGAGTATTACTTCTTGCAGCTGTGTGGCTTTGAGAGCCCATTTCTCAGCACTACGGTTCTTGAGGCGATAAAGAAGCAAATCATGGATGAGGCTGCCGGTGGCGTTCCGGACTATACGAAATACCATCTGGCGCAGGCCATGCTCTCCTATATAAATCGTTCGGATGCATTTAACGACGGGCTTCACTTTGTGGATGAGAGCATTGATTGTGACCAGTACAGAGATGTGTTCTATTCCATCTTTGATGTGATGAATCAGGGACAGCACTTCAGGCACATGATGGAGGAAGCAGAGTAAAGATGAAATGCAAATGGAAAGGAAATGAGGAGGCCGAGTATGGGTAAGATTATTAGTCGGATCTCCTTCGCAGATACACAGCGCAATGGTCTCATGAAGCCGATCATCTATTGTCGGGATTTGACTGAGCCAGCCATGGAAGTCAGGTCGATCAATATAGAGCTGGCGAAGGAACTGGAAACGCTCCGCCCGAAGCGAAGGACTATGCAGCTTGAGGCGTGCTTCAACCATGTGCTTGATGGTTTGCCGGATAATGTGGTCATAAAAGATTTTGATGTCATGTTTAATCCGGCTTACAAGGTTGACGTTTTGAAGATACTTGTAACGGCCTGTAAACGAAAGCCTTTTAGTGTGATATGGCCGGGACGTTACGAGGACGGGAAACTCTTCTATGCGGAAGAGGGATACCCGGACTACAAGGCATTCAACATAAATAACTACGACGTGACATGCGTCATTTAGGAGGAAGCTCACATGAAATATTCTCAATTGATCAGCTTTAATCCGATAGAGGACGTCATCCAGCTTGTGACGGCTGAAAACAAAGATAAAGCTCGTGAATACGTAAAGACCTATGTCATGTCTGATTCAATGGCTGATGCGCTGCAGGCACCGATGATTGATCAGCTTCAGATGGATGAGGTCGTCGATAATAAAGGTGTGCTTGTTGTCGGTAACTATGGTACCGGTAAATCGCACCTTATGTCTGTGATCTCTGCTGTGGCCACAGATACTGAAAATGTTCAGTATCTCCAGAACGAGAAGTTCAAGCAGCAGGTACAGCCGATTGCCGGAAAGTTTGAAGTGCTCCGTATTGAAATCGGCGGTGTCGTGATGCCTCTCTATGATGTCATCATGGGCTATGTTCAGGACGATTTTGACCGTCGCGGCATTAGCTTTGAGGCACCCGAATACAGCAGCGTAAAGAGCCTCAAGACGGTAATCCAGAATATGATGATGGCCTTCTCCGAAAAGTATCCGGACAAGGGCTATCTGATCGTAGTCGATGAGTTCCTGTCTTACCTGTCTTCCAGAAATGAGCGGGAGATTGTTCTTGACCTTGAATTCTTCCGGGCGCTCGGTGAAATGTGCTCCAAGTCCAAGCTCCGCGTGACCTTCGGTATGCAGGAGAAGATTTTTGACAATCCGCGCTTCAGCTTTGTAGCCGATACCTTGAAACATGTCAGCGACCGTTTCACGCAGCTGATCATCACTAAGGAAGCGACCTCCTATGTTGTCTCCGAGAGAATTTTGAAGAAGTCTCCGGAGCAGAAAGCGTTGATTCGTAAGCATCTGGAAAAGTTCTGCGGTCTTTATACGGGTATGTCCTCTCGCTTGGAGGAATTCGTAGATCTGTTCCCGATCCATCCTTCCTATATTGATGTCTTTAACAAGATTTATCTGATTGAGAACAGGCACATCTTGAAGAATATCTCTGTGACCATCAAGGAAATTTTCAATACCGACGTGCCTGAGAATGCACCGGGTATCATTTCCTTTGACGATTACTGGCCTGCGATCAAGTCAAATGGCCTCCTGAAGAGTGATGTGACCATTAGCCGCGTGGTAAATGCCAGCCAGCAGCTGGAGGATATAATTAACCGTGCATTTCCGAAGCCGGTATATAAGCCACTGGCTATTAAGATCATCTATGCGCTCAGTGTTCATCGTCTGACGACGAACGGGCTGGACGTGCAGTTTGGTCTGACGGCAGAAAACCTGAAGGATGATCTCTGCCTCTATCTTCCGATGCCGGAGGAGGATGCGGATTTCCTTCTTGCGCTAATCAAGACCACATTGAAAGATATCATGACGACGGTCTCCGGCCAGTTCATCATCTACAATGACGGCAATAACCAGTATTACATCGATGTGGACAAGATCGTCGATTACGATGAGAAGATTAAGCAGAAGGCCTCCATCATGGCAGACGGCGAGCTGAACCGCTACTTCTACGATGTGGTATATCGCTGCCTTGAGTGGGACGCCAAGCAGTATGTTACGAATTTCAATATTTACGAATATGACCTGAACTGGGATTCCCACAATATCTTCCGGGAAGGTTATCTATTCATGGGTCTGCCGGGAGAGCGAAGCACAGCACAGCCGGAGCGCGATTTCTATATCCATATCATGCCTCCGTATGATGCTGCCGGAACCACGGTTCAGAACTTGCCGGATGAAGTATATCTTTATTTCAAGTCAACAGATGAGTTCCGGGAGCTTATGGGACTGTACGCCTCGGCAAACAGTCTCGCGCAGATCAGCGAGGGTAAAGATAAGGATGCCTATCTGAATAAGGCAAACATGCTCCGCAAGCGTCTGATCAAGTACCTGAGCGAGAACAAGAACACCTGCTTTGATGTGGTTTACAAGAAGCAGAAGCGCCAGATGATCGAGGTGTTGAAAGGAAGGTATAAGACCGACCTGACCTTTAAGGACACAATTGATCTCGCAGCCTCCTTGAGTTTTGATGATTACTTTAATACCAAATATCCGGAATTCCCGGTGATGAAGACGAAGATCACGCGCCGGAATATGGCGGACTGCGCTCGCGCTGCCTTTGACCATTTCGCTGGTAGGAAGACGCAGCAGTCTACAGCCATGCTGCAGAGCTTTGGTATTCTGGATGGCGAGAAGATCCGTCCGGAAGGATCGAAGTATGCTTCCTATTACATTGACCTTGTGAAAAAGCTGCCGCCACAGGGTGTTCTGAACTACTCTGATATGTTCGAGCAGCGTTTTATGGAAATGTATGTGGACAAGCATTTCCAGATCGAATTCATCTTCACACCGATTATTTTCCTGTCTCTGGTTTATGGCGGATATGCCGTCATCACATTGAAGGACGGGAAAACCATCACGGCCTCGAATCTAGACCAGATTCCGAAGATTGGCGTGATGGATTTGTACGAGTTCAAGTACCTGTCCAGACCGGCGCAGGTTTCTATGGCGGAACTGAAGCGTCTGTTTGATGTACTCGTCCTCAATCCAGCGATACTGGATAATCCAAATGACCGCGAGACCGGTGTGGCACAGCTTCTGGCTAAGGCACAGGAAATGAGCAATTCCGCTGTCATGGCGGCAAACAAGCTGAATAACGGCTTTGACCTCTGGGGAGAGCCGTTGGTCAGCAGTACAGACCTGAATCGTCTGCGCGATGCCTGCAATGCAGTCAGAAACGAATTCAGCAATTACTCCGCGAAGTTCAACACTCCGGCAAAGCTGAATAACTTTAGCTTGTCTATGGAGCAGGTTGATGAGCTGCAGGAGCAGATCAAGCTGGCGATGCTCATTCCTCAGTATATTAAATTCAAGAACGGCTGCGGCGATGTGGTGTCTTACATCCAGAATATTGAGTATATCGATCTGGGAGAGGCATTCAAGTCCGAGGTGGAACAGGCAAAGGGCTCGTTCCGTACTATTCGTGACAGTATTATGGACGGTGAGTCCGGAGAGGCTGCAGCACAGAAAGTTGATGCGGCTCTGGGTAAGGTTAAGGCAAAGTACATCGATATTTACTTCGATGCGCACAAGAAAAAAAGACTTGATATCACCGATGCACAGCACAGAGGCAAGATTCAGGAGGGCAAGGCGCTGGCCAACCTCCGGAAGCTCCGCTCCATCGAGATTCTCTCCGCCGCCAAGCTCACCGACATTGAGACGGATATGTCCGGGCTGGTCGTCTGCTATGAGCTTACGCCGGAGGAATTGAAGACCACCCACATCTGCCCGCATTGCCGTTTCCACCTGGACGACAAGGCAAAGAATGTATATGGGCAGTTGGATAATATCGAAATCCGCATTGACGATTTGCTTGCCGAGTGGACAAAGACACTGCTGGATACCATCTCCGATCCGATTGTCTCCAGTCAGAAGACCTTCCTTCCGGAGGAACAGCAGAAGGCTATCGATACATTCATCGAGACCGGCGCTCTGCCGAAGCGTGTGGACGACTTCTTTGTGAAGGCCATCAATGCTCTGCTTAAGGGCTTTGAGCCTGTTGTGATTGACACGGATGAGCTTGTGGCAAAGCTGGAGCAGATGCCTCCGATGGATGAAGCATCCTTCAAGGCAAAAGTGAATGAGCTGATTGCTGTTTACACCAAGGGCAAGGATGCCGGAAAACTGCGTATCGTGGTGAAGCGTAAAGAAAGTGAGGTATGATTTGAAGGGGTATATAGGGATTGCAAATGATGACTGGTGTAATTGTTTGCAATCTACCAAATCGTCTCATGCCGTATTTTGGAGAAAAAAGGCCAGCTTCAAAGCATTACAAAAAGGCGAAATCTTTTACTTCCTTAACAGAAAAAATGTTGAGGGAAAACGTTTTGTTGTTGGCCGTGGCAAATATTGTGACTGGCATATTATGCCTGCTAAAAAAGCGTGGGCTGAATATGGCGGCACACTCGGCTATCGAGAAGAAAAAGAATTTCTTGATAGCTTAAGATCGATTTATAAAACAGATGAAGTTGAACTCGGCTGTGTATTGCTACAAGAGGTGGTGTTTTTTGACAAGCCGGTTTGCCTTAGCGAGTGCAACATCGATTTTTCGCCTTATATTGTTTCCGGCAAGACGATTGGCGAAGAAGAATGCATAAGATTGAATTATGTATTAGAGAGGAGAACATAATTATGGAACCACGCAAATTAACAAAAGAAGACATTGATAAGGTGCGACATATTGAAGGGTTCCCAAAAGGAAGCGATGAAGATATAATTGCCCTGTCTCAAGCGCCGTTCTATACAGCATGCCCCAATCCATTTCTTGGGGATTTCATCCGGGAAAATGGAACACCTTATGACGAGGAAACGGATGATTATCATAGGGAACCTTTTTCTGATGACGTAGAAGAAAACAAGCATGATTTGATTTATAACATTCATGGGTATCACACGAAGGTACCGCCGAAAGCCATACAAACATATATCCGTCACTACACTAAACCGGGGGATATCGTTTTTGATGGTTTTTCTGGTTCTGGCATGACGGGTGTTGCGGCACAAATGTGTGGTGATGGTTACGGCAGTGATGGAGCAAGAAATGCTATTATCTGTGATTTGTCATCTTATGCAACATTTATTTCGTCAAATTACAACACTCCAAATGATGGCATGGTGATCGCTGAACTGGAACGTATTATTGACGATATTGAAAGTCAGTACGGAGAATACTATCAAACCGTACATACTGTGGATGGGAAAGTACAAACCGGATATGACGGACGAGCGATTATGGGTAGCATAAACTATGTCGTATGGTCGAACGTATATTTCTGTCCCAATTGTGGCCACGAACTTAACTATTATGAAGTTATGATTCATAATGGTGCAAAGTCAACAGAAAAGAAGATTAAATGTCCGAACTGTCATGCTGTGACCGACAGAACGAAACTGGATATAAAATACCATGTTGGTTTCGATGCGGCACTTGGAGAGACGAGTAAAACTCCTGAACACGTACCTGTATTGATTAATTATTCTGTGGGTACAACAAGATACACAAAAACGCCGGATGCCGATGATTTGCGAAAAATCGCTGAGGTAAGTCAAAAGCTTCTGAAGCCGCATCCTACTAATATGATGATTCATGGTGATGAAACAGAACGCTTGTTTAGAGTAGGAATTACGCATGTTAAGCAGTTATATCCTGCTCGAACACTCTTCTTCTTGTCAGAATTTTTTAATAGATTCAAAGATGACAATAAGAAAATGTTTTTGTTTACGAGCGCCATTCCCAAATTGACTATTCTCAACAGGTACATGCCTGAACACGGCAGTAGAGCGTTGGTCGGTCCGAGAGCAGGCACCTATTATCTGCCAAATCTGTTTGTTGAGAATGATGTAATTGGGCAGCTGAGGTTCCAACTAAACAAGCTCCGCAATTTGAATTATAAGAGAGGTAATGTATTTGTTTCAACACAGAGTACGACAGACCTTTCCAATATTCCGGATAATAGCATAGACTACTGTTTCATCGATCCACCGTTCGGTGCAAATATAATGTATTCCGAATTAAACTTTGTTGCCGAAAGTTGGTTGCATATTACTACAGATAATACTGACGAGGCGATTATTAATAAAGCTCAGAAAAAGGCTGTTCCTGAATACCAAGGCCTTATGACCAAGTGCTTTAGTGAGATTCATAGAATTCTCAAGCCTGCTCGTTGGGTTACCGTAGAATTTCATAACTCCAAAAACGCTATCTGGACTTCTATTCAGGAGGCATTGGGTGTTGCCGGATTTGTTATTGCTGATGTTCGTGTTTTGAACAAAGAAAAAAAGACGATAAACCAATTTACGGCAGCTGGCTGCGTGGATCAGGATTTGATTATTTCAGCCTATAAGCCTAAAGAAAGTTTCAAGAGACGTTTCCTGCAAAGTGCAGGTACTGAGGAAACGGCATGGGATTTTGTTCGTCAGCACCTTGACAATATTCCTGTGGTAGTCATCAAGGGGGATAAAATTGAGGTTAGTGCAGAGCGTCAAGCATATCTTCTGTTTGACCGAATGGTTGCTTACCACATTATGAATGGAATTCCGGTTCCGGTCGATTCTACTGATTTTTATCGAGGCTTGGATGAAAAGTTCCTGAAGCGTGATGGCATGTATTTCTTGGCGGATCAGGTAAATGAATATGATACAGCCAGAATTAAGACGGATGTTGAAAATATTCAATTTAGCCCATTTGTTACCAACGAAAAATCCGCTATTTCGTGGCTCTATCAACAATTGAGTGAAGATGTAGATGGGCCTCAGACATACGCAGAACTTCAGCCGAAATTTATGCAGGAAGTAAAGGCTGTCGACAAGCGCGAAAAGATGCCGGAGCTGATGGAAATTCTCGAAGAGAACTTCCTGAAAGATGACGACGGCAAGTGGTACATTCCTGACCTTACGAAGAGTGGAGACCTTGCCAAGCTGCGTGAGAAGAACCTGCTGAAAGAATTCCAGTCCTATCTGGAGTCCAAGGGCAAGCTGAAGGTGTTCCGCTCGGAGGCTATTCGCGCCGGATTCTCGAAGCTCTGGAAGGACAAGGACTACGCTGCCATCGTGGCAGTGGCTGAGCGTCTGCCGGAGCAGACCATTCAGGAAGATCCGAATCTGCTCATGTACTACGACATCAGCCTGAGCCGCGTATAAAGAAGGAGCTATGTAATGTTTAATACCGGTGATTTCGTTTTTGATTCTGTAGCCGGTGCCAGTGTGCAGGTGCTGGAGAGGATCGAGATGTGGGGTTATACGTCCTACAAGGTTTTCGATTCTGCCACAGGTCAGGTTTATAAAGCGACTGAGGAACAACTGAATAAAGGCGGCAGCGCGGTTCAGTACGATGAGAACTATCTGCGCTACGTCACTCTGCTGGCCAAGATCAAGAACGAGACCGCCGGTGGTTTCCTTTCTGCGCTTTCAAGCGGAATTATTCCGTTGCCACATCAGCTGCATGTGCTGAACCGGGCGATGGAGACAAACAACATCCGTTACATACTGGCGGATGAGGTCGGACTTGGTAAAACCATCGAGGCCGGTATGATCATCAAAGAGCTGAAAAGCCGAGGGCTTGTGCAGCGGGTGCTTGTTGTGTGCCCGACAGGCCTTGTGACGCAGTGGGCTTCCGAAATGCAGGAGAAGTTCCATGAGAAGTTTCAGGTGATCCTGCCGTCAGATTATGATACGATCCGCCGCCTCACAGATGCCGAGGATGTATACGGCCAGTTTGATCAGGTCATCTCTCCGATGGACTCCATTAAGCCTATCGAGAAGCATGCCGGTTGGACGGATGAGCGTGTGGAAAAATACAACGAGGAGAGAATTTACTCAATCATCAACAGCGGCTGGGATCTGATCATCATCGATGAGGCGCATCGTGTTGCTGGTTCTTCCGGCGAGGTGGCACGCTACAAGCTGGGCTATCTGCTTTCGCAGGCGAGTCCATATTTGCTTTTGCTGTCTGCCACTCCGCACAATGGAAAAACGGAGCCATTCCTGCGACTGGTAAGACTTCTGGATGAAGAAGCATTCCCGAATGCAAAGTCCATCGTGAAGGAACAGGTCGCACCTTATCTGATCAGAACAGAGAAACGTGAAGCCATAGACAATAACGGGAACTTGCTCTTCAAGAACAGAATTACTCACCTTGTGGAGCTGAACTGGGATGAACGGCATACGCTTCAGCGCGAGCTTTATGAAATGGTCAGCGCCTATGTGTCAAAAACCTATGACAAGGCACGCCGGAATCGTAAAAAGAATATGTGTTTGATCTTCCTGCTGATCATTATGCAGCGCATGGTCACCAGCAGCACGGCAGCTGTCCGGCAGAGCTTGGAGCGACGCTTGCAGGTGCTGAAAACGCAAAGCATGAGGATCGGCTCTCTGACTGAAGAGGATCTGGCTGAGCTGGATATCGAGGATGGCGTTGAGGAAGCAATCGAAGCTATGTCATTAGACATTGACGCGGAAATCGAAGAGCTGGAGCGCATCATCGCAGTGGCCAAGCAGGCTGAGTTTCAGTATCCGGACGTCAAAGTTGAAAAGCTGGTTGACACTATTGACGAGATTTTAAGTGAAGACAGAAATCAGAAGATCATAGTCTTTACCGAGTTTGTCGCTACACAGACCTATTTGAGAAAGCTGCTGGAGAATAGAGGCTTTACAGTTACGATCTTGAATGGCGGCATGAATATTGAAGAGCGTAACGAGGCATTACTGGAATTCAAAACGAAGAGCAATATCTTTATTTCTACGGATGCCGGTGGCGAAGGTTTAAACCTTCAGTTCTCCAATATCATCATCAACTACGACTTGCCGTGGAATCCGATGAAGATCGAGCAGCGCTGTGGCCGTGCAGACCGTATTGGACAGCAGCGGGATGTTCATATCTACAATTTTATCATCACTGATACCGTAGAACGTCGCGTTCGTGAGGTGCTGGAAGAAAAACTGTCCGTCATCTTAAAGGAAATGGGTGTCGACAAATATTCGGATGTCCTTGACAGCGAAGCAGCCGAGGTTGACTTCACTGAGGTTTACATGAATTCCATCGGCAAGCCGCGCTCGGTCGAGAAAAATTTGTATCCGGTAGAGTCCGAAGTGAAGCAGCAGGTTTCAAACGCGCAGAAGTATAAGGATATCATCCGGGAAGAAAAAGACCTGCAGAGCCTTGTGGGAACAGAATCTGATTTTGATGTAGACAGTGCTCTACGCCAGATGATGGCTTACTACGAGAGCTGGAAAGGCCATGATCTACAGCTTATCGACCGGATCAGCATCAACGATATTGAGATAACGAAACATCTCCGGACGAGCATTATTCAGGAGTACAGCTCTCAGCTTCTTTCTGTTGGAATTAAGGATTTCCCGAATGAGGCAGGATACTTTATGCTGTGGGAGCTCTCGATTTCTGACGAAGAGAGTGGAAAGCGTATTATTCCTATCTTTGTGAATGAAGGCTTTATCTTACGTCCGATGGCGGGAAAACGTCTTATGGATGTGTTCCTTGATGGAAACAGCAAGCTGACCATAGGAACAGCGCCTAATATCACAGAGGATGAATATAAGAAGCTCGAAGGTATGTGCATGGACTTTGCCTACAATACCTTTGTGGAGTTAAAGGATAAGCAGATCCAGACGAAAAAAGAAAGCTACAACAAATATATGTATGCGCTGCAGCTACGGACAGAGGCTGCCGAGCATATTGGTATTGAAAATATCCGTCGTTCCAGACTGGCCAAGCTGGAGCGCGAGAAGGCTGCTATTGAAGTAGAATATAAAAAAGGAAGTCAGGTGTTCCCGGACTTCCGAATGATGATTATGATCAGATTGGAGACATAACAGATGTTTGGCGACTATGTGTACGAGAAATCGTCTGCTCCATATTCTAAGAAAATCCTGCTCGTGGACAACGACGATCTGTACAGGCAGGTTGACTATACGTCTGCCTTCTCTGCACATGGCTTTGAGGTTGTTGTTTATGAGGACGATCTGAAATTCAGGATAGATTATCAGGAAAAGCTCTACTCGGATAATGACAAGCTGGTCGTGCTGGCACATACGGATAGTTATATTCCGTATGATATTCATCGGAGACTTCGAGCTTATGAAGTTTCTTTACAGCGCCTTTTTCCGAAGCTGAATACCGAGGCGTTGAAAGGAAAAACGGAGACTGATTTTGACCTGCTCTGCAATGTCTATCCTACAAATTTTGACGATCTTCGTTCACGAGCAGAGACTGACCAGTATCTTCGTGTGAAGGTCTATGCTAAGGTAAATGTGCAGCTTTATCTGCAGCAAAAACTGACAAAACTTATGGAGCGGGTTGCGGTAGCAAAAACACATAATGACTGGTTTGCAATCGCCGAAGAGAAATCGAAGATTGACCTGCTGGCAATACAAAGCAGCATTGAGCTTGACACTACTGCGATCAACGAGCAGTTCCAAGCGTATGCGCTGGAGCAGTTTGGTAGGCTGTCATCGGCTATAGATAAAGATTCACCGGTGCTCGTCAGTAAAGCAATGGACTACATGCACGATCACAGTGAAAAATTTGTAATCATCGTGATGGACGGAATGTCGGAGTTCGATTGGAGAATCATCTCCACGTCGTTTGATGGGATAGAGTATGAGCAGGCTACGGCTTTTGCTATGATCCCATCGACAACTTCAATTTCCCGTCAGTGCTTACTTTCGAATAAATATCCGAGTCAGCTGACAGAACCGTGGAAACAGAGTAAAGAGAAAGCGGAGTTTATTGCTTGTGCCAAGAGCCTCGGATATACAGATGCGCAAATTGGATATGAGCGTGGCTACGATGCCAGCTTCGGTTCTTTTGTCAGGTGCGGAGCAGTCATCATTCTTGATGTTGATGAAATGGTTCATGCACAGACGCAGGGACGAGTTGGAATGTATCACGACATTAAATTGCTGGCTGGGCAAAATAAACTGAGCAATATGGTAAAGCGTTTTCTTGCTGATGGTTTTGATGTTTACATCTCTGCCGATCACGGAAATACTGCTTGTGTTGGACTTGGGAGGATTATGGGCTCCGGTGTTGAGGTTGAGACGAAGAGCCATAAAATGCTGGTGCTAAAGGACTTTGCTGATAAGGAATCTCTGATTCAAAAATATGGTCTGGTTGAGTACCCGAAGTATTATCTCCCAAAGGAGTATGACTATTTGATTTGTAATGTAGGAGAATCACTGGACATTAAAGGCGAGGCCGTTATGACGCATGGAGGGATGTCGCTTGACGAGGTCGTAGTACCTTTTATCAAAATAAAGGCGGTGCAGAATAATGGCTAAGATGGTCGGATTAAGTTTAGTTGTAAAACAAGGATGGATGAGGAAGGCTGTGGCCTTGCTGGATGAGAATCTTCCGGAGGCAGAGTACAGAAAGCAGCTGGAGGAACATTTGTCCTATGAAATAGATAGTCCCACGAACCGACGCAAGGCTCGTGAGATTCTGATGAAAATTTGGTATTTGAACTCCGAAGGCGTAGAAACGCTTCAGGAGGAAGGCCGAAAGTTAATACAGAAATACCCGGATCAGCTGACGGAAATCGGCTGGTGCATGATGCCACTGGCGTATCCTGTATTCTTGGATATCAGTAGGCTTATGGGAAAAATGTTCGAGTTCGAGGATACCATTACTACCACGCAGATTCGCAAGAAAATATTTGATGAATATGGCGAACGTGGAACTGTCGATTATTCGACCACAAAAATTATATCAACGATGAGAGAGCTTGGCGGTGTTCAGTCGGCATCTGTCGGTAAGCAAACTCGCGTCAGGATCAATATAACAAATCCTGAAATCGTATCATTCATGACAAAGGTAGCAATGTATCTGGGAGGAAGCAGCTATTATACATTTTCCTCGCTGGCGGAGTTTCCATTCCTCTTCCCGTTTGAATACAAGCTGGCCAAGGAAGCGATTCTTCAGGATGAGGCTTTTGTTACGACGAACTTCGGAGGAGAACTGTCGGTATCGCTTAAGAGCTAACAGGAGGCATTACGCTTATGAAACATAAGGTAAAGGTGCAGGTTTCTGTTGAAAAACGCGGTTTATTTGGAATTAAGAAGACCGTGATGGAAACTCGCACAATAGAGGTAGATGGCAAGACATATAAGAAAATGCAGCAGGAAAAGAAAAACCGTCCGTACAGCATTGAGGAAATGATGCTTTACGACGAGATTTTCGATGAGTGGGATATGTTAAGGAAACGCTGATAAAACACGGATAATGTCGTGGTCAAGCGTTTTTGTAACACGAGTGTCCAATAAACTTATGTTGAATACCTCGCTTCGAATGGCGTACGATAGCCGTTATAAGAATGCGGTCGTACATGGTTGTATGTAGTATAAGCAAAATGCTCCACTGCGCGATAGAGAGATTCCTCATCTCGATACTCATGAAGATAAATTTCTTCGTTCTTCAGCGTATTGAAATAGCGCTCCATAGGGGCGTTATCATACGGGCATCCAGCCTTGCTCATGCTTTGCGTCAGATCGTGTTCCTCGCAAAAGTCGGTGAACGCCTTCGATGTGTACGGGCTGCCCTGATCGCTATGAAGAATCAGACCGTTGCTTCTCTTTCGTTGACTGCTGAGTGCTTTGCCAAGCGTTCGGATTGCTAAAACGCTCGTCATACGACGATCCGTCAAGCTTGCAATAACGCTGCGATCATACAGATCAATAATCGTACAGTTGTATCGGACATCGCCTCCTTTGAGAAATAAATAGGTGAAATCTGTTGCCCATTTCTGATTGATTTGTGTTGCCGTAAAATCTTGCTTGAGCAGATTCTCAAACTTCTTATGCTCTATGCCGCCTTGATATCTCGGAGCTTTTTGCCGCACAATAGAGCGCAATCCCAGTTCTGTGTTCATGTACTTATGAACCGTCAGGGCAGAAAGCTCGATGCCTTTGCGTGCCAGATCAACCTGCATCCTGCGATACCCGGCAACGCCATTGGTTTCATGGTATAGGGCTTGAATTTGACGCAGGATGTTCTGTTTTCGGGCATCTTCTTTTGCCCGCCTGTGCTTTCGGTAGTTGTAATAAGCATTCGGATAAATTCCAAAACGCCGCAGCAACCACCGGACGCCGAACAGATTCCGATGTTCATCGATGAATCGATATGCCTCTAGTCGATTCCCTTTGCGAAGAATGCCGCTGCTTTTTTTAGGAAAAGGTTTTCTTTGCGTGCATCTGCGAGTTCTTCGCGCAAGCGACGATTCTCCTTCATAAGCTCCAGATCGTTCCGGGCAGTCAGGTTCTTTGAGGCGTTTTGCTGGCATTCTTCGCTGAATTCTTTGCACCATTTGCTGATGCTTGCTTTTGAGACTCCATACTCTGCGGTCAAGCTTCGGTATGTACGTCCTTCTTCGATATGAAGCCGGACGATCTGTTGCTTGAACTCTGGTTCATAGTGTTGTTGTGACAAGAATCGAATCCCCTTTCATTCGGTGTTTCCCATTAGACATTCCTGTTACAACTTTAGTTTACCACAACAGGGAGGGAAATGGCAGAGAACTGATTCGTGATCATGTATGTAAACTTAGCGATCT
>ERZ773055.686-NODE-686-length-18331-cov-3.885752_pt1 | contig 18331 bp, 19 predicted proteins | sample MGYA00580515_ERZ773055 | MGnify/ENA primary metagenome ERZ773055 (study PRJEB29015, sample SAMEA2737993) | human oral metagenome | biome: human oral; feature: human-associated habitat; material: dental | place: China | collected 2064 ...
CCAACAGTTCTTGGAAGAAAGAGGACGAGCTTCGCTCACTTAAAAGTGAAGCTGCGGAGCTGGACAGAAAAATTGCACTTACACTTGCTCCACCTGATGAGGAAAAAGATGAAACGGAAGAAAAGGAGCAAGAAGAGAATTTACCCGACAACAATCATTCTGCCCGTCTAAGGAACGAGAGCAATCCTGCCCAAGACAAGGAAGAAGACCACCGTTCACAAAACTTCAGACCCAAATGGAGACACTAAACACATGTCGAGGGGCTAAATAAAAGTCAGACATTCAATATGGATGTCTGACTTTTATCACTATACCTGTAAATAACCTTTTAGCTTATCTATTCCCTCTTTGTGCTTATCGGGAGCCTGTTTCTTGAGTTTGCCTATATTCAGCAATTTCCATTGTACGGATGGATATTGGCTTAAATCCCCTGCGCAACATTTCTCCCACTGTGGTGTTCCATCCTCAAAGGAAACGAGGAATTCCTTATCTGTATTTGTAAGGCTGTCATTTACCTTTTTAATGATGGATTCGCGAGCCTGCTCATAGTCTGTATAGGTAAATGGAATATCTGACATTCCCTTGAATTGGTTTTCAAGTGCCTCCTCTTGGTTTATGCTATTAGGAGACAGAGATTCTACGATAGGCTTGTCGCTTCCCAATAAGCATAAGATGAGCCCGTCTTTTACATCTTCAAGTGTTTGGTCTTTCATGTATTTGCAGTCAAACATGTCACGTGGGTGCTGGCGGCTGAGGGCAGCTGTTATCTTCCCTCCATACAATTGAGAATAAGGAACTATGCGTGCCTTACAGTTGGCTTGAAACTCTTCCTTCGCTTTCGGACAGAGTTCCATGATTTCAACCTCTCCAAGTATGCCCCGTTTAGTACCATTTACCTCTATTTTCACCGTGGCGCCATCATACGTGCATTGCAATTTCCATACTTTGGATTTATGTATCACATGTATTCCGGGAATGGCACGTTCTATACTTGTTTTCAGCTCTCCGAGATATTGATTTATCTTTTCCAAACTCGCCGTGCGTGACTCTATCGGAATATAGGTAAGGTCAATATCAACCGAGTAACGTGGCATATTCTGGTGGAACAGGTTAATAGCTGTGCCTCCATGAACTGCAAAATCCGTTATCTTGTAAACCAAGGGCATAATGCGTAGTAACAATGCCACCTGTTTTTTATATTGTTGATCATTCATAATCGTTTAATTCTTTTGGGACAATCATCTTATACTTGCTGATATATATACCGGATTTGACGAGTTGGAGTTTATGTGTCCCCAAATCTATTTTTGTAAGGTCTAAGTCTTCATACCAATAATGCCCCGCTTTTTCAGCCATATATAGAAACAGCCTCTTCATTTTGTAATGTTTTGTAGTTTCCAATAACGATTGGACAATATCCGGACGCAGAGTGGTCAGTTGCTCCATGATATAAAATAAATCCATATAATCATATTGTTGCGGTGTAAGCAACAGACATTCCATAAAAGCCTGTTCCGGGGAGGATACAAGCAGCCTCCAGTCCAAGTATGTCAAAGTTGTTATCTGTGCACTGATAAATACCTCTGTCTTGAAAAACTTAAATTCACGGTCGAAAACGTCATGCTTCATCCATTGTGGCATTTTGTCACTTGCCGTTGATACCATTAACAAGGGTTTGCCCATAGGAACATAATGGTTGAAGCCCCAAAGCTCCAAAGCAGAATGCGCTGCAACACGAAAACTCTTTCCTACTTGTTCGTTGAAGGACTGCAAAGCACCAAAAGCGGACAGCGTGTCGCCTGTGCGGTACATGACTCCCTTACATAGAGAGGATAACCAACCGGAAGAACGATACCTGCTCAACAACTGCCTGGAATAGCCATGCTCTACAAGCCATGTCGCAAACAGCAATCCGTTCTTTTGCCCGGATTGAAGCATTTGGTTTATTTTTTTTCCTTTTAGTACACTCATAGTTTACTTGCTGTAATTAAAACCAACCGCAAAGGTACAAAAGACTTTGGTAATTACAGCCTAACGGTTGAATTATTTTCCCGAAAGTAAACTAATAGTTGACTTACTGGACAAAATTACAACCATTGTGAGGAAAAGGAGGATGAAATGGAACATGAAGACATTTCCAACATACTTGTATGGAACTGGCTTTTACCATAAGTCTCGCTTCTGCAACATTTCATCTATCTCTTCTCGAAGGAAAAGTAATCGGCCATTGGCTTTGAGATAAGGGATTTTCCCTGCCCAAACCCAGTTGTAAATAGTCTTTTGCTCCACCTTCAAAATTTTGGAAACATCGATGATGTCCAAGTATTCCCGTTTCAATGGAGGATGAACGGTTGTATCAATTTCCTGTTCCCGCAGGACAAGCAAACGGTCGAGCTTGTCTTCCACATTCTTCAGTTTATCAAACAGGCGTTTCTGCCATGTGTCTTCAGGCTGATGGTCTAAGTACGGCATAGTTCCCCTTTTTGATAGTTACCATTGGTATCTTGTGCCAAAATACGTTGCTCTTTCATATAGGCAATATACTTCTTCGCAGTTCTTTCCTTGATTTCCATTTCACGCATCAGAATCTCACACAGTTCTTGGTATGAGAGTTTGAGAGAACTTCGGAAAGCCTCTTTAACAACACCAATAAGTTCGTCGGTTTTGCGCTTTTCCTTGTCTTCCTTGGATTTCTCGCCACGATAGACGTGCATATCCTCTGCCTTGTCCCAGCCGAAGAGCATCATCGGCACGTCCAGCGGACTTCCGTCACGGACTTTCAGTGCCTTTACCACCGAGTATTCGGGATTGTCGTCTTTCTCAATGGAGAGAATGCCTGCCGCCTTGCGTTGCAGCTCCGAGCCGATATGCCCGCGAAGTTTGATACCGTTCGGCACGAAGTGTAGCACGCAGATGATACAGGTATTGTATATCCCTGCCAAGCGATAAAGCTCGTCAACGATGGCAATGCTCTCCGTCTCATCATTGACTGATCGTATCAGGTCGGCAATGCCGTCAATCACCACGAGATGGATGCCTCCATGCTTGTGATGAAACAAATCCATACTCTCACGGATAAGTTTCAGTCGGTCTTTACGGGAGAGCGAAGCCAGATATAGGGAGTGGTAAAACTCTGGTACGGTTTTCAATGAAGCACGTTGTAAGGTCTTACCCAAATTCTTGTGAAGTTGTGCCTCAGACTGTTCCGTGTCGTAGTGTAATACCGCCAGGCCGTTAGGGTTGGGCGTAATTTCCAATCCCAATGTTCTCTCGGCAGGCAGTCGTTCTGCTCCTAATGTCCCGGCAAGAATGGCAGCCACATAATTGCTTTTGCCCGTACCTTCGCCGCCCGTAATACAAAACAAGTTGCCCTGTGTACCAAGTGGCACTCCATTCACAGCTACAACGGACATTGAAGCGTCAGGAGGATTGTCATAGTCTATTTCACATGAACGTAGCATCATGATGGTCTGTGTATAAATTTGGGAGAGCATGGTTGACAGCAGCCCTCTCAATTCTTTTTCATTATGCCCTAAGGCAAAGTAATCGGATATATCTTTCTCGCTTTTGATGCCTTACAGGGGAAGTGTCAGGGTAAGTACCTTATAAGCGGATAGGGCTTCCGCTTGCCGTTCTGCCTCCCTAAGACCGGTTTCGTCCGTATCGTATAAGAGAATGATGTGGCGAAAACGAAGCAGCAGGCTCTCGATTATGCTTTCTGGGATTTGTGCAGTCTCACTGTTGAAACAGATGGCATTGAAATGATGGGCGGAGAGGGAAAGCACATCCTTCTCTCCACCCGTGATGAAGAGTATGTCGCCCTTGTTGGGCAGCTGCTCGAATCCGAACACATAATCTTCCACTTTTTCTCCTCCATACAAAAACCGCATTTTACTGAATGGACGGTACACTTTAACAAAGTTTCTCATAGCATAGCAGAACATCGGTTCTTCCGAAGAAGAATGAATGGTATATGCCTTTCCTTGGTTTGAAACCGACTCAAAGCGGGCTATGGACTTGACCTGAAAGCGCTGCAGGGTTTTCGTTCCGATGCCATACCGTGCCCAAAATCCAAGTTCGTTATCCTTGTAAGATTGTTCTGCGATCCTGAACCATTTTTTGGAACCTGCTTACTGGCATTCACGGATATGGGAGGTTTGGGAGGAATATTGGCATTCGACTTGCTTTTCTCGCCCCAATCATGGTACGGCAATGAAATGTTCAGTTGTAGGTCATTGATAATCATCTTCAGCACTTTCATAAAGTCCCTCCGTATATCCAAGTCTTGTATTGCGGCTGCAAACCAAAAACAGTCACCGGAATACATTTCGTTACCGAAGTCTTTCATGCGATAGCACTTCGACCTCGTGTCAAAATAGATATTGCAGGAAGCCCGTTTGTCCTCATATAACGGATTCCGAAAATTCCGTTTGAGAACAAAATCAATCGGCATATAGAAACTGAAGACTTCCAGTCCTCTGTTTGTGTGTTCCAAGATTTCTTCCTTAATATTCATAGTTCCTCAAACAATATTCATAGTTCCTCAAACAAAATTTGTGAGTCTCCCATATATCCTTTCTGGATACCGTCCTTGTAGGCATTGAGCCTTTGAAGTGCTTCCACTCTACGAAAGCCTTTGAAGGACGCACGCCCCGTCTTGATTGCAATGTACAGTCCTTTGAAGGGATAAACCACATGATTGCAGGAAACATAGCGATAAGGGATAACTTTGCTGTCTCTCCATCGTGCCAGTGAAGCTCTGGATATGCCTAGAAGCCGTAGGACATCGGAAGAGTTCAGTTCAATCTTTTCTTCTAACACGGCACAGTCCTGTTTCAGTTCAAGAATGAAGCTTGCAATTCGTTCCATGCTCTCTTTCAAGGAATGTATTTCCTCCAAAAGGGTAGCAGGAAGCATGTTATTCTCTGTCATCACGCATCAGTTTTGAATAAGTTCTTCGATTGCTTCTATCAAATCATGAAATGTATATATGCAGTCTTGCTTTTTTACTATACAGTTGGCAAGAAATATGATATGCTGAATCATTCTTTTGTAATCTACCTGACAGAGTTTGTTCAACAAAAAGATGAGATCTTCTTTTTCAATTGTAAAGAAACTATGGTCTTTGTCTTCGGTAGTATGCACCAAAGATTCTATCATTCCCTTGGGAAGATGCAAAAGAAGCACATCCATATCGAATGCCGAGGCACATTTAGTATAGGTGTCAATTCTTAAATCTGTCTACATTCTGCAATGCTTCCTGAAGTTGGAATATTCCATACCGGCAACTTGAGCTTTCATCTTGCTATCCTTACAAAAAGACAGCATGTCTTCAAGAGTGGGAAGCACGATAAACAAGCGTCCCTCTCTCTTTTGAGGTATCATCTTCTTATCCATATTTATTAATTAATTTGATTTCTAAATGCAAAGTTCTAAAGAAATAAATCTTTTTTAAGAATATTAGATTGCCAATGTTGGCAATATGATGCCATTTGCAATTTTTATTATTTTTCAACAGCATAGACCATCAGTGCACGGTGCAAGTCCCTTTTATATATAAGGGCTTGCACCGTGTACTGAAATTGTAGCCAGAATCTCTCTAAAAGATTTTCAACCAAATATTTTGCGGAAGTTCATATTTTTTGTACCTTTGAACGCGATAAATACAAGTGTGTATTTCTCATAACAGTATCTATGGGTACTCTCAAAATACTCTCTTGTGGCTACAATTTGGTTACAGAGAGAAAACTGGAAAGTATAAATTGCTATGATACAAGGAGTTGAGAAAAAGGTTCATTTTCCTCTCTCTCCGCTTTGTACAACGAGTTAAATCCCTAAGTTTCAACAACTTAGGGATTTTTTATTTCCATTTATTTATTTCTTGACCCACTTTTTGACCCACTTTTTGACCCACTTTTTGACCCACTTTTTGACCCACTTTTACTCCGAACACTTTTTAACATGAAATTGTTTTTAATCCGTGTAAACATTTTTCATCGTGTATTTACTTATTGATTATCAACATTTTACGCAATTAATCAAAAAGGTGGATTTGAACCTTTGTTATCAATCATTTCATTCGTTTTGTCAGAACGCTATCTACCATTCCCTTTTTCTTGCTTTCCCTCCTGTCTTTCCTTTTTTGACCGTATCAATTCTCCAGCCTTTATGATAGCCTTTTTGTTAAGGACTACACCGCCCTTGCTAAGACCTATACGTTCCAGTGAAGATTGTCTGATGCCAATATCATCTGCTGAAAGCACGCTGTATATGGCTGGGATGGAGCCGAAGTAATAACTCTTCCTTCCCTGGATAAGTTGCACATGAATAACCTTTGTCATAATCTTCTTATAATTTTGTCTCACTTCAAAATTACAAAATAGTTACTATATACGATATTTTGAATGATTTTATTTCAAAAACCTAATGATGATTAGTTTTCTGCTATTCTATAGAAGACTGTCTGGTTTCCATTTTCCTTTGCAAAGTTAGCAAGGTCGGAAGAACGCAAAGTATCGCCATACTATTTGAGAAGAATTTCATAGCAGCCTTCCTCGAATCAAAGATTTGGGTTTTCCATGAAATTCTTCCCAAATTACTTTGTTTATCTACCTGTTAACCTTGCACCCTCTAGCACGTAAAATTAGAAATCCCGACAGTCTCCTGCTGCAAAACAGCAAAGAACTAAAGGGAAATGTATCACTTAAAGCATCACGATTATGGATATTTCAAACAGAGAAATGGTTTTAACGTCATTAGGGTTTTTCAAGAACGACTATCAACTTGATAACTTTCGCTTCAACTTTGGCTATGATTGGACGGACGAGGATTTGAACGAGGCTATCGACACCGCAGGGTACGACCTTTCCAACGTGCGCAACTTCTTGATGGAAACACTTTGGCTAAAGGTGATAGAAGAATATGTAGACTATAGAGGTTGTGAGCGTGAAATGTTTGATTGTTATGTGAACGGCACACTTGACACACACTTCTATTTCAATCATTCAGAGGTACAATGCACCGAGGATATAGAAGAACTCTTGAACTAAACAGAACATCAGACACTCGCCAAGTAGCACCTATTTGGCAAGTGTCTATAAAAATAAGATAAAATGGAAAATCTATTTGACACATTGGTAGCCAAACTCCGTAAAGGCATCGTTTCTTTCGTTTACAAGAAAAAGGACGGCACAGAACGCCATGCGTGTGGAACCTTGTATGGCATCGGACATACCATAAAGGGGAAATCAAAGCATCATCAGTGCAATTATACCCTTGCTTACTATGATGTGGACTGCAAGGGCTGGAGGTCATTTGTCATAGAGAACCTTGTGGAGGTGGGTGAACTTCGACAGGAAACCATGGACGAGCATCACGACATCTGCCTTGCGCTTGTTGTAAAGCTCAAGGAAAAGATGAAGAAAGAGGGTAAGACAGCCTTCGCTTATCATAAGGCAGATGGAACTATCAGATATGCACATGGCATTCTGTCTGACGGCATAGATGTTTCGGGAAGATATTTTGTCTATTTCGATACCGACAAGGGCGAAGAGCGCAAGTTTCGCATTGACGCTTTTATCGGCATCGGTGAACCAAAAGATTTGGAAGGCTACTGCATATCTTCTTTTGAGAAGACCACGGACAATAAAGCGTACAACGATTTTGGCACTTTGGACATCAAGTCTATTCTTGCCAAGCGAGGTGTGGCGATTGAGGACACAGAGAACTTTATGGTCATAGACTTGCTACCCGAACTTAATAAGGCGCAGTTGAAAGACCTAATCTGCAAAGCTACAGAAAGGCTTGCATCACTCTAATCAAAGGTAATGCACCGACTAACCATCGGGGCACAAATTCTTCCATTATGCTACGTTACCCAAGAGTTGAAATCATCAAGAGAAAGACTTTCGTACCCATCTATCGAGAGCAATACGAGGTACAGACCATGCGACCTAATCGACCTATGAAAAGCAGGTTCGGAATGAACAAGAGCCAGGCAATGGCGTATTCAAGAAGAGAGGTAGCCCTGCTGAAACAGGAAGGATATACCAAAGTAGTATATCAGTCTATGATGGTGAACTTAAAAACCTTTCGCCCATAAAACGCTATTGTGGTGGAATGATTGTGCAGGCATGGTGCCACATTCCACCATTCGCCGTGTGCTGCTCCCACAACTCGCAGCACTCTCCATCTCCCCCAATCCCTATTGTCAAAGCTATGCCCTGAAATCGCAAGTCACTACCGAGGTAGCCACTTCTTTCGCCCATTACAAAACACGCTACCGCAAGTTTTAGTCTGTACATCCTTCCCTTTTGTCTTATTCCTCATGTCTGGTTGCTCCGCCAGTATTCTTGCCAGGCAGCAGGCAACTCCGCCTTTACACGTGCAGGAAAAACAGTCGCCTCGTTTTTCCACTCCACTTCGTTGTCGGCTACGTGGCTTACTGCCCGACCGAACACAGGCTACGCAAAGACCCTGAAAACGGTCGCAGCCGTTTTCATCCCATGAAAGGCACTGTTTCCGACCTTTCAGGATCACCAACAGAGTCGTTCAAGGGACTTTGGGAGAGCGGTAAAGACAGTATTTAGTCTTGGAGCCTTGCCAGGCTGTCTTTGCTTGTTCCCTTGTGTCGGTACGCTGTGCCCTATGTATGTTGTCGTTTACACTCCTGCACTCACTGTCTGGATTTAATTTTACTTAGCAAAGGTAGCAAGTCCGTCAGAACGCCGAAGTACTGCTACACTATTTTGGGATATTTTCACGGAAGCCTTCCACAAATCGGAGATTTGGGCATTCCATGACAATCTCTCAAAATTACTTGGTTTATCTGCCTTATGGACTTGCTTACCTCTGGCACATAAAATTTGAAATCCCGACAGCGATGCTGCAAAAGCAGCTAAACTAAAGGGAAATGTATCACTTAAAACATTGCAGCTATGCACGCATGGATTTATCAGATTTCAGATAGTCCGATTGAGGAGGTTATTAACGAAGACTCCTTAAATCAGGGCGAAGGCACAGACTACGATTATTGCGCAGCCATTTCGGTAGAGGAGCGCAAAGAGGCTGTCAAAACATTGTTGGAGAACATCCTGCCACTTGATATGTTCAAGCAGGTTGATGACAAAGCATTTGAATATGTCGGAGGTATCGAGGAGTGGAAACGTCAGTGGGTGGAGCGCATACAGCAGAAAGCAGCTGCCATCAACAACGAAAACGTAATGGATTTCGTTGGTGCTACCTACAAACTCGAACAGGAAATTCAGAACCCTTTAGACACAGATGCTCACTTCTATCTTTGCGGAGATAGTTGTCAGAACTTTGCCGAGAAGTCGGCAGAACTGATGCGATGGATAAACACATTGCAGGTGGGAAGTAAGCTATATATCGGTGGAATTATTGATTTTCACTTCTAAAACATCTTGGGCTATGGAAATTAAAATTGTTTATTTGGTTTACAGAACAGATTCTTGGCACTCCCTCAATTCGAGGGAGCTTGTCTACATCGGTGAGGATATGGAGGTTATTATCGCACAGCTTAAAGCACATCGAGGCATGACAGAGGAGGATGCCAACGAGGTAAGGAGCATCCTCCAAACTCAATGCAACAACCGAGATTATGAGTGGAAGTTTGAGGCACTGTAACTCAATACTTTCGCAGACTAAGACAACAAATTGATAACTTTCAAAACTTTAGAACAATGGCAAATTGGGCAAGTACAAGCTACCGCATTGAGGGCAGCAAGAGTGATTTGGAACGAGTGTATGGCATGATAGACAACTTCATGTCCGAAAGACGGAAGCCTGTTGAGGAGAATGCATCCAAGGAATGGGAGGGCAACGTCGTCAAAGCGTTGGGAGCTACCGACGAGCAGGTTTCGAAGAATTATCTACGAGGCTTCATTCAAGAGTATGAAATGGACGGAGACACCATCCGCATCGAGGTGGAGGAGGCATGGGGAGCTACCGATTTCCGCCACGTGCTGGCACAGCTCATGCCCGAACTGACGGTGTACTACATCGTTGAGGAGCCGGGCTGCGAGGTTTATGCCACCAATGATGACGGGGGCAGGTATTTTCCAGAAAAGTTTTATGTGGACGCTTGTGTCAATGGCGACTATCAGAGCGAATACTTCGAGACCGAAGAGCAGGCTATGGCGTATGCAGCTGAACTACTCGACATGGAAAAGATGACCCAAGCCAAGTTAGAGAGCTGGAACGAAGACCAAGAAGGCGATGACTTCATCTATATCCACGAGTTTGAGATTGTAGCGTAGTAAAGGTAACGGCAGGGCTAACCACCCTGCCACAATTCAGAAATAGATATGAGACACGAAGATTATTACCAGCAGTATGTGACCATCCGCAAAAAGGAGGTCAAGGCTTTGAACGAAACCATGCGCAACCGCATAGACAGGGAATTTCACTGGTCAGCAGATTTCCCTTACGTTACCGCAGATTTGAGCAATTGCGATGGTCATTTGGAAACCAAGGTAATGGCGGTGAAATTCCCTGTCACTCCACACAGCGGCATCCTTATTATGCCCGACAAAGATTCAACAAATTTGTATCTTTCAGATAATCAATGAAATAAGAAAGTATAAAGGAAGAATGGGTTACGACTTGGAAACGAGCAAGTTTCTTTCCTCTTCTTTATTCTGCAATGCTTAAAAGAACTCTTAATCCTTCGCTGCAAAGATAGTTTATTTCTTGAAGAAAACAAAAGAAAATGTCTGTTTTTAACATTAGGGACTGTTTCACTAATTTCCGCCAATGAATATAGCTTATGCCCCTACGAAAAACGGAGTCCCATTTTCTGCGGGTATACACCTGACATTCCCCTATTTACATGCATTTAAAGTGCTCGAAATGTTAAAAATGCACTTTCTGCAGAAATTTTCTTCGATTTTCTTGGCAATTTCATTTTGACACTTTATTTTTGCGACATAATAGTAAAAGATTTTGGAGTATGGAATACCTGCAGACTATTTTGCTATATGCCTTGTACATGTCGCGTATCTTTCCAATTCGTGGCGTTTGACTTTTCGGTTGGTCTATCGCAATTCCAACTTTTTCTTCCCATAGTACCTTTTTGCCTTTATACTGGATATTACCAAAATATCCTCTATAAGCTTAATTTCTTATTAACGTAAATGTTTTATAAGTATCCATTTAATAGTTAACTAAAATTATAAACCGATGAAGAACAAAGCCATTTTATCTATACTGCTATTTGTCTTTACATATACTAAGGCAGAGGGACAGACGATTGTTTACACATATAATGCACAAGGAAGCTGTACTTCCCGGATTATTAAGGGAACACCTCCAAAAGCCAAGAAAGCCCCAAAGGCTTCTATAGACACAAAACGGTTAAAAGTAGACCTCTCACCATCCCCGACTTTTCAAGATCAGCTTTCTATTTCGGTTGTGGGATTGCCGTCTGGCCATAATTTATCATATATCATGGCAAATGTATCAGGTCAAGTTGCCTTCAATGGTTTAATTGGGAATGGAAGTATTACCTTAACGACCACAAACCTGCCAAAAGGAATTTACATTGTTAAAGTAAGTGGAGAGGACTTTGAAAAATCATATAAATTGCTTAAAAATTAGAGCTTATGAAAAAACATTTACTTCTTTTGATATATTTATTGGTAACGCTAAGCAGTTTCGCACAGGACCGTCTTTATACTGATAAGGAACACGGAGGAGCCGAAAATGGAGTTTTCGGCAAAATCAATGATGAGATAAATGTTTCTCCTATAGGGCAACTGTCATATGAAATACCGATACCAGCTCTTCCGGGAACAGGTGGCATGAAGCCGAATTTATCAGTATGTTACAATAGTTCCACGAAAAATGGCTTGGCTGGATATGGCTTTGACCTCACGGGGCTATCCATTATAAGCCGAATTCCATCAGACAGATTTCATGATGGGATGGCCACCGCAATAGATTTTACCAATCACGATCACTTTGCATTGGACGGTCAGAGATTAATAAACTATAGCTATTCCTATGGTACAGAAACAGAATATAGGACAGAGAACAATTCTTTCGCAAAAATCTTGGCTAAGGGTAAAAGCTCCAACCCTACATCTTTTACGGTATATACCAAGTCCGGATTGAGATATGATTATGTGACTATATCGAAAGCTTTAGGCAAGACGGAAACCGATTTAACCCTATTTTGGCTTGTGTCAAAAGTGTCGGACACAAAAGGCAACTATTTTACCGTCACATATGGTGGTGATGCCAGTACCAATGATTTCTATCCTTCAAGAATTGACTATACGGGAAATGCAACGGCAGGACTGTCTCCTTATGCCTCAATCCGTTTAAGTTACATGAGCAATCCTTACTCACCGGTTACTTATGTCAATGGCGTGAGAGTTACAAGAAACAGGCTTCTTTCTTCTATAGCACTGTTCATGGGGAACCAAGCGGTGCGCAGCTTCCAGTTTAGTTATCAAATCGTAAACCGCAAATACCAACTTTCAAAAGTAACAGAGACCGCGTCGGGAGGGGAACATAAAAATCCAACACAACTGACATGGACCAATCTTAATGATTTCAAGGTGCAGAATTACAATTACTCCCGGACAAATCTTATTCACAAGGCGGCTTTGACTGTAGGTGATTTCAATGGTGATGGATTGGCGGATTTCATAGCCACTCCAGAGAATAACAGAGCTGGATGGAAAGGCTGGAAACTTTTTATAAGTCATGGTACTTACTTTGAACAGGTCGCAAGTGGAACATGGAATTGGAATGACGATAAACTTGAGCAGGTTGTTTGTGGAGACTTTAATGGTGATGGTTATGCCGATGTTGTTGCAAAACGCTGTCATTCCGGCAAATGGCATAACTGCGACTTATATACGACATCGGTGGACAACAACGGAAGGGTTAGTCTAGCCTTCTCGAAATGTTTCATCTCGCTTGCAACGGATTATACAATCCAAACCGTGGAATTGAATGGCGATGGAGCTGCCGACTTGTTCGCATGGCTTTCGAATTCCAAGGAGTGTAAACTAATCCGCTCAGAGCAGGGTGCAAATGGGATAACACCTTTAGGTTATACGGCGGTTAGATATTGCTCCGAAAAGTGGGACAGAGTGGAATTTGGCGATTTCAATGGAGATGGACTGACAGATGTAATGAACCTTAATGACAATGGAAACTATATCATGTATTGCGATGGTGCGGGAACCATGACTAAGGAGGATAAATCACCATGGCCTGAAAAAAAACATTATCTGGAACTGGGAGATTTCAATGGAGATGGTAAGACTGACATGCTGCTTACCGGATGGACAAAAGATCCCAATAGCGGCGGATGGAGCGACTGGTGCATCAATTATTCAATGGGGGATGGTAAGTTTGCCAGAGAGTATTATGCAAAGCCCTTTGATGCACGTTCAAAGCAACTGTATATCGCCGATCTGAACGGAGATGGATTCGATGACTTTCAGGCCATTGACAAGACATCTTCAGGAAGCAATATGACGCAACCACAGGCCTACCTTAGTGACGGGAGAGGCAATTTTTATCAACAGGTAAAAGGTGGTAATGTATATGCTACGGACAAGTGGCATTTCTATGTTGGCGATTTCAACGGTGACGGCAAAGCCGACTTCGTTTGTACCTCTAATTGGAATAAAAGCAACTGGGATGGTTATCAAGTTTATTTGATGCCATCTGACAAGCATAGTCTTCTGACAGGTATCAAAGACGGCTTGGGCAATTCCACCAATATTGATTATAAATATCTGACAGATGAAAGTGTGTTTACCAGAGGCAGGACGAACGCATATCCTCTTGTCTCCATAGGTTTGTCATGGCCTGTAGTTGCGTCTGTTTCAACACCGGATGGAATTGGTGGGACTAATGTGACATCATACAGATATGAAGATGCGTTATTCCACAAAAATGGGCGTGGCCTGCTGGGCTTTGCAAAATGCTATGTGAAAGACGAGAGCACCAATACATTGAACACTACGGAATATTCAGTGAACATCGAGAAATATGTGATTGCGCCCAAGCATAGCCAGACCACGGTCAACGGCAAGATGATTGAGGAAAGCGACCATACTTACACACTTAAATCAAACTATGCTTCGTCATCTTATAATTCCGACATCTATACATATATGCCGATGACGGTTCATCAGAAGAACTACGAGTTTAACACCGGTGAACTAATTAAGGATGTAAAGACAGACTATGAGTATGACACTTGGGGGAATACCACAAAAACCATTGTTAAGGATGGAAGCATTGAGACAACCACTACCAACACTTTCATCAATAATACTGACAAATGGCTTTTGGGCAGACTGACGGAAAGTACTGTTTCCAAATCCAATGAGAACAGTACAATAACCAGAAAGTCCTCATTCGAATATGATCAGAATTCCGGCTTGCTGACCACAGAAGTGTTTGCCCCAGGAAATACCGAATTGGGCTATAGAAAAACATATGTCCACGACAACTTTGGAAATATTGTTAAAAGTACTGTTTCTTCTCTTGATGGCTCATCAGAAAGGATTACTCAAACCCACTATGATACCAAGGGCAGATATATCGTATCCTCTACCAACAGTTTAGGATTTCTTGAAACATTGAAATACAACGAGGTGGAGGGACTTGTTACCGCTTCAACGGACAAGAATGGCATTGTTACCAATTACACTTACGATAAGTTCGGCAATCTTGTTACAGCATCTACCCCTATCTCAAAAGCATTGAAAACTACGGGGTGGAGTGCGGGAATGTCTGATGCACCAGCGAACGCATTGTATTTTGAATGGAACAAGACTACAGGAGAACCTTCTTCCATCGAATTCTACGACTGTTTAGGGCGTTTGTTGAGAAAAGTTACGGAGTCGGTTAACGGAAAGAAAGTCTACACAGACCAGACTTATGATAAGAAGGGGCTTGTCGAAAAGACTTCTGAGCCATATTATGTCGGCGGACAACTGTATTGGAGCAAGAATGAATACGATGCAGTGGGCAGGACTATTGCGCAAACTGCCCCTGATGGCAGCCGCCACATCTTCGCATATAGTGGACTTAAGACTACGGCAACGGACCCACTTGGAAGCATCAGTACAAAAATTAGCAATCTTAACGGCTTGCTGGCTTCCAGTATTGACAATGCTGGCACAGGCATTACTTACAAATATGATGCGGATGGAAAGTGCATAGAAACTAAGGGTTCAAGGACGACCATCCACTGTTCCTATGACATAGCAGGAAACCGAATAAGTTTGGATGATCCGGATTTGGGTTCTTCCAAAGACACGTATAATGGGTTTGGAGAGCTCGTTACCCATCAAGACGGTCACGGGGAGACCCGATTTGAATATGACACTGGTGGACGTGTCATACAGGAAGTCCGACCGGATGTAACGATTTCAACTACGTATGACAAAGGATGGAAGGGTGCTGTTGATGAAGTCGTTTCTGTGGGTTCCATACAGTCGTCAGAGACATATACTTATGATAATTACGGACGGGTTATCAAGAAAAATACTGTCATAGATGACAGGGGGTATGAGACGACGTATACATACAACTTGGCAAATCAGGTTGAGACCATAAAATATCCCAAAGGACTGAAAGTCAAGAATGGGTATGATGCCTGCGGAATACAGATATCAGTTTCAAATGCCGACAACCAGAAACTCTATTGGAAGCTCCATGACCTGGATGCAAGGGGGCAGATTGAGAAGGAAGAATACGGAAACGGTCTCATCACAACAACGGCTCATGATCCAAAGAAAGGTACTATCTCCAGCATATTGACACCCGGAATTCAAAATTGGACATACAGTTTTGATGCCGTGGGCAATCTTGTCACACGCCGTGATTTAAAGAGAAATCTATCGGAATCTTTCTCGTATGATGGTTTGTATCGTCTGACAACAGTTCGTAAGAACGGTCAGGTAACGCAGTCCATGACTTATGACAACGCTGGCAATATAACCAGCAAGTCTGATGTCGGAACATATATCTATACAGACGGTTTCAACAAGCTGTCTTCCATTACGGATTGCAAGCGTTCCATTGCGGCTTGGGATGAAATCAGCTATAACTCTTTCGACAAAGTTGCCAAGATTGTATCAGGCGATAAAACAATGCTGATAGAATATGGTCCAGACAAATCGAGAGTATTGGTAGACATTCAGGGAGTGCGGAAATATTATGTGGATAATCTGTTTGAGCAGAAGGTTGAAAATGGCAAGATAAGTAGCACGAACTATATCTTTGTATTTGGAAAGGCTGTGGCAATACTCTCACAGGATGCTAATGACATTAAAGATGTAAAATACATACATCATGACCACTTAGGCTCCATTCAGGCTTATTCCGATGAACTCGGCAAGCTGTATCAGGAACTAAGCTATGATGCATGGGGATTAAGACGTAACCCAGAGACATGGGTAGTATTTGATGTGGTGGCATCAAGCAATGCTTATAATGATCATGGCTTCGGCGGGCATGAGCATATTGACTTGTTTGAACTGGTCAATATGGACGGTAGAATGTATGACCCTGTTGTTGGACGTTTTATTTCTGCAGACCCGTTTATACAGAGTCCGGACTTTACACAAAGTCTGAATCGCTATGCGTATTGTATAAATAACCCTCTTTCCCTGATAGATCCCTCAGGATATAGCTGGTTTAGTAAAAACTGGAAAGCGATTACAGCATCTATTGTTGGCATAGCAGTTTCAGTAGTTACTGCTGGTACAGCAAGTGGAGTTGGTATTGCTATAATTGCAGGGGCGGCAGGTGGAGCAGCAGGCGCACTGACAGGAGCTCTTTTAAATGGTGCAAACATTGGACAAATAGCAAAGGCTACATTTATTGGTGCCTTGGTTGGAGGCGGAAGTGGCTTCTTGAACTTTGCATCAGGCGGAGGAACAGTCTGGGAACAACTGTTCAAGCATACCTTTTCACAAGGCTGGCTGGAAGGTGTACAAGGTGGTAATATGTTCCACGGTTTTATGATGGGAGCAGTATCTGGCGCAGGAGGCTATACCATTAATAAATATTGTTCTACGTGGAAAGAAATTGGGCAGATTGCTGCTAATTCTATACTATCTGGAACTATTAGCGAGATTGGCGGTGGAAAATTTGCAAATGGTGCGATAACAGGTGCATTTTCTTTCATGTTTAATGATTTAATGCATCCAAAAACATGGCATACTTGGTTCCGGGGGAAAAATGCACGGCACAAAGCTTATGATTACATGCTCAGAAGATCAAAAAAACTTGGAATAGAAATTGCGGCCGTGAATCTAGATGATAAAGGAGTGCTAGTATACAAAGAAGTTGGCAATACATACACTTCCTCATATAATTATTTTGTTAGTAATAATAGTAATGAAGTTGAGTTTATACTTGGAGGTAAACGTCATACAGTATTGGCAACAGGAGAAGTGCATACCCATCCTTTTTTGTATCAAAATCATACTGCAAACCCACTAGGGATAAGTGGGGCAGATATAAATTTGGCTAATAAACATTTTGATGGAATTATTAATATTTTACTAGTCCCAACGAAACAATTATTCAAAGTCTCGGTAAATGGAAATGGACTGGCTTTTCCCGTAGAGAAAAAATGGTAAATTTTTTCATAATATTTTAAATTTAAAGGAATGTATAAAGTTATATTTTTCTTAATATCGATAACTCTCTTATGTCTTTCATGTAACAATGAAGGCTATAAGGAGACAGACAGGTACATGGAGATAGACAATCAAGATTTGAAAAGGGAACTGGCTTTTTATGTTGACTCCTTGGATTCCATTCATAAAGGCGAGGACTATGTCATAAGAGTATATTGTCGGGATATCAGCAACATTCTGAAGCGATATACAATATCCGATGAGATTGATTATGATTCGTGGAATAGATGTCCATATAATTTTAAAAGCAAAGTTCATGGTAAGGACATCTTGTTTGTGATGTGGACGGCGAATCCGAGACAATCGCTGGCTATGAGCCCCGTTTTCAAATTAGATGACAAAAGCTTTGGCAAGGAGGTAAAGAAATACTTTCCAAAAATATACAAGAAATATGGCTTGTAAGATTCTCGTTATCCTCAGATAATATACGAGCCAGACTTGATATATCTTACTTTCTTAAGGAATAAGCTCATTGGAAAATATGGAAGTAGAGGACTGCCTGGAGACCATGTTCCCGTCAACATTAATAAAAAAATAATATATATGTGACATCAATCAATAGTCTGTTAAGTTTTTGTGGTTTGCGGCGTAATAGACATTTGGTAGGCCGAAAAGCTCCAAATGTCCTT
>ERZ773055.687-NODE-687-length-18328-cov-63.060143_pt1 | contig 18328 bp, 13 predicted proteins | sample MGYA00580515_ERZ773055 | MGnify/ENA primary metagenome ERZ773055 (study PRJEB29015, sample SAMEA2737993) | human oral metagenome | biome: human oral; feature: human-associated habitat; material: dental | place: China | collected 2064 ...
CGGCAAACATTTTGAAGCCGGCGCTTGCCCGCGGCGAGTTGCATATGATTGGCGCAACAACGCTTGATGAATATCGTAAGCATATCGAAAAAGATGCAGCTTTAGAACGACGTTTTCAGACGATTGTCGTAAAAGAACCAACGATTACGCAAACGATTGCAATTTTAAAAGGGCTGAAAAGCTATTATGAAAAACATCACGGAGTGACGATTACCGACAGTGTGATTGAGTCGGCGGTGTATATGAGCGACCGCTATGTATCTGATCGGTTTATGCCAGATAAAGCAATTGATGTACTTGATGAAGCTGCAGCGCGCGTGCGAGTTAAGCAAGGACATGTACCGAGCCGGCAGCGTGATTATCTGAAAGAACTCAAACATTTGAATGAACGCATGGAAGAGGCGGTCACACATGAAGACTATGAGCGGGCGGCGCTCTACAAGCAGCGGATTAGCCAAATTAATGAAAAGCTAGAGGTTGAAAAAATCGCGCAAGAGGGTAAACGAGCGATTCAGCTAACCGATGACGATGTGGCACATGCTATCGCGGTGATGACGGATATTCCAGTCGAAAAAGTACAGACCAGTGAGGCAAAATTGTTGCAACAGCTTGAAAAGCATTTAAGTAAGTATATTATTGGACAACGTGAAGCGATCCAGAAAGTGGCGCGGGCGATTCGACGTAGCCGCTCTGGCGTAGCAAGCAGCCGTCGCCCGATTGGTAGCTTCGTGTTTATGGGACCGACAGGTGTAGGTAAAACGCAACTTGCTAAGGTGCTAGCACGTGAAGTGTTTGGCAGCGAAGATGCGCTTGTCAAAATTGATATGAGTGAGTTCGGTGAAAAGCATAATACATCGCGACTTGTTGGCGCGCCGGCAGGTTATGTTGGCTACGAAGATGGCGGTAAGCTGACTGACAAGATTCGGCGCCAGCCTTACAGCGTTGTATTATTTGACGAAATTGAAAAAGCACATCCGGATGTATTTAATTTACTATTACAGCTGCTTGAAGATGGCGTGTTGACCGACGCAAAAGGCAGGGAAGTAAGCTTTCGTAATACGATTATCATTCTGACGAGCAACCTTGGTGCCGATCAAATGATGAAAGAATCGGAACTTGGATTTCGTGCGCGCAGCATAAAAAACGGACAGCTTGATTCGTTGCATGAGCGCAATGCCCGCTTAACGCATGATGCGCTTGAAAAGTACATGCGACCAGAGCTTATTAATCGTTTTGATGGTGTTATCACGTTCCGCGCGCTCACGCGGTCGGAAGTTGGTAAAATTTTTGATTTGCTGATCGGTGAGTTGCGTCAGCGACTTGTGCGTCAAGGTTTGGCGCTGAAGGTTGCGCCCGCAGCGAAACGGTATCTAATTGATAAGGGGTACACTGTTAAATTCGGTGCACGTCCATTACGTCGCGTTATTGAAGACGAAGTCGAGCATGCGATTGCTGAGGGAGTTTTAGCAAATTCATACCAAAAAGGTGATATTCTAGAAGTAGTGTTGGCTGAGGGGGCAATTGCGATTGAACGGCGTAGTGAGACTGAAACGAACTAGCTTTATGCGATCGTTTACTGCGATTGTGGCGGTTGCTGGAGGGCTAGCGGCGGCGTATTGGTTTGGTCCGCAACTGCTTGACGAGTTCCGCGCGCAGCAGTATACGCCGTCATCGCATATCTCAGCGATTGAGCAGCGTGTAACGCTGACGTCAGCGGGCAGACGGATTTTTTACGCGACTAGTCCCGAGGTGCAGGATTCCGGACAGTTTAACGGCAGTTGTCATAGTGTGGAGCGGACAACAGCGATCTTGGGGTGCTACTACCGCGACCGGATTTATTTATATAATGTACAAAACAGCGAGCTTGATGGTGCGCTTGATGTGACGGCGGCACATGAGTTGTTGCATGCGGCTTACGTGCGGTTGAGTACATTTGAACAGCGTAAAGTGGACGGATTAGTGCGTGCAGCGTATCAAAAAGTGAAAAACGAGCCGACATTAAAACGTTTAATGGAGTATTATAAGCAGGCGGAGCCAGGCGCTGAGATTAATGAATTGCACTCAATTTTAGGAACAACGATCGCAAATCTTGATAGTGAGCTAGAGCGATATTATGCGCGTTACTTTACGAACCGTGCGAGTATCGTGACGCTAAATCAGCGTTACACGCAAGTATTTTCGGAGTTAGACCAGCAGGCAACGTCGTTAAAAGCGAAGATATCTGCTGAAGAATCGTCACTTAAAACTGAAACGGATGCTTACCAGAATGAACTGAATCAACTAAACTCCGATATTCAAAGCTTCAATCAGCGAGCGGTAAGCGGTGATTTTTCGTCGCAAGAGTTCTATGCGACGCGAAGTGCACTTTCGGGGCGCGTTGCGTCGTTAAATAGTCAGCAAAATCAGTTGAACACACGCATATCAGCGTATAATACTATGATTGCTGAATACAACAAGCTTGCTGTGCGGGCGCAGCAATTGAACCAAAGTATGAACGGTGTGAGCGCGCCAAGTGAGGTGAAGTAGTGGCGAAAGTACGCAGTCAATTCGTGTGCCAGCAATGCGGTGCGAGCTATCCGAAGTGGGTCGGTAAGTGTGAGAACTGCGGTGAGTGGAACTCACTCGTGGAGCAAGTTGTGCGCACGGTGGGTAATTCTGCAGTGGCACGGAGCGCTGCGCATGGTAATATATTGAAAGCGCAGTCAATGCGTTCAATCTCAGCAGAAGCATCAACCGCGCGCCTTAGCACGGGTATTGCCGATTTAGACACAGTATTGGGCGGCGGTATTCTACCGGGTGGTGTTATGCTGTTGGCCGGTCAGCCGGGTATTGGCAAGTCGACGCTATTGCTGCAAATAGCGGCGTATATCTCTGAAAATGTGCTAGTGTTGTACGCGAGCGGCGAGGAATCAGCGTCGCAAGTTAAGTTGCGAGCTCGGCGCTTGGGCGCGGTAGCGGACGACCATTTGCAGTTTGTCGCAAGCACGAGTGCTGACGACATTGCGGCGACGATTCGCAGCGGCGCTTACAAACTTGTTATAATTGACAGTATTCAAACGCTTAGTCTTGAAGAAGTGACGAGCGCGCCAGGAACAGTCAGTCAAATTACCAACTCAAGCAACGCCATTATTCGTGCTGCTAAAACATCTGGTGCGGCAGTAATTTTAGTTGGGCATGTCACGAAAGAAGGTTCAATTGCCGGACCGAAGGTGTTGGAACATTTGGTTGATGTCGTGCTACAGTTTGAGGGCGACCGTTATGGTGGCTTCAAGGTAGTGCGTGCAGTGAAAAATCGTTACGGCTCAACCAGTGAAGCGGCGATCTTTGAGATGAGCGAGTGTGGCTTAAGCGTCGTCGAAAATCCGTCGGAGGCATTGCTTGCTGAGCGTCAAAACGCTGATGGATCAGTGGTGCTTGCTACGCTTGAAGGTAACCGCCCGATTTTGGTGGAGATTCAAGCCCTTGTCAATTCGACAAATTTCGGGTATCCTAAAAGGACGGCGAGTGGATTTGATTTGAATCGCCTCAACCTGCTGATTGCTGTGCTTGAGAAACGCACAAAACTGAAATTATCTGATAAAGACATTTATATCAATGTAGTAGGTGGGCTGAAACTAGCTGATCCAGCAGCTGATTTGGCTGTTGCAATGGCGATCGCTTCGGCAGCAGCAGGGCGCAAGCTAGATGATAGCTTAGTAGTGTTCGGTGAAGTTGGTCTGGGCGGTGAAATTCGCTCGGCACGATTAACTGACAGACGTGTTGCTGAGGCGAAAAAGCTTGGTTTTACTCAGGCGATTGCTCCAAAATCGGGCAAAAAGAATTCATTTGTGCGCGGCGTGTGTGATTTGCGTCAGGCGCTTATCGACTACATGAAGTAGTTGTTAACAAAGACAAGATCTCGTAAAAAGAAAGGAAAGTATGGAAGCAAAGGACATTGTATTACTAGCGGTGACGCTACTAATTTTGGGTGAAGTGTCGTATCTATTGGCACGGTTGCCAAAGACGAATATTAAAGCGAAAGATCGTGCTATTCTGGTCGATACATCGGTGTTGATGGATGGGAGGATTGTCGCAGTAGCGGGTACAGGGTTCATTGGCGGTACACTGGTGATTCCGCGTTCGGTGATCGGTGAACTACAATTTTTGGCAGACCACGCTGACAGCGATAAGCGTGCGCGTGCTCGTCATGGGCTTGACGTTGTGACTGAACTGCAGGCGATGGAGCGCGTCGCAGTGGAGTTATTACAAGATGGTAGTCGTGCCAGCGAAGGCGTTGATGATCGGCTATTATCGCTCGCAAAACAACACGGTGCGGTTATTATGACGCTTGACTATAATCTTAACAAAGTCGCAGCGGTGGAGGGTACGGAAGTGTTGAATCTGAATGAACTGGCACAAAGTTTGCGTATGGAGTATTTGCCGGGAGAAAAACTTCTTCTTGATCTAATTCAAAAAGGGCAAGACTCACACCAGGCGGTTGGTTATTTATCAGATGGCACGATGGTTGTCGTTGAGCAGGCGAGCAGTAAAATCGGGCAAACGCACACGGTTGAAATTGTGCGCAGTTTGCAAACAGCGGCGGGGCGTATGATGTTTGCGAAATTAGTAGACGAGATTCAGCCGGAAAAGCGCCGTACGCAGCGCCAATCGTCAAAACCGCAAGGTGCAATTTCTGCTACGGTGTCGAGTGGGCTAAATAAGGCGGTAAAATCGCAAATAGTAAATAATACACCAAACGAGTCGGTTGCCTTGTCTGCTTCAAGTCAACGCCGTCGAGGCAGTAGGAGTGCATCGAACGTACAGCGTAATAATACGACAAATAGCAAATCTTCTCGCCGAACGCGTACTTCGCAAAAAGACGGTGGCGCATCTGCACTGCGCCGTACGAATCATTCGCGCAAAAATCACGAGAATGACTTGATCGCTCTTGTGAATGAGCAGTAGTGAGCATATTTTTCGCTTGAACTGTCGCGCTATTTGGTTACTAAACTAAACCCCAAATCTTAGTTTGGGGTTTAGTATAAAATGATTGATTGGCTAATCTGTTTACTACGTTACTACGGCCCTGCTCTTATTGCTAACTACCGCTTGATGAGCTGCTACTCTTTTGATAGCTCGTACTATTCGTTGCGGTGTAGTAGCCAACGTCAGTTACTTTTGCGGTGATTGTACCATTTGCAGCAGACGCTAAATCGGTTGGTGACAGCGTCCATGTACCATTGCTGTCGATTTGTTTACTAGCAACAACCGTACTGCCGGACAATAACTCAATTGACTGAAGTGTGTAGCGTCCATGTGTATATGTGACGGAGACGGTGCCGCTTGATGTTGTGCTGACTGACACAGTTGGTTTGGCATCGTCGCATTGGTGTGCGTCGTCGTCGGCATTGGTGTCATAGCTGCCATCAGTCGAGGTAATAATTTCTTTTTTGGTAAAGTCGTCTCTTGCCTTGATAACGCCAATCTCAATCTTTGCATCTTCTGGTGTACATGAGGTTGCCTTCTTCTTTGATACCTTGTCAAACGTCATTTTTGCTGTTGACGTACCAGTCGATTTATTGTAATACGAGGGAAAGATCTCTCCTTTAATATTTTGAATACCGCTTGGTGTTGTGTACCAATCGCTCAGCGACAGCTTCTTCTGGTCGGCGTATAGCTTTGATACGGCTGCCATTGTTTTATCAAAGAACATTGCAGAGATGAGAGAGTTGCCGCTCTTGAGTACTGACGTGTCAGAGTTACCAAACCACACTGCCATTGATAGACTTGGTGTGTAGCCGGCTGCCCAAATATCTTTTGATGCAACTCTACCGTTCTTCTCGCCGTTGCTTGTTCCTGTTTTGACGGCGGCATGAACACCAATCCCGGTGAGCGCCGGTAAATAATCTTGGTTCCAGCCAAGCCCGGCACGCGCCTTTGCGTCTCCTAGGATATCGGTCACGATGTATGCCGCCTGCGGATTGACGACTTGTTTGCTTGATGCCTTATATTCCTTAAGCGTTTCGCCATTGCTGTTCGCGACCTTTATAATTGATGTCTGCGGCATATAGACGCCCTGGCGACCTAATGTTGAGTAGGCATTGACATGATCAATAAGCCGTGTGCCGCAGCTACCAAGCGCACTTGACAGACCAGCCTGCGCGTCGGCGCCATTAGTGCAATAGTACTTATTACCGGTGGCACGAATGAGAGACCAGGTGCTTCCAGAATTGTTCTGCTCGTTAATCGCCATTGCCTTAACGGCAGGTATGTTACGTGAACGGTCAAGCGCCTGGCGGATATTAATGTTATTTTGAAATTTATTGTCGGCGTTCTGCGGCGTATAATTGCCCGGGAATGTTGTTTTGGTGTCGGTGAGTGTTGACCCGCTGCCGTAATTTTGCTTGCCACTGCCTTGGTCACTGAACAGCTGTGCATAGACAAACGGCTTGATTGACGACCCCGGCTGGATAAATGCTTTTGCGGCATTGTCTTGACCAAATCCAGCATAATTAAAATCGCGACTACCTATTAATGCGAGTAATTGTCCGGTTTTTGTATCTTCAATCGCTGCTGCGCCGTTCGTAAACCCAGCATAGTTCGGACAATTTCGATAGTTACAGTCACGACTTGTCATGCTGCCATTGAACATCGCTGTCATATTTGATTCCAGCAAATTCTGCACGTCAATGTCGAGAGTCGTCTTTACTGTTAATCCGCCTTCGCCAACGATCGTTTTGCCGAGTTCTCCCTCTAGCTGCTCTTTGACCATTTGCACGAAATGGGGTGCTTTCACATTGGAATATTGATCGGCAAGTGGTTTCACAGTGTCCATAATAGCGACACTTTTTGCTTGATTTGCTTGCTCCTTAGAGATGTATTTCATCTCAACCATACTATCAATCACTTTGCGCTGACGTGCGAGTAGAGCATTGCGTCCAGCGACGTTGTATGGGTTGTATGCGCTCGGATTGTTGGGAATTGCTGCGAGCAATGTACACTCCGACAAATTCAAATCTTTCGATGACTTGCCAAAATATGTTTGCGCCGCTGACTCAACGCCATTGCGCCGACCGCCATATGGTGATTCGTTTAGATACAGCCCTAAGATTTGCTCTTTGCTATACATGCGCTCAACCTCAACTGCCAAAATAATCTCTTTAATTTTGCGCGGAATACCTGCTAGCCCGCGTTTTGTTGCTTCATCGCGGAAGAACACTTGTTTGATCAGCTGCTGCGTTAGGGTTGAGCCGCCCTGAACAGCATTTCCCTGGGCATTGCTCAGCAGAGCGCGTACGATGCCGGAAATGCTAATGCCGCCATGTTTATAAAAATCCTTGTCTTCAATCGCGACTGTTGCTTGATCCATGCACGGTGCAATATTTTTATGGTCAACAACCAGTGTATAGTCGCCGTCGCCTTTATCTTCCCATAACAGTTTATTATTGCGGTCGTAATATTTTGTTACTGTGGTGCGTACGCGCTGTGATAGTGTGTCAGGGTTAATTTGGTCAAGATCTTTGCGAAAATAAGCAAAAAGCGCTGTTCCTGCCAGCACGAGCAGCAATATACATACGCCGATAATTTTCATGAACATGAACAGTCCCTGCCTGCTAAACCAGTACTTCACTACGCGTTTCGGATGTAACCGGTACAGTAGGCGCTTCAGCGGATGTTTCGGTAGCGTTGCTAAATACTCTGCTTTCTTTCGTGCCTTAGCGTCTTTTTTAACTTGCCGTTTGCGGGCGAGGTTAGAATAAACGCTCACGCCTTTTTTCGTTGATCCCTGTTTTTTCCCCACAGTAAACTTTCTTCCCATAAGCAATATTGCCCTCTATTGTAGCACTATTTATGTCGCGCGCCTAGTCCTTTTATGATACACTGGCATTAGTTATTTATAAGCGTACGGAAAGGATATAAAATGACGCTGAGCGAAGAGTTAACCTGGCGCGGATTTGTCAATCAGATGACATTCTCTGATATCAAAGAACTTGACCGCGAGACGCGTACATTTTATTTCGGTGTTGACCCGAGCGCAGATAGTATGCAGATTGGCAATTTAGCAGCAATGATGATGTGTCGCCAGTTCATCGAGTATGGTTATAAGCCGATTTTGCTTGTCGGTGGCGCAACTGGAATGATCGGCGATCCAGACGGCAAAAAGCAGGAGCGCGATTTGCGTAATGCTGAGACAGTGGCGCGAAATGTTGAAGGCTTGCGGCGGCAATTTGTGAAGATTTTTAACGGCAAAGAGTTTGAAATTGTCGACAACGCTGACTGGTTCCGCGATATTAACTATATTGATTTTTTGCATCAAATCGGCAAGCATGTCAGCATGACGCAATTGCTTGATCGCGAGTTTGTGCAGCAGCGCATTGGCGAGGGCGGTAGCGGCATCAGCTATGGCGAGTTTAGCTATGCACTGATTCAGGGCTATGATTTTTTGCACTTGTATCGTGAAAAGGGCGCAACGCTGCAGTTGGCGGGCGCTGATCAGTGGGGCAATAGTGTTACGGGTGTAAGTTTGGTTCGCAAGCTTGAAGGTGGTGATGCGCATGTATTTACAACGCCGCTTATTATCAACAGGCAGACTGGCGTGAAGTTTGGCAAGTCTGAGGGCGGTGCAGTGTGGCTTGACCCGAACAAGACCAGTCCGTATCAATTCTATCAATTTTGGCTGAACTGCGATGATTTGACAAGTGAAGATCTCATTAAGATTTATACGCTGCTTGAGCGTGAGACAGTTGAAGCGCTGATTGACAATCATCATTTAAATCCAGGTGAGCGGGCGCTACAAAAAACTTTGGCACGCGAAGTTACTGACCTTGTACACGGTCGCGAGCGGCGTGAAAGTGTTGAGCGCGTCACGGGCGTGCTCTTCGGCGAACTAAGCGTTCAGAAGCTGAATGATATAGATCTTGATGCGTTGTCGGCAGAAATTCCGACCGTGTCGCCGCAAAACGTCGTCTCGGCGCTTGTTGAAGCGGGTGCATGTGTGAGTAACGGCGAAGCGCGACGCTTAATCGCTAATAACGCTATTAGCGTGAATGGAGAAAAGATTACTGCCGATCGCGAATTATCAGGCGTTAATTTAATTAAAAGAGGCAAGAACGGGTTCGTACTCGTTCGCTGAGGGGAAATACATGAAGAAGGTGCTGGCATTTGATTTGGACGATACGTTGGCGGTGACAAAATCGCCGATTAGCGACCGTATGGCGGCGTTGCTGGGTCGTTTGCTAGAGTATTATGATGTCTGTGTGATTACAGGTGGCACGTTCAAACAAATTCGCTTGCAAGTAATTGACCGCTTGAGTGTATCGCCGCAGCAACTGGCGCGCTTTCATGCGATGCCGACTTGCGGCACGCGCTACTACCGGTACGATACGCTTAGGAACGAATGGGAGTTGCAATACGCTGAGGACTTGAGCGAGAAGGAGCGTGCACATATTATTGACGTACTCGAAAAAACCGCTAAAGACATGGGAATTTGGTGCGACAAGCCAGCAGGAAAAATTATTGAAGACCGTATTAGCCAAATCACGATGTCGGCGCTTGGGCAGCAAGCGACGCCTGAGGACAAATACGCGTGGGCAGAGAAATTCAAAGATGTGCGTCCGGTATATCGCGACAAAGTTGCCGAACAGCTGCCAGGACTTGAGGTAAGAATCGGCGGTACGACGAGCACGGATATCACACGCCCGGGCATTGATAAGGCGTATGGTATCGGCAAACTGATCGACGCGCTTGACATTTCTAAAGATGAAGTGCTCTTTTTTGGAGACAAACTCAATGAGGGCGGTAACGACTATCCGGTTAAAGCGATGGGCATTGACAGTATTGCGGTTGATGGCTGGGAAACAACGGCATATGCGTTAGACGGCGTGCTCGGCGTGACGGAATAACCAGGAACGTGAATCTAGCAACCAAATTAGAGCAAATCAAAGGCGTTGGGCCAAAAACGGCGGCACAGTTGCGCAGTGCAGGGCTAGAGACGGTTGGTGATTTGCTAGTGTTTTTGCCCCGTAGACACGAAGACTTCACGAATGTTGCGTCGATTGCTGAACTTAAACCTGGCAACGTAACGATTCGTGCTCGCTGCGAGAAGATCAGCACGCGTCCTGTGCGCCGCGGTTTGCGTTTGACGACGGCAGTACTAGCAGATGACAGTGGAAAGCTAAATGCCGTATGGTTTAACCAACCGTACCGTATGCAGCAGTTAGGCGCAAGCGATGAATATTTTTTCTTTAGCGGTGTGTTTGAATACAATTACGGGCGCTACCAATTGACGAACCCGAGCGCTGAGCTTGCAAAGGAGCTGCCAGTGCAAGCTGAGCGACTACTACCGGTATATCGCCAACTGCGCGGACTTAAGTCACAGACGGTGCGCAAAGTTATTGAGCAATTGCGCCCATTGATGAGTGTATTGCCGGAGACGCTACCGCCGAGCGTTGTTGCGCATGAAGCGCTCATGCCGCGCGCTGATGCAATCAATACAATGCATTTTCCACGCCAGGTGGACGATGTAGCGCGCGCTCGCGAGCGGCTAGCGTTTGAAGAACTATTCCAGTTAATCTTGGCAAGCCAATTGAATAAAATTGAAAACCAAAAACTACAAGGTCATCGTATTGTATTTGAGTCTGATGTGGTACGGCAATTTGTATCGCAATTGCCATTTGCGCTTACAAATTCGCAACGTCGGGCGGCGTGGGACATATTGCAGGATTTCGAGCACGCTACGCCGATGAATCGCTTGCTTCAGGGTGATGTTGGCAGCGGTAAAACAGTAGTAGCGGGTATTGCGGCATGTCAGGCGGCGAGTGCTGGTTACCAAACTACGTTGATGGCACCGACGGAGATATTAGCGGCACAGCATGCTGAAACGCTACGCGTACTTCTTTCGCCATTTGGCGTGACAGTTGGGCTGCTTGTTGGCAGCGTGAAGGGTGCGGCACGCGCGGCGTTATACGCGCAGATTGCTAATGGTGATGTTGATGTGGTAGTTGGTACGCACGCATTGTTTCAGGATAAAGTTGTATTTCATAATCTCGGGTTCGTAATAATCGATGAACAGCATCGATTCGGCGTAGAGCAGCGCCAGCGCTTGCTTGGTAAATCGGGCGTATTGCCGCATTTGCTGGCAATGACGGCAACGCCAATTCCGCGTTCGCTTGCGCTCACGGTATACGGTGAGCTAGACGTATCGGTACTTAACGAGCTTCCTGGTGGACGGAAGCCGATTAAGACAAGCCTCGTCTCGCCGCCGTCGCGCGATAAAATTTATCAGCGGGTTGAGCGTGAGCTGCAAGCTGGTCGTCAGGCGTATATCATTTGCGGACTGATCCGCGATAATCCCGAAAACGATCGCAAAAGCGTTGAAACTGAATGCAAAAAACTTAAAAACAGCGTATTTGGTCATCGTACGATCGGACTACTACACGGCAAAATGAAACCAGACGAAAAAGACCACGTTATGCAGGATTTCAAAGATAAAAAATATGATATTTTAGTGAGTACAACGGTAGTTGAAGTTGGCGTGGACGTGCCAAATGCAACTATCATGATGATTGAAGATGCGGAGCAATTTGGCCTCAGTCAGCTTCATCAGCTGCGCGGGCGTGTTGGGCGCGGCAAGCACCAAAGTTATTGTTATTTGATGATGAGTACGAATAATAAACCAAGTGAGCGTTTATGCGAGATTGAGCAGTCAAACGACGGGTTTTACCTAGCAGAAGTTGATATGCGTTTGCGTGGTCCTGGTGAAATTTATGGGCGCATGCAACATGGCGCGCTTAATTTGCAAATCGCGACGCTTGCTGACACGAAGTTGATTACTCGTGCTCAAAAAGCGGCGCAGGCGTTTATTACGAGCGGCGAAAACTTGGCAGATTACCCAGATCTTGCGCGCGAAGTCCGTCGCAATCAACGCCTGACGACGCTTAACTAACATGGTATAATAAATAATTATGTACAGTGGTACGACATTTCGTTCCCATTCAGGCAATATCATGGGGGTTCATCAAAAGATCGACCGCATCGCGCGACGCAACATGCGAAAGTTCACGGGCATAGAGCATTCCTTCCCGACAACGCGCGAGATTCTACACTTTGAAGGTAATAATGGTCCAGATGGTATTAAACGTAAAAGCCCGAGTGTTGATGAGCCGTGGCACTATATTGACCCGGCGAATCCGAACGATCGGGCGCTTGTCGGTATGATAAACGATCATTATGTGAATTTGGTGCAGGCGCTTCGCAATACGAACCGGGTGCGCGCCGCGTTCGAGGCCGCCTGGATGGCGCATGCGATCACTGACGGTCTGACGCCAGCACATCACTACCCACTCAGTGATAAGATTGAGGAGCTATGGGGCAAGCCAAAAGAAGAGCGCCTGTCGATTAAGGATAAGAATATTATTAAAGGTGAAAATCTGCGTGACACGATGGGGCGTAATTGGGAATATTGGGGTGCGAAAGGTGTGTTTGCGACACATTTACTGTTTGAAATCGGTGTGGCGGCAGCAATCAAAACAACAGCATTCGCCGACTCTGCACCGAGCGAAGAATGGGTAAAATGTGCGGATGATCTAGGGCTGGAGCGTGTATTCTTGGATGCAGTGCAGGAAGTCTACGCGTTAAACATGTATGAAACATTTTGGAAACAAGGATGGACGGCGCGCCTTGCAAACCAAACGCGGCGCACGCTGATTCCGAAAATTTGTGCGGTCGTGATGTATGCATGGTATGCGGCGTATCGCGAGGCGGCTTCGTGACATCAATTCGCGTCATTGCTGGCAAATACGGCGGACGTAAGCTTGACGCACCGAAGTCAAGCAATACGCGCACTAAGCCGATGGGCGAACGTATCCGCAATGCGCTATTCAACCGAGTTGGCAGTGAAGTTCGCGGTGCGTATGTACTTGATGCATTTGCGGGAACAGGCGCGGTTGGGTTTGAGGCGCTTAGCCGCGGCGCGGCGCATGTTACATTCATTGAGCGTGATAAAGTCGCGCAAAATATATTACACAAAAATATGATATCGCTTGGTGTCGAAAACGACGTTTCATTGGTCTACTCATCTGTTAGCGTATGGCTGAAATCTGGTAAAGCAGAAAATTATGACATTATTTTTGTTGATCCGCCATATCACGATACGCAGTTTTCCACAGTATCGAAACTTTTAAGTCTTCTCAAACCTGGGGCGCTTATGGTATTATCACATCCAGGAAGAGGTGAGTTTCCGAATCTAACTAGGGAAATTGTTGTGGTGGACAATCGTAGTTATGGTAATGCTTTTCTCACCTCTTTCCGCCGAGAGAGGTAAGTTTTCAGTATAAAAGTAGGCAATCTAATATAACCCGTAACCCGACGTTAGCGTCGGGTTTTGCATCATATCGGAGATCCTTCCTCATAAGTGGTAGGCGAGGCGTAAACTCCATCATACATCGCACAATATTGTTTATTGTCCACTAAAAAAGCCCTGAGTCAGGGCTTAGTCTGTCAAACTATCTCAACTATGGTGCGGATGAAAGGACTTGAACCTTCACGCCGTGAGGCATATGCTCCTAAAACATACGTGTCTACCAATTCCACCACATCCGCATGATGTATAGCGTAGGATTAGTATAGCAGATCGTGAATGAAATTACGAGTAGGCTTATTGTGTAATTTTGTAATTAATAATATCGGTTTTGTTACCAATATTATTTTCTATCCAACCTTGCTTGTGTTAAAATAAATCCAGACGTAAATGATCAGGAATAAGGGGTAGTAATGAGTAAGGTCGCAACCTATTTGCGCGGACATTTGGCAGGCGAAGTTGATTTTCGCACGGATTTGCGTGCGGCGCGTGCCAAAGACGCAGGGATTTTGGCGATTGCTCCGGAAATGATTGTGTCGCCGCGAAATACGAGTGACATTCGTAAAACAGCGCGATTTTCGTGGCAGCTGTCTGAGCGCGGGCATACACTGCCGCTAGTGGTGCGCGGTGCTGGTTATGGTATTAATGGTGGCGCAGTTGGTCGCGGCGCACAGGTTTCCCTTGCAACTCATATGAACACGATTTTTGAATACGATAGCAAGCAGCGGTTGGTGCGCTTGCAGCCTGGCGTGACAATTCAGGCACTTCAATCGGCGCTTGCATTGCAGGGTGCGGGGGTTTTGTCGCTTAATGGGCTTGACTCGCGTGGTACGATTGGCGGCGCGATTGCTGACAATGCTGCGGGGTATCTAGCGGGTAAGTATGGTTCGCTTGCGGCGAATGTGAGTCAATTAGAGGTTGTACTAGCAAACGGTGACATATTGCAAACCGGCAAAATCAGCAGACGCGAGCTGAATCGCAAGAAAGGGCAGCAGAATTTAGAGGGTGATATTTACCGTGGCGTAGAAACAATCTTGGAAGATTATGCTGATGAAATCAGTACTATCCACGAGCGCGATCAGACTGGCTATAATAGTATTGCACGTATATGCAATCGCGATGGTAGCATTGACTTGACGCCGCTCTTTATAGGTAGTCAGGGCACACTTGGCGTTATTAGCGAGATGATTTTGCGTGTCGATTTTCGTAGCCAGCATTTAGATCTGGCGGCGCTTGTATTCGCTTCGGCAGAAACAGCGCGCGACATGCTTGATGAGCTGCGTCGGTTTGCGCCGGCATTCGTGAAGTACTTTGATGCGGCACTCATGCGACGAGCAGTGCAAGTTGGTTATAAGGCGCCATGGTTTCAGGAGGTTGGTGGTAAAGTACCGCAGGCGGCTATTCTTGTCGGGTTTGATGATTTTAACGTGCGTGCTCGTACGAAAGGAAAGAAAAAGCTCGAAAAATTATGCAATAGTGTAGCTGATGTTTCGCTGACATTGGACGATGGTAGCACGCGCACTTCGCTATTATCGCTCCTTGACATTACGCGTTATTCTACGCTTCCAGATCGTGCAGGCGTTGGCATACCGCCATTGTTGTCCAATTGGTTTGTGCCGTCAGAACGGTTTGAGGATTTCACGAAAGCGTTGACGGTGCTTGGCAATAAGTTGCGCGTGGAGCTACCGCTTGCGGTAGACGGTTTGGCCGAACTTGTGTCGGTGTATCCGCTTGTGCCAATAGCGCAGGCAAGCGATCGGCAAAAACTTATGCGCTTGCTTGATGAAACGACGCGGCTTGTTCACCAGTATGGTGGCGCAGTCGTTGGTCAGCACGGTGAAGGGCGGTTGCTGAGTCGATTCGCATACGAATGCATTGGTGCGCGGCGCGTTGACATGTATCGTGCGATCCGCAAGCTATTTGATCCACTTGGTACGCTTAACTCTGGTGTTAAGCAACTGAATGACGTGCGTCAGCTTGCCGGCATGATTGATGGCACGCTTCGGTTTTAGCCCAACGGAAACATTATCGTTGGGCAACTCTGTCTGTAAGAAGCGCGTGGGCATTGTTGTGTCTGTTTTCAGATCCATCTGCAACAAAGTTAAGTCTTAATTTTGGTGAGCTTTTACACCTAAGCTAGAATTCATTTCTAGCAAAATGCGCAGCTCAGTCCCAACGCCTGCAGGCATATAGCACACGCTCCGCTCCACCAGGAATCCTTTGGTTTATTTTTTAATATTTCCCCCGCCGAATTCTTTTTGTAGCTGTAAAGGGTTGTTCCTGATGGTGACACTTGTTGCGTTTGCTCAGTAATATTACTGTTTGCGGAAACATCACGTTTCTCAAGGATTAAAGGTGGTATGTATGCATTAATTAAGTATGATACAATTCTAGTAAAATTAAGGGAGATTACATAGTTGTGTGAACGATCTGCGCTGCCTTCTCGTGCCGAATAAGACGGCTGTGTTGTAGTGCTATATCAAAACTAAAGTTACTATATGACAAGAAATAACCCTAATATCCTCCTTCTCGCAGGTGCAAATCCACGTAATCGCCAATGGCTATGCAAACTTTCCGAGTGTCTCAAAAACCATAGTATCGACTCAGAAATCTTTCCGTATCTTCATTGGGATAGTAAATCTGAAATAGACATCAAAAAGGAAGTGTATCGGCTTGGAGAATACATTAAATCGCATAAGTCAACGATAGTGATCGCAAAATCAGCAGGTGCAATTATAGGAATGAACGCAGTGCTTGATGGCGCCATTATTAACAGGATGGTTATTATTGGCTTGCCGATTGCTTATATGGAGGAGAGGCACATTGATACAGTCCAGCTCATTGAGAGCATTTCAGTTCCGACATTATGCATTCAGGCAAGTGAGGATCCTATGGGTGGCTACCGTGAAGTTAGCAAACTATGCTCAAGCCAACCGCTCCTTGAGATGATGGAGGTAATAGCTGCCGACCATGCTTATACCAACCTCGCCAGTATCGTACGCCATATTGAAGCCTTTATTCACGACGTATAATTTGTTTGACAATATAATCAAATGTAGTAAGATCCTGCTCGAGATGATTATGTGGTGCTATGATGTAATCGGCTCGTGCAAGAAAATCTGCCGATACGCTCCAATCTGTGTCGTAGCTCAACCGTTTGACTACTTCCAAGTCGCGAGTTTGCAACATACGCTCACGACGCGCTCGCTCGTCAATATCCATAAATATTACCCTTATACGATTCGTGTCGTAATAGGGGTAAAGAGACTCTACCTCTGTCAGTGACGGGCGACAGCACCCTATGACAAACCTCCCAAGCTCCATTTGTTGATTGTAGAAGTGCGTGTCTTGACCGTATCTTCTACCATACGTTTCCGATTCTTCCCAGTGCTCGGGTAAAATTGTCGATCTCTTCTGCTTGAATTCATCATCATTAACGAAAAAATATTCATCGTCGCTTTCACCGGGTCTTCTTGGACGAGTGGTATATAATCCTATACCCTTGCTTGGTTAGCTTCTTGAAGTCGGTGCCTTTTAGTAAGGAGTCTTTTGAATTAATTCATCAATATTCTCTGGTCACGTCCACGTTCTCTAGGATATGGTGAGGATTGGCAAAGTAGATAATTTAGATTTAGACTTAGGCTTTAGATATAAAACTAGGCACAATCATGATGTTTCTGCACATATGAACGGATTTAGTGTCACCCTCTTAGATCGGATAAGTCGGCTCAGGAATGAATCCAATCTCTTTAGAGTGGTTCCAGATCTTTCGTCCGCGGTTATATAACTGCCGTACGTTTTCGTGGAAGCATCATCCTTTGCATATGCAATAAAAAAGATGGCTGATTCAAGCTCAAACAAAGGTGTAAACTGCTATATATAGCACAAAATCAATATAGTACAGCTAAATCTGACACGGATTTTCGGCGTTTGAAAGAAAATCTCTTAATTTACTCAAAATTCATATGTACAGAAAGCTAAATGGTTGTGGTAAAATGATTTCTTTAATAATGATTCAATAACTACTCGCTTCTTCCTAGTAAACGTATTCGTATATACTCTGCTCTATTCTATCCAGCATCTCACGACATGAGCTGACGACGACCATGCATCACCGTGAACGCGTTGTATATATGCTCTATCCTAGAGGGATCTTTTTTCCTTGTTTTAAGTTGTTGTTTCAAACCTAATTTTCACAAAGCCTAGAGAAACTGATGTCTCTTTTTATATGTGAGAATGTTGCAATTAAGGGGTTAGAGTAGGAAACCCCTTGACCAACCCAAACAAACATAGTATATTACTTCAGGATCTCATCGCAATCCCGCATGAGATCAGGTCTTTAAGAGAGGCTAAAAAAATGAACATGGACATGAACGACGAGTTCATCTTCATCAAGGGGACAGCCCCCGGCATGGCTTACTGCCTTGCCCCGCGGGAGAACGTTTTGCGTTCTCTCCGGCTCATCAGAGATGAGCTCTCCGACGAGGAAGGAGCCTTCGACTTCTTCCTCGATGAGGCAAAAGCTGCCATAGAGGGATTTTCGTATGTGCTTTCAACCGCATTGATGTCAGCCGACATTGATGCATTGAAGCATCTGCAGGAGATGTTTAAAAAGCTCGCTGTTTTTGAGCGAGCAAGAGTTGAAGAGAAGATCTTCAACCATATCATCTTCGACGATATCGTCAAAAACTTCGACGCCGATCCCGGTTCCGACGCCGACACCGCCCCCGACACCGACGCCGCCGGCTAGCCTCCTAGCCTCTCCACCCCCAGACAGAAGCCGCTCTAGGGCAGGGCATCATTGCCCGGATCCTCGTGCCTCGTGCTTCTGTCTGGGGGCTTTTCATTTGGAATTAAATTAAGATGCAGATGGTTGGCAGTATGTTTCTACTAACCTAATAATCGGTAACGCCATAGTTTCGCGCGGCAGCTCTATACTGCGATCAATAATAGCAGCAGGGCAAGGGTAGCGTAATGGCAGTACTGCTGGTA
>ERZ773055.690-NODE-690-length-18249-cov-5.412004_pt1 | contig 18249 bp, 18 predicted proteins | sample MGYA00580515_ERZ773055 | MGnify/ENA primary metagenome ERZ773055 (study PRJEB29015, sample SAMEA2737993) | human oral metagenome | biome: human oral; feature: human-associated habitat; material: dental | place: China | collected 2064 ...
TATGGGAAAGATAAGAATAATATTTATTTTGAAGGAAAGAGAATGGAAGGGAAAAATCCGATTGAATTTGAGGAGGAAATGTTGGAGAAGGAGTAAGACATATGAAAAAAGTTTGCTAAAAATTTTAATGTTATTGGGTTTAGTAGGAAATTATGCAAAAGATAAGAATGGTGAATATTATCGTGGAGAAAAGATTAGAGAAAATAGAGAAATTAAATAGGGTAAATTTCAAAAAAATGATATAATAAAAACAGGAATTGAAAAGAAAAAAATGATAATATGCAGAGCAAGAAATTACTATATCTTAAAGAAATAGTTGAAAAAAGAAAGGGGAAAATTTAATATGGACATTAAGATTAAAGCAAAACTGCCAATTGGAATATCTGATTTCAAAAAAATTATCAAAAATGACTATTATTATTTTGATAAAACCAATCTAATTGAAAATATTTTAAATGATGGTTCTGAGGTAAAACTGTTTACTCGTCCGAGACGATTTGGAAAAACATTGAATATGTCGATGCTTAAATACTTTTTTGATGTTAAGAATAAAGATGAGAACAGGAGATTGTTTGAAGGGTTGAATATTTCTAAAAGTGAGTATTTTGACATGCAGGGGAATTTTCCTGTGATTTCGATTTCATTTAGAAATTATGATGAAGAAAACTGGGAAAATGGATTCAAGGCTATCAAAGGAATTGTAAAAAGGTTATATTCAGATTATAAATTTTTAATTGAAAAGATGGATGAGATTGAAATTGAAGAATTTAATTCTGTGCGAAGAGGATTAGATTCGGTAGAATGGGAGGCTTCTTTACTCAATCTGTCAAAATATTTGTATGAATATTATGGAAAAAAGGTGATTGTGTTGATTGATGAATATGATCAGCCTATAATAAATTCGTATATAAAAGGGAATTATGAAAAAGCCATAAGTTTTTTTAAAAGTTTTTATGGATTAGTTTTAAAAGATAACGAATATCTTGAAATGGGAGTTATGACTGGAATTTTAAGGGTTGCAAAGGAAAATATTTTTTCTGGATTGAATAATTTAGAAGTTCACACAATTTTAGATGATGAATTTACAGAATATTTTGGGATTATGGAAGATGAAGTGGAGAAAGCGCTTGAAGATTTTGGTTTGGAGTATGAATTGAAGGATGTACAAAAATGGTATAATGGATATTTATTTGGAAATAGGAAGGTTTATAATCCGTGGTCTATTGTCAACTTTTTAAAAAATGGAAATCTGAAACCTTATTGGGTAAATACAAGTGGAAATGCTCTTATTAAATTATATTTGAAAAAGCTAAAAGACAGTATTTTTGATGATTTTACAAAACTTTTGAATAAAAAAAGTATCTTAAAAATTATTAATGATAATATGACTTTTGGTAATTTAAAAGCTAATTTTGAAAAAAATATTTGGAATTTATTTTTTCATAGCGGTTACTTGACTTTGGCAGAAAAATACAATGAAAATGATGTTTATTTGAAAATACCGAATGAAGAGATATTGAAAATGTTTTCGGAAATGTTTATCGAAGTATACTTTGACGATTATGAAAAATTTTTATATATGTCAGATGCTTTAAGAAAAGGAGATATTTCAAATTTCAAAAAATATCTAAAAGAAATTTTATTGGAAAATACTGGAATATTTGATGTAAGTGGAACTTACAAAGAGCAATTTTATCACGGATTGATGTTAGGATTGATTTTAACTTTGAAAAATGAATACGAAATTACATCGAATAATTTTGCGGGGAAAGGACGATATGATTTACTTTTAAAACCTAAAAATATTTTGGAAGGAAAAGAAGGAATTATTATTGAATTGAAAATTGTTAATGGGACAGAAAATTTAAGTAATGATAAAATTTTTGAAAAACTTGAAAAGGAATGTGAAGTTGCGTTGAATCAAATTGATGAGAAAGGATATAGTTCTGTTTTGAAAAATGCTGGAGTTGAGAAAGTTTTGAAAATTGGGATTGCATTTTTGGGAAAAGAATTTGAAATAAAGTTTGAAAGAGAATAATAGAAAATAGTTTTTAAGATATGCTTTTAAAGCATAACTGGTTATAAAAAATAAGTATTTGATATAATAGGATAAATATTGTAAAATAAATCATAAGAAAATAAAAAATTTAGATTTTATCTAATTTTGAGAGGTGATTTTTTATGAGAAAAATATTAGTGGCTTATTTTTCAGCGACAGGGACAACAAAAAAAGTTGCAGAAAAATTGGCGAAAGCAACTGGGGGAAATTTGTTTGAGATAAAGCCGCAAGTTGAGTATACTTCTGAGGATTTGAACTGGAATGACAAAAAAAGTAGAAGTTCAGTGGAAATGAATGATGAATTTAGCCGTCCAGAAATTGAAAATGTTGTAGAGAATATTGATGATTATGATACTGTGTTTGTTGGATTTCCAGTTTGGTGGTATATTCCGCCTCGTATTATTCAGACTTTTATTGAAAAACATAATTTGAGCGGAAAAAAGATAATCACTTTTGCGACATCAGGTGGAAGCGGGATAAAAGGCTCAACAGATTTTTTGAAAAAAAATTATTCGGATTTGAATATTATTGAAGGCAAAAGATTTGGGTGGAATGAAAGCTTGGAAAGCATAGGAGCTTGGGTAGAAAAAATTAAAAAATTTTAATGAGAAAGAGAAATATTTTTTGATTAAACAGAGGTGAAAGAAAATGAGTAAAAAAATTACTGCAGGAAGAGATTTATTAGGTAATATTGCACCAAAATTTGCAGAATTGAATGATGACGTTTTGTTTGGGGAAGTTTGGGCAAGAGAGGATAAGTTATCGGCTAGGGATAGAAGTTTGATTACGGTCACTGGACTTATGGCTAATGGAATTTTGGATAGTTCTTTGAAATTTCATTTAAAAAGTGCTTTGGAAAATGGGGTTACAAGAGAAGAACTGGCAGAGGCTGTTACACATTTAGGATTTTATGTGGGATGGCCAAAAGCCTGGGCTGTATTTCGGCTTTTGAAAGAGATCTATTCAGAAGATGGGACGGCTGATCCTGTAAGCAGCTTGTTTGGCAAAGGCGATTATAACGAGGCTTATGCAAAATATTTTAATGGGAAAACTTATTTAAAAACATTAGTTGAGCCGAATGACACTTCAAAAGTTGGTATTCATAATGTTGTTTTCGAGCCGGGAGTTATAAATAACTGGCATTCTCATTCAAATGGACAAGTATTATTGGTGACTGATGGATACGGATGGTATCAAGAAGACGGGAAAGAAGCGATAGAATTACATCCAGGAGATGTTGTGAATATTCCTAAAAATGTTAAGCATTGGCATGGAGCGGCAAAAGACAGTTGGTTTACGCATATTGCCTTGTCAGATGGTGGCTCGACTGAATGGTTTGGGATATTGTCAGAAGATGAATATGAAAAGTTGCCAAAAGCGGTGAATGCTAGATAATTAAATAATTAAAAAAAGTAAAATAAATAGTAAAAAAAATAAAAAATACAAAATTAGAAAATTCCTCTCTAACATTAATTTGTTTCGATATTAACTTAATGTCGAGAGGATTTCATTATAAATAAAATAAAAAATGAATGAGGATTTATGGAATTAAGAATTTTAAAATATTTTTTGATGGTTGCAAAAGAGGAAAATATAACAAAAGCGGCAAAATCACTTTATATCACACAACCGACATTATCACGGCAATTGGCACAGCTTGAGGAAGAGCTGGGAGTTAAACTTTTTACGAGAAGTAATCATAAAATTTTATTGACTGAAGATGGGAAGTTTTTGCAGCGAAGGGCGAGGGAAATACTTTATTTAACGGAAAAAACAAAAAAAGAGCTGTCTTATGACAATGAAATTGTTGCTGGAGAAATATCTATTGGATGTGGCGAATTTTTGGGAATGAATGAACTTTCAAAATTACTCTCGGAATTTCAGGAAAAGTATCCAAATGTTAAATTTGACATTTATAGTGGGACAGCCGAAGATATTATTTATAGAATTGAACACGGTTTTTTAGATATGGGACTTGTGTTTGACTATATAAATAAGGAAAAGTATAAATTTATAAGATTGAAACAGATTGAAGAATGGGGACTTTTGGTTAGAAAAGACCATAAATTGGCTTTAAATAAATTTATTTATCCAGAAGAAATAAAAAAAGAATCGGTAATTATTTCTAAAAATAAATTAATTCAAAATGAATTTGCAAATTGGATGGGAATTCCTACGGAGAAATTAAATGTTGGCGCTACTTTTACATTGGTTTATAATGCTGCGATGATGGTGAAAAATGGAATGGGAATGGCAGTTTGCTTAAAATTAGAGAATAATTTTGAAGATTTGAAATTTATTCCATTTTATAAAGCAGCAATTTCTAAGACAATTTTGGCTTGGAAACCGTGTTTAAAATATTCAGTGGCAACGGAAAAATTTATTAAATTTATTGAGGAGAAAAGAAATGCTACCAATTTTTAATATTTTTGAGCTTGGTGTCAAAGAAGGTGAAAAAAATTCATATGTGGCAGTTGGTAAAGATAATATTACAAAATCAGTTTTTAATACACTTGGAATGTATTTAGTTCAGGAAAAAGGAAAGCCCAATATGACTTATATGTTTGAGGTTTATGAAGACGAGAAAAGTTACCAGGAACATATCAAGTCAGAACAATATAAAGAATTTTTAAGACAATCACCAACAATCTTGACTAATCATAAAAAGAAAATTCAAGTAATGCCAGAGTATATGGGAGATAAAAAGTTTGTGCAAACAAGAAATACTCGTGTAAATTATGTTACAGTTGATGTAAAAGAAGGATTTAATGATGCTTTTAGGGAAATTGTACTTGATGAAATGAAGCAGTCGATAAAAAAAGAAGAAGGTGTTTATGTGATTTATGCTGCAACGGCAACAGGAAATCCGAATAAATGGTACTTTTTTGAAATTTACGAAAATGAAAAAGCGTATCAAAAACATAGGAAAACAGCTCATTTTAAAAAATATATTGAGCAAACGGAAAATATAATTGAAAATAAAGAATTTATAAATATTGAAGGTGTAAAATTGCTAAATAAAGGTAATTTAAATTATGTAAAATAAAAATATTAATTTTGAACTTTGGAAAAATATATGAAAAATGGAGATGATTTTAAATGAAAAAAACAAAAATACAAGAAATAGAAATACCTAAAGTAGCATTAGGAACTTGGTCTTGGGGATTTGGAGGAATCGCTGGAGGAGATTCGATTTTTGGAAATAAATTAGGAAAAGATGAATTGAAACCTGTTTTTGATAGAGCAATGGATTTGGGACTAAAATTGTGGGATACTGCAACTGTTTATGCGAGTGGTCAATCTGAAACTATTTTGGGAGAATTTGTAAAAGATAGAAGTGATGCGATAATTTCTACAAAATTTACACCTGAACTTGCTGAAGGAAGAGGAGATAATGCGATTTTTGAATTTCTTGATAAAAGTTTAGAAAGATTGAACAAGAAAGTCATTGATATTTATTGGATACATAATACAAAAGATATGGAGAAATGGGCACCTAAATTGGTTGATGTGTTAAAATCAGGAAAAGTGAAAAAAGTAGGAGTTTCTAACCACAATTTGGAACAAATAAAATATGTGAATAATCTTTTAAAAGAAGCTGGATTTCAGTTGCATGCTATTCAAAATCATTTTAGCTTACTTTACAGAACAATTGAAACAACTGGAATTTTAGATTATTGCAAGGAAAACGATATCGCAGTATTTTCATACATGGTACTGGAACAAGCTGCTTTATCTGGAAAATATACAAAAGAAAATCCATTGCCAGCTGGAACAAGAAGGGGTGAAGCATTCCCGCCTGAAACTTTGGCAAAATTGGAGCCGTTATTTTATGAAATGAAAATTTTAGGTGGAAAATATTCTGCAACAATTCCTGAAATTGCGACTGCTTGGGCGATTGCAAAAGGAACAATTCCAATAATTGGAGTTACAAAACCTAATCAAGTTGACGATGCCAAAAGAGCTGCAAGTGTTGAATTAAGTGATGAAGATGTTGAGCTTATGGATAGAGTAGCGATTAGTACAGGAGTTACGGTGAAAGGTGAATGGGAAAGTTCAATGTAATTTTAATTTAAAATGAAATTTAAAAAAATTTAGATTTTAAATAAATTTTAGTAGATGTGAAATAAAATTTTTTAATAAAGTTAGTAAAGCTAGTAAGTAATAATTGAAGTTGTAAAATTATTAAATAAAGGTAATTAAATTATAAAATAAAAGTATTAATTTAAACTTTGGAAGAAATAATAAAAAATATGAGAGTGTGTGTGTAAATTTTTTTATGTAAAAATCTATATATTACTAAAGTATATATTTACACGAAATTATAGACACTCTCATTTCATAAAAAATAATATTTAAACTTGTAACTTACTTTACTTTTTTGTCGCATCCGTTTATTGACGATACACTATAGAAATTGAATTTTATTAATTTGATAAATTTAATCTGATAATCAACTTTTTTATTTTTTATAGATTTAATTCAAAATCGAACTATAAAATTATAATTCTTTTATTAAATTTTTCAAATATTCTTTTACTCTATCCTTTAATTCTTCATGTCTAAGTCCAAATTCGACATTTGCAACAAACATTCCAAATTTATCTCCAGTATCATATCTTAACCCGTCAAAATTATAGGCATATAATTTTTCACCATTGTTTTTCATTGCTAAAATTGCATCTGTCAGTTGTATTTCTCCCCCTTTTCCAGGTTTTGTATTTTTTAAATACGAAAAAATTTCAGGCTCTAATACGTAACGTCCCAATGCAGCAAGATTACTCGGAGCTTCATTAACTAATGGCTTCTCAACAAAATCCTCTACAATAACTGTCTTTTCATCAAATTGCTTCAATGGTTTTATTATTCCATATTTTGAGACATTTTTGTGAGGAACTTCCTGAACTCCTAAAATTGTTCCTCCTTGCAGTTCATTATATTTTTCTATAAGCTGTTTTGTTACAGGAAACTGCCCTTTCTCTCTATCTGTGTAAATAATGTCATCTCCTAAGAGCACAACAAATGGCTCATCTCCCACAAAAGATTCTGCACAACTTATTGCATGTCCTAATCCCAATGGCTTTTTCTGACGCACATAATAAATATTTGACATCTCAGAAATATGATTTACCACTTTTAAAAGGTCTTTTTTCCCATTTTCTTCCAAAGTTCTTTCAAGTTCATATGAATAATCAAAATGATTTTCAATTGATCCCTTATTTCTTCCAGTAATAATTAGAATTTCTTCAATTCCAGCCTCCAAAAGTTCCTCCACAAGATACTGTAATGCAGGTTTATCGACAATTACAAGCATTTCCTTAGGCTGTGCTTTTGTCGCAGGCAAAACTCTTGTTCCAAGTCCTGCTGCTGGTATAACGGCTTTTCTTATTTTTTTTATGCTCATAATTTACCTCCTGTTTTATTTATATATCAAATTTTAAAGCTATCTTAAAATTTAAAAACTAAAATATATGTCCTTCATCCGAATAACTAACTTTTATTGCTAACGGTTCAAACAATTTTAATTTTTCAAAATATTCTTTTGCCCTTGAATTAGCTATCATATGGTATTCCTTCGTCTTTAAATCATACTCGTATTTTCCAATTATAATAATACTTTTTTCATCTGGAAACTGTACATAGAACCGTACAATTTCTTTATCCGGTAACGGATTTTTCCCTAAATTTTTAGTATCAATTTTTGTAAAAAAGTTTTTATACTCATCAAATTTTTTATAAAATTCTTTTTTAAACTCATCATTTGTAGTTGTTGGAGTAGCCTTTATAGTAATTCCTATATTAGCATTATAATTCTCATCTTCAATTGTATAATAAGCCATTTTAACATTGTCGCTATCACAAAAAATATCATTCGATCTTTTTTCAGTTTGAATTTTTTTTATAACTCTATCCAAAAAGATATCAGGGTTATTCGCAAAATTACAAGTATTACTAAATCCTTGTATTCCCACCAAGAATAAAAGTGATGATATTATTTTCTTCATTTTATCTACATCCCTTCAAAAATATAATTTTAATATGTTTAATTATACCATAATTTTTTTAATTAATGAAATGTTTTTACTACATTATTTTTTCTGACTTTGAAAAGTCATAAAATAAAAAAGTTGCAATTTTTAAAAAAATACACTATAATTAACGATATATATTTGAAGGGAGATTATATTTATGTTTAAAGAATTTAAAGAATTTATATCAAGAGGAAATGTAATGGATCTTGCAGTTGGAGTTATAATTGGAGCTGCTTTTGGAAAAATAGTAACTTCATTAGTTGATGACATAATTATGCCTATTATTGGAATAATTTTAGGGAAAATTGATTTTTCAAATTTAAAATTAGTTATTACGCCTGCTAACGGGTCTACTCCAGAAGCTGCAGTAAAATATGGATTATTTATTCAAAATGTAGTTAATTTCTTTATTATGGCTTTTGTTATCTTTCTTATGGTAAAATTTGTAAATAAATTAAGAAAACCTGCTACAACTGAAAAACCAGCTGAACCTGAACCAACAAAAGAAGAAGTATTATTATCTGAAATCAGGGATATTTTAAAAAACAAATAATAAAAATTATAATTTATGAACGGAATAGAAAAAATTATTCCGTTTAATCTTTTTTTGAATTTAATATTAAAATTATTTAAAAATTTAAATTAAAATATTATGGAGGTTATTATGGATTTTGAAAATAATAAAAATGAACAACATCATTCAAATCATAATATAGAAGAGTTAGACAGAATAAGAAATGAAGTAACAAATAATTCCAGCAATTCAAATTTTAATGAAAATATAAATGGCTCGATTACCTTAACTCTAGATGATCTAACTGTAAAAAATATGAGATTTATGGCAACAGTAATAAAAATTTTATCAGTTTTAGGAGTTATTATAGGAGCTTTCCAAATATTAATACTATTTCTTGGAATTTTTACTATTATAATTTCAATCAAATTTTTTAAATCAGCAAATGCTTTGGAAGATACACTTATTATCAAGGATGGAGAACAATTAAAAACGTACTTCAATGAACAGTCCAAAGCCTTAAAATTATATATTATCTTTATAATAGTTGGTATTATTATTGGTATTCTTTTTTATGGATTTCTTATGGTATGTGTAATAGCTGCTTTAGCCAATGATACAATCTTATAAACAGTTTTATTTAAAATGAGAGTATTAAAATTTTATGTAAATATATATAATTTAATAAATATGAATTTCAAACTATAATTACACAAAAAATTTATACTCTCAATTGTTATTTTTAAATTTTAATTTTAAAATTTATCGAAAAATTAAACACTGGATATTACAACTGTTTTTATCTTCTTAATCTCATCATAACTTGGATCAATTACAACTCCCCATATTAAATTAACGTTTTTATCCTTTACAATATCTGAAATTTTCTCTGTTATTTTTCCAATATCCATAAGTGAAACACTTGTTCCTGTTGTAAAATTTACTAAAACTCTTTTAGCATTTTCCAATTTACCTTCAAACAAGTTATTTTCCATAAGCTGTTCAATTATTTTGTCAACTGCGTTATCTCCCTTTCCTTCCCCAACTCTAATAATCGTATTCTTAGCATTATGAAGAACTGCTTTTACATCTAAAAAATCAATATTCATAAATCCAACTTCCGTCAAAATATTTACAATTCCTTCAATCCCTTCCTTTATAATTAAATTTACCGTATTATAAACAGATTCAAGCGGCTCTTTTCTATCAATATAATTATATAATTTTTCGTTTGGAATAATAATTAGACTATCCGTAAGTTTTTCAATTTTCTTTATTCCTGTATTCGCAATTTTCAGAGTTTCAAATCCCTCCAGATAAAATGGACGAGCAACAATACTAATAGTAAAAATCTTCAATTTTTTTGCAACTTCAAGAATAACAGGCATTATTCCACTCCCAGTAGCTCCACCAATCCCAGAAATCAAAAACAATATATTCGTTCCCAAAAGTAATTTCTGAAATTGATTTTCACATTGAAATGCCACTCTTTCAGCCTTTTCCCTGCTACATTCCTTAACACCAGTATCTAAAAATATTTTTTTCTCTGCGTGACTCGAATCAGAACTTTCACTATTTGTATCAATCGTTATATATTCGACCTTCTTTACACCTGAGGCTATCATAAAATTAACAAAATTTATCCCCATTCCACCAATTCCGATAACTTTCATATTCATCTTATCTTTCATACCGTTATCCCAATCTTGCAAATACAAATTATATGCAAATCTCCCTTCCATTAAAGATTTTTAACATTAAAATTAAATTTTTATAGTTATATTTTAGCAGATTAGAAGTGGTATTTCAAGGGATAAAAAAATCACAGTTAAATTAATAACTGCAATTCCTTATTTCTATTTTTTTCATTACTTTTTTCCAACTCCGCTTAATTTCTCAAAAATAACAGACTTTGTAATCACATAAAGTAAAATTGCTATCAACAATGGCAACACTATTGATGTTAACAAAAGTATTCCAATAATAACTGGTGCATCTTCAACCAAATCTTTTGAAATGGTATTTATTTCCTTCGTAAAGTTATCAATTTTACCTTTTGCACTATCTATTTGACCTGGAATGTTAAAAATGCTTTTAGACTGATCTAGTGAAAGCATCTCATCTTTCACTTTATTTAGCCTTCCCAGATCCTGATTTAGTTCAACAATTGCAGGCTCTTTATATTCCTTTTCAAAATATCTCGATATTGTTGAATTTATAAAAATTGCACTTGGTAAAACTATGTAAATATAAAGCAATATGAAAAATGAATATTTAGAAATCTTTCTAAAAATTTTTGTAACTTTATTTTTATAAATAGTATATGGAAAAATTGTAATTAACGAAATAAACGTCAAGATTGTAGCCAATTTTACCTTAAAAATTTCATAATAAATCGTTTCCAGTTTTAATATAATAACGCTCGCAAGCGACACTTTCCACAAAATATTTATCATATCATAAATAGGCTGAACAATATCTCCAATTTCAATTTCCATCCCAACAATCATACTGACATTAACCGTACTTCCTTCAATAATATCTGTAGTCCCCTTCAAAAGCGACAGTGTTAAAAACATCTTTTTAGATTCTTCATAAGTTTTTTCTAAATATGGCATTGTTAAATTTTTAAAAAAATTAAAAACTGTATGCTCAAAAATTTTATCCATTATCCCAAAAATACATAAAACCAATCCAACTACAATTAATATTTTTACTAAAAGATTCTTTTTCTCAGAATCCCATTTTGGAAAATTATTTTTTTGATTTTTCTCCAATTTTTTTTCATTTTCTGCTGTCAAAACAGCCTCATTTTTTTCTGCCAATTAATCTCACTCCTTTTTTTCTTTTTTATTAAAATCAATCCCATTCTAAAATTTTTCTCACAACATAAGAAGCCAACACAAGCCCAGCTGTTCCAGGTACAAATGAATTACTTCCAGGCGTAGTTTTTCTAGGAATCTCATTATTTTCCCTAAATTCAGTTGGTAATTCTTCCTTAAATAATTCTGATTTGTCAGGTTTAACTGGAATTTCTCTTGAATACACAACTGGTATATCTATAATCTTTTTCTTTTTTAAAATGCTTCTAATAGTTCTTGCCATCGGACAAACAGATGTATTTTTTATCTTTGCAATTTCTATCATTTCTGGATGCATTTTGTTACCAAATCCCATCGAAGAAATAATATTTATTTTATTTTTTACACAATATTCAATCAAATTAACTTTACTCCCAATCACATCAATAGCATCCACAACAAAGTCATATTTACAATTTTTCTTGCCATTATCCAAAACTTTTAAATTTTCTTTATTTTCACATTCAAAATCCCCTAAAATTTCATCAATATCATCAGTAACCAGTTTTTTCACAAGTTCAACTTCACATTCAGGATTAATATCCAAAATTCTATCCTTCATAACATCAACTTTAGACTCCCCAATCGTGCTTCTAAGCGAATGAAGCTGCCTATTAATATTTGACTCTGAAATCTCATCAAAATCAACCATCGTAATATGCCCAACTCCAGCCCTTGCCAAAGCTTCCACAGTATAAGAGCCAACTCCGCCAACTCCAAAAACTATAACTCTCGAATTATTCAACTTTTCAATTCCATCTTCTCCAACCATCATTGAAAATCTGGCAAATGTCTGATTCTTATTATCCATATTTAAAATCTTTCTCCTTTTCAACACTTATTTTTAATCATTTACAAAAGTATAAAAATCCCAATAAAAACAGCATCTTTAAATTTCTATCTTTATTATTAAAAAAAAGCAAAATTTCAACTAGATTGGACTTTTACTCCTCTCATATCTTTTCAATTTTCAAATTTTCGCCCCTATTATATCACAAATTAAAAAAATGTAAATAGCCAAAATATAAAAATTTTATTATCTACTTTTATTATATTTGATTTCATTTTTTCTTTTCAAACTCTTTCTCAAATGAACTCAAATCCATATTTTTCAACACTCTCTCAAGTAAAAGTGGCAATTTTTCAGGATTACAAGCAAAACATGGAATTCCAAGTGAAGCAATTTTTCCAGACATTTGTGAATCATAATAAGGTTTTCCATCTCCAGATATTGCTAAAAGGCAAACTACTATTACTCCCGAATCTTTCATTTCTTGTAATCTTCTTAACATTTCACCACGATTCCCACCTTCAATTAAATCAGAAATTAGAAAAAATATTGTTTTTTTCGGATTTTCAATATATTTTGTACAATATTTAATTGATTTATTGATATTTGTTCCACCACCTAGCTGAAATCCGTATAGTAAATCAACTGGATCATCTGATTTTTCTGTCAAATCCACAATTTCAGTATCAAAAGCTACCACACGTGTTTTCAGTGAAGCTATACTCGCTAAAATACACGCCATTACTGAAGAATAAATTACAGATTCTCCCATAGATCCACTTTGGTCAATATCCAAAATGACTGTAAATTTACTCGTTGGATTAACGCTTGCTCTCTCAAAAAAATAATAATGCTCTGGAACAATTTTTTTTAATTCCCTGTTGTAATTTTTTATCCCTCTTCGTATCGTTGTTTTAAAATCTAAAGATGACGCAGATGGAATTGGCGAGTGCTGTTTCTTGTTAAGTGCTGCTCTAACCGCTCTTCTAATATCGCTTTCCAATAATTTATTAATTTCCTCTACAATTTTTTTTATGAAATTTCTAACACTTTCTTTACTTTTTTGTGGAATTTGCTCTTTCAAAAGCATAATTGTTGAAGCAAGATTTATGTTAGGCTCTACTTGATCCAATATTTCAGGCTCAAAAAGTAATTGTTTCAATCCACATCTTTCCATCGCATCCGTCTGAATAATTTTCACCAATTCTTTATCAAACAAAGTCCTAACATCTCCGAGCCATCTACTAATTTGCGGATTAGACGGACCTCGCCCAGCAGAATTTCCACCCATAAATTGTCCTGTCGGATTATAAATCGCATCCAACGCCTTATCCATCAACCAATCTTCCTCTGTAAAACTTGGAATAGCTTCTGAATCCATAGACGAAAATTCTTCTTCCGTATCTTTTCCAAGAATTAATCGCCAACGTTTTATATCTTCTTTATAGTCCATTTTTACACCTCCCTAATATTTTATTTTTTTATCAATTACCTTATTTTTCAATTTTTCTTTCAAAAAATTATTTTCAATCAAATATCATCAAAATCAAATTCTTCTAATCCTGCAATTATTTCTTTCTCATTTTCTCCCAAATCATCATTTATTACAGCACTTACATCATTTTTATTTAAGCCCCATATTTCTGCGATATTTTCAGCAATATCATGCTTTTCATTTGAAGTAAAGTCAGCAAAAGCTCTTCTTAAAAATAATAATGCTCTTTTAAATTCTTCCTCATCTAAGTTTGAAATATAGTTTTGGAGTTTTTCCCAAAGTCCAAGTCTTGCAATTAAGGTGTAATGATTTTTCATCGATAGACCTTCAAACCAAGTTGCTCCTAAATCTGCGGGAACTCCTTTTGATAATCTTTTTTCGACTTCTTTTCCAAGTACTTCATTATCAATTTTTCCAGCTTCCAGTAATATAGCCATTGCAAGTCCTGAGATTTTTGTATTTAAATCGTCTCTCTTTGAAATTTCTAAAAGAAGTGAATACCATCTTTCTCTATCTAAAAAATCATGATTTTCAACTACAGTATGCATTATTATTATACTTTTAGCTAGTTCTACCGCTGCATTATTGTCGCAAAAAGACTCGCTTGGTAATATTAAGCAAACTCTTAAAAAAAGTTGCTCAAGAATAGGAATCAAAACTTTTGTATCTAATTTTCTGATATCGCCATAACGAAACATCACTGATAAAGTCGACATTGTCTTGGCTATTTCATCAATAGGGACGTCACCTGTTATGAAATTTTGTAACGCTTGAAACGCTTTTTCTAGTGCTTTTGGCATTCCGCAATAGAAGGCATCTTTCACTATTTCTGCCATTTCTGACAATGTTTTTGCACCTTCTATTCTTTGCATCAATTCAAAAGCTGTTGCAAATTCAATTGTATCTCCTTTTAAGATTGTTTCCACAATTTCAATTTCTGTTTCTGGTTTCCATTGTAAAATCCACTCTTCTGCCCAAGTGGTATTTTCTTGGCGATTCCCAATAAGTTTTGCAAACGAAATATTCAAAACTCTCAATTTATGAAAAAAGAATGAACGTTCCAAGTCCATAAATGCTAATTTTTCTGATTGAACCCTTAATTTTTCCCTCAAATCTAATTTTATTTCTGTCGCTGTTAATGAACGATACTTTTCAAGTTTCAATTCCTTCAATAAATTATAAAAATCTGACTGTATTGACGTTTGAATAGCTTCCTTTGGAATACTTCCTATTTTTTTCCCAACTTCAACATTCGCCATTGCTAAAACTAGTTCTGAGTAGCTTCCGTGTGCCATACAAGTAATCGCTGCATCTTTTATATCCTTCAACGTTGGTATTTTCCCATCGTGCAAATTTGCCAATGAAGTTGCTAAATGGACTGCTTCTATAATTTGAGCTGACGATACCATATTTCCATTTTCCCTTTGATATTCTGCAATTTTACTTAAATACATATATGTCGCAAAAAGTGGGTCTTCTTTTTCTAAACCATTCCACAAAAATTCATAATACCCTGGTGCCTTATTTCCAGCTCCATAATTTGAATAAGTCGACAGTTTATAGTAAGAATAAGGCATTAACGTTTTTTTAGATTCTAATTTTGGTAATTTTTTGATTTCCTTTTCAGTCAAAATCAATTTGCCACTTTCTATTCCTTCAACGTGAAAAGCTCCAACAACCATAGCAATTTCATCCATTTTGTAGCCTTCTTTACACACATCGGAAACGACTTTACACATGTACGACTCTCTAATAATATTTTTCGCATCAGACACCGTATTTGATAAAGTCAACTCCCTCAAATGTTTCCCATAATCTCTCGCTCCACTACGATATGCCTTATAATCAGAAGCCTGCTCCACTACTCTTTCCCAAAATACTTCATCATCTGAATCTTCCGAATATTCATTAATTTTTCTATAAATGTAGGCATTCAAATTTTCCTCTGGATTCTCATCTAAATTTTTCTTTACACTTTCTACACCTAAAAAAATTGAAGATGGCAAATCGCAAAATCTGCACTCTACTCCATTTTCCTTTGCCCACAAAATAGCTTGATATTCTGGCGAAAACTCTGCAAATGGGTATACTATTGTCTGGATAGGTGCTTCTAAAGTGTAAGCCATTACGGCAATTGGCGAGACAATATTTTTTCCAGTAATTTCGCTAATAAGGTCATTAAAATCAGAAGGCCCTTCTATTAAAACGATTTTTGGCTGTATTTCATCTAAATAATCTCTCAAATAATGTGCTCCAGCTGGTGAAAAATGCCTAACTCCGAATATATTCGGTTTCACTTCATTTTGTTTTTTCATTTATTCCACCGCCTTTATTTAGTAGCTTTGTTAAGTGCCTTACATTCTTTATAAAGATCCAGCCATTCTGAACCTCGTTTTTTCATAATATTTTCTAAATATTCTTCCCAAATTTGCCCATCTTTACTATCTTCTTTTACTATAGCTCCCTGCAATCCTGCCGCCAAGTCATAATCTGATATCTCTCCATCCCCAAAACTTCCAGCCAACGCCATACTATTTGCTAAAAGTGAAATAGCTTCTGCAGTCGATAACACATTTGCAGTCGGCTTTATCTTTTGTCTTCCATCTAACGTAACACCTTGACGCAATTCTCTAAATACCGTACAAACTTTTTCAATAACTTCCTCTTCAGGCAATTTCGCATTTAAATCCAAATTTCCTGCAAGTTGCGTAACTCTACTTCTAACAATATCTATCTCTGCTTCAAGCGTATTCGGACTTGGTAACACCACAATATTAAAACGTCTCTTTAACGCCGCCGACATCTCATTAACTCCCTTATCACGAGTATTCGCAGTTGCAATAATAGAGAACCCTTTTTTAGCTGGAATTTCTACATTCAATTCAGGTACACTCATTCTTTTTTCTGACAACAAAGAAATCAACGCATCTTGCACCTCTGACGCACAACGAGAAATTTCTTCCACCCTCGCAATCGCCCCATCTTCCATCGCTTTGTAAATCGGACTTGGTATCAACGCATCTTTTGTAGGCCCTTCTGCAATCAACATCGCATAATTCCAAGAGTATCTAATTTGCTCTTCAGTCGTTCCCGCTGTCCCTTGAATAACTCGAGTCGAATCTCCATTTATCGCCGCCGTCAAATGCTCCGACAACCAAGATTTCGCAGTTCCTGGCTCCCCAATCAGCAGCAATGCCCTATCCGTAACCAAAGTCGAAATTGCAATCTCAACCAATCTTTTATTCCCAATATATTTAGGCGTTATCACTTTTCTTCCAGCTTTACCTCCACAAATATATGTCAGCACTGATTTAGGTGACATTTTCCATCCAGTAGGTATCGGATTTTTTTCCGCCTTAATTAATGCATCAATTTCATCTTGAAACATCTGTTCTGCTGTTAATCTTTGTAATTCTTCTTTTTTAGCCATTTTTTACAACTCCTTCACTTTCATTCCATTATTTAACTTTTCTAGCCATTTTTCACATAAATTTATAGACATTCTTTTTGTTTTTTTATCCATTTCAAATAATTCTTCAATTTGCTTTATTAATTCACTTTCAGATATAGGAACTTCATTTAAAATGTATCCTATTGATCTTACTCTATTATGTAATTTAGGTGCATTTTTTTCTATATCTATTTTACCCTTAAGAAAATTTTTATAGTTTGTCCATTCTAACTTATTTAGGAACTCTATATCTTCACTATAAGGAATACGAGAAAGAATAATATTATAATAAAATGCTCCGTATTTTTCTTTCATTCCTTTTATATCTGGATTATATAAGTTCTTTAAATCTCTATGATATGAACTGTAATAATTCCAATTTTCATAAAAATCATCTTCAATATTAAAGATTATATTATACCATTTTTTATCAAAACCATTTAACTTTATTTTCATAACACTATAATCATTTATATTTTGCCAATTTAAAAGATAGTCTAAGCAACTACCTTTCTCACTCCATAGCTTTTTATCTAAACTTCTGTATTTAATACCAACCACTGTCTCTCCATTAGTAACAGGTATCATCATACTTTCATGAGTACCTATTCTATAAAGTCTATTGATATTATTTTCGTTTTCTATACCTCTGCTTTTTAGATAGTCAAGCCATTTCTTATTTAATTTTTTTGAATTAAGTATTAATGAAGAGAAATCTAAAATAGGTTTTTCTTCTGTTTTTTCTTCAATTTCTGAAATATTTAATTCTTTTTGTAGTTCTGGGAATTCACTTATATGTCCGCTTTTCCCTGTAGAATGGCACATATATTTTCCACTATTTACATTTACAGAAAAACAAGGATTATCTTTTTTAACTTTTTGGCAGACTGGACAGTAATCCAGTCTTGCCTCATCTCCATAATGCTTTATTTTCATTTTGATTCCACTCCATTAAAACGGGAATTCTTCAGGTAATTCCTCATTCTTTTCTTCTGTTTTTTCTTCAGTATGATTATTGCTTGGTTTCTCAATAGGAGCTGCACTTTC
>ERZ773055.692-NODE-692-length-18206-cov-2.996970_pt1 | contig 18206 bp, 15 predicted proteins | sample MGYA00580515_ERZ773055 | MGnify/ENA primary metagenome ERZ773055 (study PRJEB29015, sample SAMEA2737993) | human oral metagenome | biome: human oral; feature: human-associated habitat; material: dental | place: China | collected 2064 ...
CAAGCTTGTAACCTGCTTGTTGAAGTTGAGTGATACGGTTAGCAGTTGAATAAACAACATCTTCACCTGATTTACCTGTAACACCGTCAGTATAAAGAGTCTTAGCTGGAACACCGTTTTGTCCATCTGTTACATATTCAATGATACCACGTTGATCATCTTGGCTGTAGCTTACTACTTCATCTTCGTTAGGAGATGTAGGAGTAACAGTTGCAGCTGGAACACTTGGTTTGTCTGGAGTGAAACCAGTAACTGCCGGAGAATCAACCTTTGGAAGTTCTTCACTTGGCTTGTTCCATTGACCAGGAGTTTCAACACCTGTCACCTTGTTCACAGAAACTGGGCGAGTAAATGTTGTTGTTTGAGTAACTGGGCGAGGAAGTGCTGGACGACCTGTAGTCACTCCATCCTTGTATTGGTAACGAACGTTACGAGTAACATCTTTCGTTTCTTGTTTTGTCTCAATACGTGGAGTAAGAACAACTTCCCATGTTTGATCTACATTGTTGTTACTGTCAAATCTTTGCCCGCCAGCTTTAGTAAAGCCGTCGCTAACAAGATCATAACCCAACTGTTTAAATTCGTTGATTTTCGCAGTTGTTGTATAGTTTACAGGTGTATCTGATTTACCAGTTACGTTGTCTGTGTGAAGAGTCTTAGCTGGAACGCCATTCTTACCATCTGTACGGTAAACGATGCTTCCCTTTTGATCTGCAGCTGAATAGCTTACAATTTCACGCCAACTTGGATCTGTTGGAGCAACAGAGGCTGAATTTACACGTGGTTTGTTTGGTGTAAAGCCTGCTACTTCTGGACTATCAACCGCAGCAACATTTTGACGACTTGGTGTCCAGTTACCGTATGTCTTCTGACCAGTTACTGGATCTTCTGACACTTGACGAGTAAATTGAACTGTTTGTTCAACCGGTTGCGGAAGTGCTGGACGATTTCTAGTCACACCGTCTTCATATTCGTAAGCGACTGTACGAGTAACATCCTTAGTTTCAGTTGTTACTTTCGGATCATTCTTACGGTATGAAACGATTTCACGCCAGCTTGGGTCTGTTGGCGAAACAGAGGCTGAATTTACACGAGTTTTATTTGGTGTAAAGCCTTTAATCGCTGGTGTATCAACCGCATCTACAGTTTGACGACTTGGTGTCCAATTGCCGTATGTCTTTCTACCAGTCGCTGGGTCTTCTGACACTTGACGAGTAAATTGTACATTTTGTTGTACTTCACGTGGAAGTGCTGGACGATTTCTAGTCACACCATCTTCGTATTCGTAAACTACTGTACGAGTAACATCTTTTGTTTCTGTTGTTACTTTTGGAGCATTCTTATCGTAGTAAACCGTTACATCACTTGGAGTAGAACCTGGATTTACTGTAAGTCCTGGAACTGTCGCTATATCTGGTGTATATCCTGGTACATTTAGAGAATCTACAGGCGCAAAATTCTTAGATGAAGGGCTCCATGGACCTGGTCTACCACCTGTCACAGTTCGAGTGAACTCAGCTGTTTGAGTGTAAGTTGGCGGAAGTGTTGGTCCTGTCACACCTGGTTTGTATTTATAATAAATATTACGAGTGACAGTCTTCTTCTCTGTCTTAACATCTGTAGCACCTTTACGGTAAACGTAGGTTACTGTACCGTTGGTACCCCAGTCAGCCAGAGTTCCTGAAGGTGGCAAACTACCATTCTTCATCCGAACAAAGCCATAACCTGGGATTGTTTTTTGTTCAGTAGTATAAGGCTTACCTTTATAGGCACCTTTTGGATAAGTTACTGAACCTTCAGCGATTTCTCGACCTTGCTCATCTTCATAACGTACGTCAACAGAGGCACTTTGATAGAAATCAAAACGTTTGATTTGGAACTGTTGCAAGTTCTTGTAGTTACCAGTCGTAGCCGTAACCACCATGGACATCAGCTCTTCTGGAGTAGAAACTGTTTTCCTCCATTGCTTAATACCAAGATTACTTTCGTAAGAGATAGTTAATTCCTTGGTTACACCATCATACTGGATAGCAAATCTGTGGAAACGACCATCTAGGTCACTTGAGTCCAGACGTTGAGCACTATTAGCATCTGTCTCAGCCCACCAACGATCATATTCACCACCAGTGAAGATACCACCACCACGAACCTTTTTATGAGTGGTATTTACCCAGGCACCAAATTGTCCCAGTTGAGGGTCTTTATCCCAACCATATTCGAAGGAGTCCGTGTTGCTAGTATCAAAACGATTCCCTCTTGGTGGTGTGAAGACGTTCCAGAAAGTATCCAGTTTGAAACCAGTTGCGTTACGCAAACCACCGATACCCAGGTTACCACCATTTGCCCCTAGATCTGTTGTGTTCCCTGTATGGAAGGCAAAACCGATACCATCGGCACCATAACGATCTTGAGTTTTATCACCAAGGTTAACTCCACCAGTCAGCTTGAAGCTTTGGTTCATATTGATCTTACTCTTCAGACTGAAGTTACCTGTCTTGTGTTCTTCATCTGGAGTAAGGGTTACGATACCGTCGTATGAATTATAGGTAGCTGAACCATTCAATCTGAAGTAGTCAAGGAAGTTTTCTTTTGTTACAGTTGTATTCCCTGTTTGTGGGTCAAATGAACGGAAGCCACTTTCTCCTGATTTACGGAAATCAGCGTAACCTTTATTTACTTCGCTTTGAGCAGCTGCTAATGTTGAATTAGCTTCACTTTTGGCTACTGCATTTGTTGCTTGGCTAGCTGTTGCCAAACTAGCTGCTTGACTAGCTGCCTTTTCAACTGATACCTTAGCAGGTTCTACAGCGGCAGCTGATTCTGTAGCTGCTTCAGATGAAACTGCAGTTGACTCTGCAGTAGCTGAAGTAGCTGGGCTAACTCGAGCCTCAGACTGAGTTGCAGCGGTTGATTGGCTAGTCGCTACTGAAGCTTTAGATACTTGTGAAGTAGCTTCTTTTAAAGCTGCTTCACTTTTTGAAGCAACTTCTGATTTAACAGTTTTTTCTTCCACTTTGCTTGATAGGTCTTCAGCAGAGGTAGAAGATGCTGTAGATGCTGCACTTGAAACTGCGTTGCTTTCAGCGACAGTTGCTACGGTAGAATTCTTTTCTATGGCCGACTCGGAGTCAGAATCATTCGCTCCCGAATCTTCTCCTGAATCTGGCACAGAGGTCGTTTTCTCCGTAGAGGTGCTTGAAGAATCCGTCTTAGCTAACGTATCGGCTGAAACGACATTCCCCCAAAGAACATGAAAGCTGCGACTGCTACAGAAGCCACGCCCACATTAAACTTACGAACTGAGTATCGAAGTCGTTTCTCAGCACTCGCACGGTTTAATCTGCGTCTCGCATTTTTATCCATGAACATCTCTCCTTTTTAAAATATAGTTCAACCACCTATTACTCAACACCTTAACGCCTGAGCAGCAAAGTATTTTATAACATATGATTGGTGGTTCTAATGTCAAAGTTTAGACATTAAACCATACCAATAATTATACCGCTTTTTTCCTATTATATCAAGGATTTTACTATCTAATTTTTTTCTGTAACAAAAGTGTAATATCATATTATAGGGATAGCAAAAAGCTTTAGCGACGCCGTTTCAAGAGAATGAAAACAACAAAAATAATCTTTATAATTTGATAATCAAAACAAAATAAAAAGAGCCCTCACAGGGCTCTATCCAACAAAAATCGGTCATAAAACCCGACATTTGAGATAGAAAATCTATTTAGGACTCTCTCAATTTTTATTGAAACTCTGCTTCAACCCGGTAAATAACCTGACCCTTGCTAGAGAATTTTTGCTCATATTCAGTTAGGACATTGCCTTCAAAGTCGCTGGCATGAAGATCTAGCCAAACACCTTTGAGAATCATGCCATACTGCGAAAAGCTGACCAGGCTGTACTCAAACAAGCCACGGTTGTCCGTTTTGAAGTGGATTTCACCTTTTTCTGGCAAAATCTGCTTGAAGGTATCCAAGAAAGACTTATGGGTCAAGCGACGTTTTTCATGCCGTTTCTTAGGCCATGGATCAGAGAAATTCAAATAAAGTCGATCAATTTCTCCGTCTGCAAAGTAGTTGGTCAAATCCGAACCATCCACCCAGAGTAGCTTAATATTGAGTACATCAGCCGCCAAAACCTTATCCAAAGCATAGCTGAGAACAGATTTCTGAATATCAATTCCGATATAGTTGATAGCTGGATTAGCCTTGGCCATTCCTGTGATAAAAGCCCCCTTACCACTTCCTACTTCAATGTGGATAGGGTGGTCATTACCAAAAGTTTCCCGCCACTTTCCCTTGGCATCAACTGGATTTAGAACCACATAGTGGGGATTAGCTTCTAATAGTTCAGTCGCCCCCTTACGATTTCTTACTCTCATCTTACCTTTCCATACTTAGAACGGAAGTTGCGTAGAGCGTAAATCTCCCGGTTCACATTTTCTAAATCATTGTTTTCATAATATTTAGCAATCTGCATCAGATAAGAGTATTGACCAAACCAATACAGTTTTTTGATAACCTTGTCATTGTACTTATAACCGTAGTAGGTCAACCACTCCTGCCAATTGGTATCTGGGATATAGTGACTCAATATATGAGCAACATCCAACATCCTGTCCGTCAAGCGAACCGAATCCCAATCCACCAAATAAATCAAGCCACTGTCCGTCTGGAACCAGTTGCTATGGCGCACATCCCCGTGGACAATCGTCGCATAGTCCTCACGGAAAGCAGGGACCGTTTGCCGCAAATCCCGAATAATAGATTGCAGGTACTGATTGTTCCGCAAAACAACCGGCGCTTGATTAAGCCAGCTATTGATTAGATCGATCGGCGTTTCTAAAATATAACCCAATTTAGCCAACTGAGTCATCAGAGGCTTCGACCGATGCAAACGCGTTAAAATATTGATTACTTGCTTTTTCGACATGTCATTTGGTGTTAAAATGACACCTGAAAGCCATTCTTGGCCACTCATAACATTGCCATCTGGCAAGCGTCGACTCCACAGAAGTTGCGGAGCAATTTGTTCTCTGGCTAAGCCTGCCAGAATCGGGGTCGTATTCATCTTGACGAAAACTCGCCCCCCGTCTGGATAAGTTCCCATATAGGCCTTTCCGCTCTTACCAGCTATTGGTGTCAGGGTTAGCTCGTTATCAACCAAGACCATGATTCCCCTCCTTAAAAAGTTTCCTTACTATTTTACTAATTTTCATTCTTTTAGTCAACCAATCTTTTCAGCTTATATGGCAAATAGACAAGATACAAGAAGGTCGTCGCCCCAAGCACTGCTAGCACAGCTATTTTATCTCGAAAACAAAGCGCTGCTACTAACGTCTCAAACAGTAAGACACTGTATCCAATCCCTGTAATAACCTGTCTTGCTCCCTTAATTTTAGACCTGCTATCCAGCGGGAAAAGCTGGGTTAGATACTGATAATCAAAGGCTTCATACAAGGCTAGCAACTGAAAGAGCAACAGATAGTTGAAGAGGACGACAAAACCTGCAGCAATCCAAGACTGGCTGACGAAGACAATCGTTAAGAGGGCTAAAAGCAGGAGACGCAAGGTCAGAGGGAATAGATCGCCATTGCGAAGATAAGAGCGCAGAAACATATTTTGCCAAGTCTTGGCATGGATCTTAGACAAAAGTCTCGTCAGCCCGTCCAAATAAGCTCTTCTTTTGACATTATTAGAAATGCCTTTCACGTTTGTAAAGAGGGCAAAGAAACGAAGAACTTTCTGCTTGCGCCCTTCCTCAGCTGCGATTGCATACTGCCAATCGAGGCGGTCAGACAAGAAAAAGCGACGTCCCTTGAACTGGAAGACCAGCCATTTTAGCAAGAGCATAAAGAGGCAGTACAATCCAAAACCCCAGATTGGCAAACCTAGAGCCAAAAACAGTGGCGCTAACAAAAGCAGCAACAAGGTTTGAAGCAGGCCAAAGAGAATATACGAACGCTGGATTTGTCCCTTGACAAACTCAATGACTGCTTGCTCCTGCACCAGCAAGAAGAGCATATCTGGCTTCTCCAGATAGGTTGCAATACTACCAAAAGGAAGAATGACTATAGAAAACAAGACTAATCCTACTATTATCGGCCAAGACTGACTAGGGAAATTCCGCAGCAATTGATTGTACTGAACCGCCAGAAATCCGAGAAAAATCAATAAAAACAGGACAAAGTGATCATTGAGAACATAACGCAAATACTTCAGGCAGCGCTGACGGAAATCCTGCTTACGTTTAGCAAATACTTCTTTCATAAGGCAGCCTCTTCCGTCAAGGCAAGATAGATGTCATTGAGACTAGCTTCTGGCATCTGAAATTGTCCTCGCAACTCAGTCAGATTGCCCTTAGCGCGCACCTGCCCTTTATGCAAAATCACAAAGCTATCGCACATCTTCTCAGCCGAATCCAGTACGTGGGTACTCATGAGGATGGATTTACCTTTTTTCTTTTCCTCATCCAAGAGCTGGATAAGGTCTGCAATAGCTACCGGATCCAACCCCAAAAAGGGTTCGTCCACGATAAAAAGACTAGGATCTACCACGAAAGTACAGATAATCATGACCTTCTGCTTCATCCCCTTAGAGAAATGCACTGGAAACCAGTCCAACTTATCCTTGAGTCGGAAGATAGTTAACAAGCGCTCCACGCGCTCAAAAGCAACTCCCTGCTCGATATCGTAAGCCATAGCCACCGTTTCAATATGCTCACGTAGAGTCAGCTCTTCGTAGAGACTCGGTGTCTCTGGGATAAAACCAATCTTCTTACGGTAGGCACTAGGATTTTCTCGCAGCTGCAAACCATCAATCCGAATTTCTCCCTTATAAGGCGTCAATAAACCGATAATTTCATTGATGGTGGTGGATTTACCAGCACCATTGAGACCAATCAGCCCAACCAGCTGACCATCGCCCACTTCAAAGCTAATATCTTTCAAAACAGGAATGTTAATATAGCCTCCTGTAAGGCCTTTGATTTCTAACATATTTTCTCCAAATTCTGGTATAATGTTCTTATATTTTAAATTATAACAAAAATCTAGCGAATAGAGGTATCATTTATGGCTGATTGCATTTTTTGTAAGATTATCGCAGGGGAAATCCCGTCTTCTAAAGTTTATGAAGATGACCAGGTAGTAGCCTTTCTAGACATTTCTCAGGTCACTCCAGGCCATACTTTGGTCGTTCCCAAACAGCATTTCAGAAACCTTCTAGAAATGGATGCAGATAGCACAAGCCAGCTCTTCGCTTGTGTCCCAGACATCGCCCGCAAGGTCATGAAAGCAACAGGTGCCAAAGGCATGAACATTCTTAATAACAACGAAGAAATTGCCGGCCAGACTGTCTTCCATACCCATGTCCACCTAGCTCCTCGCTACGATGAGACAGACGGCTTACAAATCAGCTTTGAAGCCCACGAACCAGATTTTCCAGCCTTGGCTCAATTGGCTGAAAAGATTGCCCAAGCTTAAGGAGGAACTATGAAATTTTCAAATCTTATCCTGTTCACAGGTGCTGCCTGGACCAGCTACCGATTGGTCAAAAACCGGAAGGCAATTAGCCAAGAAGTCGTCGAAACATCCGATATCTTGGACAAAATTCAGGACAATTTAGCTAGCATCCAGCACAACATCGCCATTATCCAAGAACAGCGAGACAATATCAAAGAGATGGTGCAGGATCTGACTTACAAATACAAGGTTTTCGAAAAACAAGCCCAGGCTCAAATCGCACAAATACAGGACATCTGGCAATAGAAAACCTCTCTTACTAACAACAAAAACCATGGTCACCGCCATGGTTTTCTTCATCTCATAAGATAAGAAGTTCAAGCAAAACTTATCGGTTATTCTCAACTTAATCTCTTCTTAAGAATTCATCCAAGTAATAGTCAAAGTAGGTCTTGCTTCCTGTGATGACAACCGCACGACCTTCAATACCGTAACGTATCTTCTTGGTTTGGGCATCCGTTAAGCTTATTTCAGCTTCCACCTTAAAGAAGTTGCCTTTTTCCGTTTTCGTCGCATTGTTGTCAATGTTTGAAATTTTAGATTTGAGAACAAATTCTTTATTATTTCCATCCATTGCAGTGAAACGCAAGGTCTCACCTTTTTTCAGACTAGCTACATCTTTTGAAGTCACATAGGTTGTAATAACGACCTTTTTTTCCTTGGTCAAAATAGGATACAACTGAGCCAGCAGCTTCCCTTCGGGAACCAAATTCGCTCCCGCTGTTTCAGGATTAAGGTGGAGAATACCATCTTCAGTTGCTATGATCATGCCCTTTTGAGTGATACCACCTTGCACCTTGAGATTGTTTTCAACTTCTAAAATCTTTTGATTCAAGGCCGTCAATTCTTGACCAACTTTAGTCAATTGCTGAGCTTTCAAAGACTCAAGCTGACTATCCAAGCTCCCAGAATAAGCCTGCTGAGCACCAGAGCCCGCATACTGCACCCGATAACCTGCAAGAGCTGATTCAAACTGAGAAATCTGACTATCAATTTGCGAAAGAACCTGACTCTTTAGCTGACCTTGACTATCTGCAGCGGCTTGTGTCTCATAAGCCTGATAGATGCTATAGCCGGCATTAGTCGAAGGGACACTTGTTCCATTTTGGATAGCATTTCTAAGAGTCTGGTAATCTGCTAATTTAGCATTTGTTTCATTGATTAAATTCCCCAGTTCTGCCTGTGAATTACTAGCTGCTGAGTTTTGAGAAGCAATGGTCGAATTTTGCTGCTCGGTATTACTACGGATACTCGCAGCTTGATTCTTGTAATCATTAAATGCTTGCTCATAGCCGAAGCGATCCTCTCCTGAAAACTGGCTAGTCCCCGTCTTCAGACTTTCTTGCAGCAGCTCCAACTGACGTTTTTGCTCCTTCAAGCTTTCTACTTGAGAGGAGAAGGTTTCTTTTTGAGTATTTTCACTATCAGACTTATACTGAACTAAAAGATCCCCTTTTTTTACAACCTTATTTTCCTTCAAATTATTGGTGACAATCGCATTGTTACTGGTTGATTGGATGTTAGCCAGAATCTTGCTAGGTTCAATAGAAGCACCTGAAGTAATAGTGATTTCTTTTTTAGCAAAGAGGGAGAATAAGACCACAAAAATCAACAAGAAGAAAGTCGGTAAAATCACGCGCACAGAAAAGCTAGAATATCTACGGTTATAAAATTCGGCACTCTCTAAGTAATGTTCTTCCATCTTCTTTCTCCTTTCTAACTATTCACCAGATGAGCATAGAAGCCATCCTGAGCAACCAACTCTTCATGCGTTCCTTGTTCCACGATTTCACCCTTGTCCAGAACAACTACTTTTTCAGATCGCTCCGCAATGGTCAATCGATGGGCAATGAAAATAATGGTCTTGTCCAACTCCAAAAGATTGTCGATAATCTTTTTCTCTGTTAAGATATCCAAATTGCTGGTCGCCTCATCAAGAATCAAAACAGGAGCATCGGTCAAAAGAGCCCGAGCCAAGGCCAAACGCTGACGCTGACCACCTGAAATCCCTGAACCATCTGATGTCAATTCTGTTTGATAATTCAACGGCATCCGTTCAATGTCTTCACGGATTTCCGCAATTTCCAATGCCCGAATGATTTCTTTCTGAGTCGTTCCGGGCTTGGCACCCAGGAGAACATTCTCCAAGATGGTACCATTAAAGACATAAGGCTGTTGCGGCAAGTAATTGATATGACGACGCAAGACATGTTTGTCAATCTGATTGAGGTTGATATTATTAACCAGAATTTCTCCCTCGTTTGGATCGTAAAAGTTCACGATCATCTTGGCAAGAGTCGTCTTTCCAGAACCAGAAATTCCTACAAAGGCCACCTTGCTGCCTCTTTCAATGGTCAAATTAATATCTGATAGAACGTTTCGTCCATAGCCATACTTGTAGCTGACATTTCTCAACTCAATGTCGCCCTTGGTCATGCTCAAATCACGGATCGCTTTTTTGTCCATAAATTCAGAGTCAACCAGATAAACCTCGTTCAAGCGATTATTGGCAACTTGTGCAGTCTGAAGCTTGGTTTGTAAATTGATAATGTTTTCCAGCGGATTTGTGAAATAAACCAGCAAAGTATTATAAGTAATCAGCTGCCCCAAGGTCATTTTATTGTCCATTACCAAAAGGGCCCCCATCCAAAGGATTGCAACATTCAGCAAGAGCTGAGCTGTCTTCTTCAAGCCGATTTGGATGTTTTCCATCCGACTATAGGCAAATGATTTCTTCAGATAGTCAACAAATTCTCTATCAATCTTTTGATAGCGGAAATCCTCACTGGTCAAGGATTTGATCGTCTCAATACCATTGATATCTTCGATAATAGAAGAAGACAGAATGGCATTGGATTCCATCGTATCGCGATTCATTTTTTCAAATGGCTTCATGAAAGCGAAAATCACGACGATATAGATCGGCAGCGAGAGCAAACTGATAAAGAACAAGTAAAAGTTTTGCGAGAACAAAACAATTGCCATAACGACAACGATAGAGACATCCAAAAAGATGGATAGAATAGTACTAGCCAAGGCATCAATGATACTATTGGCATCATTGAAGCGCGATACGATTTCCCCTGTCCTTCTCGTAGCGAAAAAAGACATGGGTAGATGAAAGACATGCTTGATATAGGACAAAATCACATCAATCGAAAGGCGTTGGCCCAAAATGAGAAGCAGATAGCTCTGAGCATAAGTTAGGACCTGTTGCAAAATGTAGACGACTATTAGACCGAGAGAAATAATTCCTAAGGTATTCCTCATCTGATTCGGTACGTAAGTATCAATAATCCCCTGCATGTAGTAAGAGCCTACGATATTGATAATCGTCACCAGCATCGTTGCGATAACGATATTGGCAATCAGTCCCTTTTGTTTCATTAAAATCGGAACAAAAGACCAGAGACCGTTTTTCTTTTCCTTGTGCGGTCTATATTCTGGCGCTGGGGCTATGAAAATAGAAACACCTGTCCACTCTTGCGCAAACTGTTCCTTAGAAAGTTTGGTCATTTTAACAGCCGGATCTGGATCCGCAATATAAACCGAATGTTTATCGTGCCCAGTCACAACATAATAGTGAAGCAATTTCTTGTCTTTGATAACATGGGCGATAAAAGGATAAACGCTCCCCTTCATGTCAAATAAAGACATATCCGCTTTAAAGGCTCGTGTTTCAAAACCTAACTCTTCCGAAACTTTCACTAGCCCAAAAGCGGTTGTTCCTCTTAAAGTCGTCTTAGCCATTTCACGCAAACTGGCCAAAGAGTAATAGGAACCATAATAACCATAAATCATGGCGAGCGCTGCTACACCACAATCTCTCGCGTCAACTTGAGCCCTATAATGACGCTTTGTAAATCTCATAAAAACTCCTAATTAGTAAACATACTATTCAACACAAACTGCTTGTCAACTTTATCCATAGCGGTTCTCTCCAGTAAAAAACAAGTATAAATTAGGGAGAAGAACTTTCATAACAAGCAAAAAATAGATATCTCTATCATACACTAATGTGGCGTATTTTTCCAATGGTATCAGTCGTTTTACTCTATATAAGCACAAAATTACTCAAAAAACAGACATAAAGTAACTTTTACACTAAAAAGCCTCTTGTCCAAATCAAGACGAACAAGAGGCTCTATATCGAAACACAAAATATTAGTTAAAAACGTCTGTACCTGCAGCACCACCGTTGTTAGCACCGCCACGATTGCTAGAACCAGATCCTGAGCCAATTCTAGTGCGGATGCGACCATATGCACGAATAGCAAGTCCACGTACAGTGCGACCAACTTCACGACCGATATCAAATACGGCACGTACAAGGTCACCACCGACCCATCCACCTTCTACTTCAACCAATTCAGCTTCAGTAAGTGGCATAAATTTTTGATCTAATGATTTAAAATCTTTGTTCATGAAATTCACCTTCTTCTATTTGAAATACTAAATTAGCTAAAAAGTCCTACAAAGAAGCCTGAAACCAATGAGCCACCCAAAATAGCCAATGATACTGTGAAAATATCAACAGGGACTCCGTAGAATGACCATCCACCGTCGATCATCATCATTTCTTCTTCAGTCAACGCAACAAATTGGTTGTCCATCATAGCAAAGTTTTCCATATGTGTTCTCCTTTTTTACAAGGTTTCCTTAACCTTGTTAATATATTGTTTGTGGTCAGTTTTATTTAAACATTGACTCAACACCTATATTATACAACAACCATACTGGGTCTAACATGACATCGATGTCATGTTGGGGAGAAAAATGTGTAATTTTTTTATAATATTTGAAATATCCTCTTTTTCCCATTTTCCCTAGTTTCATTTTGTGGTACAATAGGGGTTATGGAAAGTATTACTTTGAGTCCTAAACAAGGAGAAATTCAGGCTTTTGTCCAGAAATATCAAGACAAGCTTGTGCCTAGTAAAAATCAGTATATCCAATATCTACTGAAATTGAACCAGGCAACTGCCAGCATCTATACTTCTGGCAAGGTTCTTTTCCAAGGAGAAAAAGCTGGTCACTATGCTGCTTTTTTCGGCCATCAAGCCGAGGAAACAAGCAAGACCTCTCAGAACATTTCCCTTATCGGTACTGATGAAGTCGGAAATGGCTCTTACTTTGGTGGTTTAGTAGTTGTTGCTTCCTTTGTCAGACCAGATCAGCATGCTTTCTTGCGCAAGTTAGGCGTGGGCGACTCAAAGACCTTGACCGACCTTAAGATTCGGCAGCTGGCGCCGATTTTGAAAAAGGAAATCCAACATCAGGCTCTGCTCCTGTCACCAGAAAAATATAACGAAGTGATTGCCTCTGGTTACAACGCTGTGTCTGTCAAGGTGGCTCTTCACAATCAAGCCATTTATCTGCTGTTACAAAAAGGTCTGACACCAGAAAAAATCGTCATCGATGCCTTTACCAGTCAGCAGAATTATGACAAATACCTTCAAAATGAAAAGAATCATTTTCCAAATCCCGTTAGCCTCATTGAGAAAGCGGAAGGAAAGTTTCTAGCTGTCGCTGTGAGCTCCATTATCGCTCGCGACCTCTTTCTGGAAAATCTGGAAAATCTGAGTCAAGAGCTTGGTTATACTCTTCCGAGCGGGGCTGGGAGCAAGAGTGATCAAGTTGCTTGCCAGATCCTCCAAGCCTATGGAATGGCTGGCCTCCAGCATACCGCTAAACTTCATTTTAAAAATACAGAAAAAGCTAAAAAGCTCTTAGAAAGGTAGACTATGAAAAACAAACGCTTTGACTTCCGTGCCTTCCTCAAGGAGTGGGGAGTCTTTACCCTGATTATCTCCGTCATCTTACTCACTCGCTGGCTGCTCTGGGCACCTGTCAAGGTAGACGGCCACTCCATGGACCCAACCTTAGCCAATGGTGAGTATTTGATGGTTTTGAAACACCAGTCTATTGACCGTTTCGATATTGTTGTAGCCTCCGAAAAGGATGACGATGGTAAGAAGAAAGAAGTTGTCAAGCGAGTGATTGGTCTTCCGGGCGATACCATTCAGTACGAAAACGACACCCTTTATATCAATGGCAAAAAAACTGATGAAGCTTACTTAACAGAATACATCAAGAAATTCAAAAAGGACAAGCTCCAATCCACTTATGTAGGCAAGGATTACACGGACAACGGAACTTTCTTCCGCAAGCTGGCCTCTCAAGCCCAAGCCTTTACCGTGGACAAGGAAGGTAGCCCCGTCTTTACCATCAAACTCCTAGATGATGAGTACCTGCTTTTAGGTGACGATCGCATCGTGTCTAAGGATAGCCGTCAAGTAGGTGCCTTTAAATCCAGTCAGATTCAAGGCGAAGCTAAATTCCGCATCTGGCCAATCCTACCTTTCAAGACTTACTAATACTTAAGAGTATACCCCATCCAAACTCAGTTGACTACTCAGCTGGGTTTGCTTTTTAAAGAGCACATATAGAAACAATGACAGAATTTTATTTTTCAGGCACTATTGAGCGCATCATTTTTGAAAATCCCAGCAATTTCTTTCGAATCCTCCTCTTGGATATCCAAGACACGGATTGTGAAGATTTTGATGATTTTGAGATTATCGTGACCGGAACCATGGCCGATATTATCGAGGGCGAGGATTATACATTTTGGGGAAACCTAGTTCAACATCCAAAGTACGGACAGCAGCTAAAAATTTCCCGCTACGAGAGGGCAAAACCAACTAGCAAGGGGCTGGTTAAATATTTTTCCAGTGACCACTTTAAGGGTATCGGGGTCAAGACAGCTCAAAAAATCGTGGAACTCTATGGGGACGAAACCATTGACAAGATTTTATCTGAGCCAGAAAAACTTAAAGAAATCACTGGCCTTTCTGCCAAGAACCGAGAAGCCTTTGTGGCCAAACTGCAACTCAACTATGGAACAGAGCTGGTCTTAGCTAAACTGGCCGCCTACGGCATTCCCAACAAACTAGCCTTTCAGATTCAGGAAACCTACAAGGAAGAAACGCTGGAAATCGTTGAACAGTATCCCTACCAACTGGTTGAAGATATCCAAGGTATCGGTTTTAAAATCGCTGACCAGCTGGCCCAGCAGTTGGGAATTGAAAGTGATGCTTCTGAGCGTTTTCGGGCTGGCTTGATTCATACCCTTCTGACCCAGTCCATGGAAACTGGCGACACCTATTTGGAGGCCAGAGACCTATTGGCTCATACTATTGAGCTTTTGGAAAGTTCGCGTCAAGTAGAACTAGATCCCAGTCTGGTAGCTAATGAATTGGCTCACCTGATTGAGGAAGACAAGGTCCAGAATGTCGAAACTAAGATTTTTGAAAACAGTCTCTTCTTTGCCGAGGAAGGCATCCGCAGCAATCTGGTCCGTCTCTTGGAAAAAGGCCATCAGGATCGCTTTGAAGAAGAGAAAATCCTCGATGCCATCAGCCAAGCTGAAGATGACCTAGGCATCCACTATGATCAGATTCAGAAGCAGGCCATTTTCGACGCTATCACACAAAAAGTCTTTATCCTGACGGGTGGACCAGGAACAGGAAAAACAACAGTTATCAATGGTATCATCGCCGTCTACAGTCAGCTTCGAGACTTAGATTTGAAAAAGAAAACAGAACTGCCCATTCTTTTGGCTGCACCGACTGGTCGAGCTGCTCGCCGTATGAACGAGCTGACTGGCCTGCCCAGCGCTACGATTCACCGGCATCTCGGTATGACTGGAGATGATGATACCAGTCATTTGGATGATTATCTGGATGCTGACTTTATCATCGTGGATGAATTCTCCATGGTAGATACTTGGCTGGCCAACCAGCTCCTCAGCAATATATCCTCCAATACCAAACTGCTTTTGGTGGGCGATGCAGATCAGTTACCCTCTGTCAGTCCTGGGCAGGTATTAGCTGACCTATTGCAAATACCGATCATTCCCCAAACCAAGCTGGAAAAAATTTACCGTCAGAGCCAAGATTCGACCATTGTCACTCTGGCCAGCCAAATCCAAAAGGGACTACTACCAGAAGATTTTACTGAGAAAAAAGCGGATCGTTCCTATTTCGAAGCTCGAAATGAACACATCCCGCCCATGATTGAACGAATTACCAGCGCAGCTATTCGCAGCGGCATCCCAGCTCAGGATGTGCAAGTACTGGCTCCCATGTACCGCGGACAGGCCGGTATTGACCAGATTAACAACCTCATGCAAAATCTCATCAATCCTGTGGAAAAAGACCAGCTGACCTTTGAGGCACCTGACTGCCAATATCGACAGGGGGATCGGGTCATCCACCTCGTCAATGACGCTGAAAGTAATGTCTTTAACGGTGACTTGGGCTATATCACAGACCTGCTGCCAGCTAAGTACACCGAATCCAAGCAGGACGAATTGACCATCAACTTTGATGGCAACGAGATTAGCTATCAGCGCAGCGAATGGTACAAAATCCGCCTAGCCTATGCCATGAGCATCCACAAATCCCAAGGTAGCGAGTTTCCCGTGGTTATCCTGCCTATCACCCGCAGCAGCCACCGCATGCTCCAGCGCAATCTGGTCTACACCGCTATTACCCGAGCCAAGAGCAAACTAATCCTACTTGGGGAAAAGTCAGCCTTTGACTACGCTGTAAAGAATACTGGAACAGCCCGCAAAACCTATCTAATACAACGTTTTGAAGATATAGAACCCCCTCAAGAAATTATCCACATTCCTGTGGATAACGGCGAACCACCTGTGGAAAACTATATCTTGACTGAGGAAAATATCCTAACAATCGATCCTCTAATCGGACTGACTGAGGAAGATATCCACAGCATATTCAGCAATGGCAACCAAATAGAAACAGATGCCTAGGTCTACCTTTTAAGCTGTCATAGAAGCTTAAAAGGAAAGCCTCGTAAGGTCGTTCTTTGCTCAGATTCGACCAAGAGTGCCTTATCAACTATTTCCTATAAAAATAGAGTCTGGGAAAAATTGCCTTAGACTCTTTTCTATCTTATTTAAACCCCGTCACTGTCAGTCCTAACAAGCGAACGCCTCGCGGCTGTTCTTCCAGGCCGTCATAGATTTCATGACCGACCCGCTCAATTACTTCGATTTCCCTCGTTTCTTGCTCCAAGGTCCTCCTTTTGGTTAGGGTTGAAAAGTCAGCATAGCGGATTTTGAGGACAACCGTCTTGCCAGCTTTCTGGTGTTTCTCTAAGCTGAGAGCGACCTTAGCTGCTAAACGAGATAGTTCTTTTTTTATATCCTCCTCGCCATGGAGCAATTTGGCATAGGTCCGCTCCTTACCAATCGACTTACGGATACGATTGGACTTGACCGGACTATTGCTGATGCCACGCGCTTTCCGGTAGAGATCAAAACCAAAGCGACCAAACTTATCAATCAAGGTCATTTCTGGTATCTTGAGTAGATCTGCACCAGTATAAACTCCCATTTCATGCAGTTTTTCAACACTCTTCTTACCAACTCCATGAAACTTGGCAATATCCATAGACGCCAGAAAGGCCTCAGCCTCTTCGGGTAAAATAACAGTCAGACCGTGCGGTTTCTCATAATCACTGGCAATCTTGGCCAGAAACTTATTATAAGAAACGCCTGCCGAAGCTGTCAGTTGCAATTCATTCCAGATATCGTGCTGGATCAGCTTGGCAATTTTAACTGCAGATTTGATACCCAACTTATTTTCCGTCACATCCAGATAGGCCTCGTCTATGCTCATAGGCTCAATTTTATCCGTATAGCGCTTAAAAATCTCTCGGATCTGCAAGCCAACCGCCTGATATTTTTCGTAATTCCCCGAGATAAAAATTCCCTGCGGGCAGCGCTCATAGGCTTCCTTGGAGCTCATAGCCGAATGAACTCCAAACTTTCTAGCTTCGTAATTACAGGTCGAAACCACGCCACGTCCACCCGTCTGACGCGGATCACTACCGATAATAACTGGCTTCCCCTTAAGCTTAGGATTGTCCCGCTCTTCGACCGAAGCAAAAAAAGCATCCATATCAATATGAATGATCTTTCGCGATGTGTCATTGATTAGCGGAAAAATTAGCATGCCGTCTCCTATAAGTTAGAATAGCTCTTTAGCAAATTTTATCATTTTTAAAGAAAGTTTCAAAGGATTTTTATTCAAAAGCAAGACCGGAAAATGTGATAAACTTTCTGAGGTACATAGACACAGTATTAAAATAGGAATTTCAGTATTGGACAAATTTTTCCATAGTAACGTTCAAAGCAAGGACAAAATAATTCAACTTATCAGCTTCTTTCTACTATTTTCATTTACCATTTTCAAAATTATAAAACAGTTTGCGACAAAATATCAATCTGTATTATAAAAGAAAGCCTCTTTTAGCACTGAAATTCGTTTGTGAAACCGATTACCTTGTGATATACTTTAATTATAAATGTAACAGTTTATGTTGCTAGAATAAAGAGGAAAATCTAATGGTTGTTAAAACAGTTGTGGAAGCTCAAGACATTTTTGACAAGGCCTGGGAAGGCTTCAAAGGTGAAGACTGGAAAGAGAAAGCAAGTATCTCTCGCTTCGTTCAAGCCAACTACACACCTTACGATGGAGATGAAAGCTTCTTGGCAGGTCCTACTGAGCGCTCACTCCACATCAAAAAAATCGTAGAAGAAACAAAAGCTCACTACGAAGAAACTCGTTTCCCAATGGACA
>ERZ773055.695-NODE-695-length-18160-cov-4.808119_pt1 | contig 18160 bp, 15 predicted proteins | sample MGYA00580515_ERZ773055 | MGnify/ENA primary metagenome ERZ773055 (study PRJEB29015, sample SAMEA2737993) | human oral metagenome | biome: human oral; feature: human-associated habitat; material: dental | place: China | collected 2064 ...
CGGCCATGAGGGTGCGGATCTTCTTGTCCGCGCTCATGACGGTGGTGTGGTCGCGCCCGCCGAACTCCCGCCCGATCTTGGGCAGGGAGAGGTCGGTGAGCTCACGGCACAGGTACATGGCGATGTGGCGGGCCGAGACCATGGTGCGGGAGCGGTTGGCCGAGCACAGGTCGTCGATGGTGATGCCGAAGTAGTCGGCGGTCTGCGCCATGATGAGGGAGGTCGTGATCTCCTGACCCTCGGGGTCGGAGATGATGTCCTTGAGGACCATCTCGGCCAGGGTCTGGTCGACGGGCTGCTTGTTGAGGGAGGCGAAGGCCGTGACCCGGATGAGGGCGCCCTCGAGCTCGCGGATGTTGGTGGTGATGCGCGAGGCGATGTACTCCAGGACGTCGAAGGGCAGGTCGAGGCCCTCGGCGGTGCCCTTGCGGGAGAGGATCGCGATGCGGGTCTCCAGGTCCGGGGGCTGGACGTCAGCCAGCAGGCCCCACTCGAAGCGGGAGCGCAGGCGCTCGTCGAGCCCACCGAGGGCCTTGGGGGGCTGGTCGGAGGTGAGGACCACCTGCTTGCCCGAGGAGTGCAGGGAGTTGAAGGTGTGGAAGAACTCCTCGAGGGTCGACTCCTTGCCCTGGAGGAACTGGATGTCGTCGACCAGGAGAATGTCGACCTCGCGGTAGCGGCGCTTGAAGCCCTCCATGCGGCCGTCGTCCTGGTTGCCGTCGCGCACGCAGGCGATGAAGTCGGAGACGAAGACCTCGGAGTTGACGTACTTGACGCGGATCCCCGGGTTGAGGGTCTGGGCGTAGTGGCCGATGGCGTGCAGGAGGTGCGTCTTGCCCAGGCCGGAGCCGCCGTAGATGAACAGGGGGTTGTAGGCACGGGCCGGGGCCTCGGCCACGGCCAGCGCGGTGGCGTGGGCGAAGCGATTGGAGGAGCCGGTGACGTAGGTGTCGAAGGTGTATCTCGGATTGAGCTGGGAGACGTCGTGGGCCGCGGTGGGTGTCAGCAGCCCGGTGGGGTTCTGGAGGCTGGTGCTCCCGGAGCTGTAGGTGCCGGGAAGTCTCGACCTGGCGGGGAGGGAACCGGGCATCGTTGATGGCGCCGAGGATGCGGAGGCCTGGGAGTGAGGCATCGGTGAGGGGGCGGTCGCCGAGTAGGGCGAGGGCTCGGCGAGCTGCTCGCCGTAGGTGGGCACCGTCGGTGGAGCGGGTGCAGTAGGCACGGCGGAGGGCCCCGACGGCTGGGGTGGGACGGAGGGGGACGGGGAGGATGCCGGTGCGGGGGCGACGGTCGCCAGGTTGACGGGCTCGGGGGCCACTGGGGGCATGGGCGCGCGTGAGGCCTCCGAGGAGGTGTCGACCGTGACCTCCATGGGCATGGGGCGGCCCCAGACCTGGGTGATGGCGGCGCTGATGGGGGCACGTGCCTGCTCGACGATGTCCTTGGCGAAGGCCGAGCCGACGACGAGGACGAGCGTGCCATCGACGTCGATGAGGTGGGTCATGCGGATCATGGACATCTTGCCCTGCCCCAGCTCTCCGGAGCTGGAGAGCACCTCAAGGGCTGAGAGCCATTTGGTATTGGCGGCGTCGGGCACGACGGACTCCTGATCGGCATGGTTGGTGAACCCGGTGACTGCAACCCGACCGACGCCGGCCGGGGCCCTGTGTCGATGATGACAGGGTTGTGTGGAACTGGCGAACCGGAAGGTCTTGACCAGGCGTCCCATCATGCTGGTTCTCCACAGCCTTGTCCACACCTGGGGACACACCGAGCGATGCCTCACAGATAACGTTCAGAATAAACTCTGAAAACAGTAGGTATCGATGGTCCGGATGATCTGCTGCGAGCCCGCGGAATGACAAATATGTCGTCATTGACGGGGCTTTCGAGGAGGTGTGAGCAGGTCCAGGAGTTATCCACATATCCGCAAGGGTGTGGACGGAGTCCTTCCCACAGCCGTGGACACGGACGACCCCGCTTGTGGACGGAGTGTGGAGAGGATGTGGATGACGCCACCGGTCACAGTGGTCACAGTCGGCCACATTCGTTTGACCGGCAAGAGGGCCAAACGTAGGCTGTTGCAGACGTTCGCGCGGAGTCAGGTCCCGATCCATGGGGCAGCCGCACGAGCGACAGTGCCGCGAACCTCGCGATGCACTGTTCCGATCACCTCAAGCAGGAGTTAAGCCCGTGAGCAAGCGGACCTACCAGCCGAACAACCGTCGTCGTGCCAAGGTGCACGGCTTCCGTAAGCGCATGTCCACCCGCGCAGGCCGCGCCGTCCTCGCTTCGCGGCGCCGCAAGGGTCGCGCTCGCCTCGCCGCCTGAGGTGCTCGGCGCGGCGCACCGATTAGCGCGGGGTGAGGACTTCACTACCGCGATTCGTCGGGGTACGCGCTGCGGGAACCGCAGGCTGGTCGTGCACTACCACGCCGGCGGGAGAGGGGATGATTCCCCGGCTCTCGTCGGCGTCGTCGTGCCCAAGAAGCAGATCCCGTTGGCGACTCACCGCAACCGTGTCAAGCGCCGTGTGAGAGCCCTCATGGCTCAGCGGGTTGGTGCGCTCGAACCGGGGGCCCGCATCGTTGTGCGCGGGCTGGCCGGCGCCGACGGCGCCGACAGCGACACTCTGGGGAAGGACCTGGATCGGCTTCTGAACCGGTGCCGTGAGCGCCGGGCCCAAGAGCGGCAGCGGTGAGCCGATTGAATGCGGTGATGAGCGAGCGATGAGTGGATGGATGATACGAGTCTTTCTGGCACCGGTGCGTTTTTATCAGCGTTTCATATCGCCTGCTCTGCCGGCGTCGTGCCGTTACTACCCCACCTGCTCGGCCTACGCCGTCACGGCGGTGGAGGTGCACGGTCCGGTCAAGGGCGTGCTGCTAAGCGTGTGGCGTCTTTTGCGGTGCAATCCGCTGACCCCGGGTGGAGTCGATCATGTCCCGGACAAGGGGCGCTGGCGCTACCACCATCCCCGCGACGTTCCGAGGTTCACGGTCGAAGAACCCTGACCGGTCCCGGTGAACCGATGGACATGATGCCGGCTCAGACCCTGAGCCCACACTGATACCTCTCGCACGAGAACCCTCATACAAGGAGTACGGATGGACACGTTGCTGTGGCCGCTCAAGGTGGCCGTGGCCTGGGTCATGGTCACGATCCACAAGGCCCTGGTCCTCATCGGGTTCCCCGACGGACCGGGTATTGCCTGGGTGCTGTCCATCATCGGTCTGACGATCGTGGTGCGGCTGCTCATCATGCCGCTGTTCGTCAAGCAGATCCGAGCCTCGCGCGGGATGCAGCTCCTCCAGCCCGAGATGCAGGCCCTTCAGGCCAAGTACAAGGGCAAGAAGGATCCCGAGTCGCGCCAGCGCATGAACGAAGAGATGATGGCGCTCTACCGCAAGCACGGGACCAACCCCTTGGCCTCCTGCCTGCCGATCCTGGTGCAGATGCCCATCTTCTTCGCCCTGTTCCGGGTGCTGGCCTCACTGGGCGCCGTCGCCAGCGGCCGTCCTGCGATCGGTCCGCTCACGATGGAGCTGGCCAAGCAGGTCCAGGCCTCCAGCGTCTTCGGCGCCAGCCTGTCCTCCCACTTCCTGGGCAGCTCCGACACGCGGGTCAAGGTCGTCACGGTCGTCATGATCATCATCATGTCGGTGACGCAGTGGTACACCATGGCGCAGCTGTCGATGAAGAACATGTCGACGGACTCCCTCAACTCCGACAACCCCATGATCCGTTCCCAGCGGATGATGCTGTATGTGATGCCGGTGATCTTCGCCGTCTCCGGCGTCAACTTCCAGATCGGTGTGCTCGTCTACTGGGTGGTCTCCAACCTGTGGACCATGGGCCAGCAGTTCTTCACCATCCGCAACATGCCCGCCCCCGGCAGCGAGGCCGAGAAGAAGTACCGCGCCCGCATCAACGCCAAGCGGGCCCGCAAGGGACTGCCCTCCCTGGAGGAGGAGGAACGGGCCGAGGCGATCGCCAAGGCCGAGGCCGAGGGACGTACCGGCGGCCAGCGGGTGCAGCCGGTGCGCAAGAACCGGCAGAAGAAGTCAGGCGGTCAGGGCGAGTCCCGCAGTGAGGCCTTCGTCGACGACTCCGATGTCGAGCAGCTCGAGGACGCCGATGAGGACAAGGACTCGACCTCGTCCAAGAGTGGTGGCCTCAGCGATGAGGAGATCGCTCGACGTCGTTATGAGCGCCGAGCCCGTCAGCGGCGCGAGGCGGCGGCCCGACGCAAGGCCCAGGCCAAGAAGAAGCGCAACCGCTGACACGTGTTCAGCGGCCAGATAACCCGGTTCCCATCACAGATACGGATGACATGATGAGTGAGCAGCACAGTAACGACTCCTCCCACCAGGCGGCGGATGAGGCAGTGAGCAGCCCCGTGAGCAACACCGTCTCGCGCCTCGAGGAGGAGGGCGAGATCGGTGCCGACTACCTCGAGGAGCTCCTCGACATCGCCGACCTGGGCGGTGACATCGACATCGACATCGATCACGGGCGAGCCTCGATTGCCGTGGTCGCCTCCGAGGAGGGTGACGAGCGCGAGCTCGCCGACCTCGTTGGACGCGACGGCGAGGTTCTCGAGGCCGTTCAGGAACTGACCCGCCTCGCGGTGCAGGCGCGTACCGGCAACCGCTCCCGGCTCATGCTCGACATCAACGGCTACCGCGCCGATCGACGTACCGAGCTGACCAAGGTCGCCCAGGAGGCGGTCACCAAGGTCCTCACCTCGGGAGAGGCCGTCAGCCTCGAGCCGATGAACCCCTTCGAGCGCAAGGTGTGCCACGACGTCGTCGCCGCCGCCGGACTGGTCTCCGAGTCCGAGGGCGCCGAGCCGCACCGTTACGTCGTGGTCCTGCCCGCCGATGAGGAGAGCGTGGACGACGACGCCGAGGACGCGGCCGATGACTCCGCTTCGGAGCAGGCCTGAGCATGAGTGAGGAGCAGCGGGCCCAGGTGGAGGAGCCGACGGCGGAGATGCGGGAGATCTTCGGGGTCTCCTTCTCCGCAGCGGAGCACTTCGCGCAGATGCTCGCTGAGGAGGGCGAGCTGCGCGGCCTCGTGGGGCCGCGTGAGCTTCCCCGTTTGTGGAGCCGGCACATCATTAACTCGGCCGCCGTCGTCCCCTTCCTGCCAGCTCGTGGAAGCGTGGCCGACGTCGGTTCCGGGGCCGGCTTTCCTGGCGTCGTCGTCGCCCTGCTGCGACCCGACCTCGATGTGACGCTCATCGAGACGATGGAGCGCCGCACCCAGTGGCTGTCCGACGTCGTGGAGGAGCTGGGCCTGGACAACGTGACCATTCGGCGTGCGCGGGCCGAGGAGATTAAAGACCGCTATGACGTGGTCACGGCTCGGGCGGTCGCGAACCTGTCCAAGCTCGTCAGACTGACGGCGCCGCTGCTGCGACCGGGGGGCGCGTTGCTCGCTCTGAAGGGAATGCGGGCACAGGCTGAAGTCGATGATGCCAAATATGTGATTAAAAAGGCAAAGTTATCAGTTGCTGTGATTCATGAGATCGTTACTGCCGGTGACGAAACTACTGCCGTTGTTGAGATTCGCCGCCCGAAGAACCGGTGAGATACGGCGCGCGTTCGTGTAACGCGTAAGGATCGACCTGCTCGCGTAGACTCGTAACTGCCCGACTGGCTCGGGCTGTTGGGTCGCCGTCCGAGGAGAAGCAGGTTTGTCCGGATCGTCTATCTTCGATCAGCTCCAGGCCGAGCACCTCGCCCTTGACGAGGTAGCGGGTGGAGAGTTCCCACATCCCGAGCGAACCCGCGTCGTTGCGGTCGCAAACCAAAAAGGCGGCGTCGGAAAGACATCGACGGCCGTCAATCTCGCCGCGGCTCTGGCCGAGGGAGGGTTGCATGTGCTCGTCATCGATGCCGATTCACAGGGCAATGCCTCGACGGCGCTGGGGGTAGAGCACGATGATGACAAGGCATCCATATACGACGTGCTCGTCGATGGGATGGCCATCAAGGATGTGGTGGCCAAGACCCGATTCTGCGAGACGCTATGGTGCGTTCCTGCAACGATCGACGTGGCCGCCGTGGAGATCGAACTGATTTCCACCGCGGAGCGGGAGTCACGGCTGCGGCGCGCACTGGTGGACTACCTGGTTTCACGTGAAACTGACGGACAGGACCCTCTTGACTACGTCATCATTGACTGCCCGCCGAGTCTCGGCATTATGACGATCAATGCCTTCGTTGCCGCTGACGAGGTTCTCATTCCGATGCAGGCCGAGTACTACGCCCTCGAGGGACTGGCTCTGCTGACACGCTCCATCGATCGGATTGCTCGCATTCACAATCCGGGTCTGGGTGTTTCGATGATCGTGCTGACCATGTTCGATGGGCGTACCACTCTGGCTCGTGAAGTGGAGTCCGAAGTTCGTTCCTATTTCCCTAACGCGACGCTGGACACTAAGGTTCCGCGTTCGATTCGTGTTGCCGAGGCCCCCTCCTTCGGCGCTCCTGTGGTGTTCTGGGATCCCCGGTCCACCGGCGCGATTGCGTATAAGAAAATGGCTCGTGAGGTTGCCCTGCGGGGCGCCCCCGGAAATGAAGGCGAGGAAGCCTAATGGCTCAGAAACGGCGCGGACTTGGACGGGGACTGGAGGCGTTGATTCCAGACGCGCAGAAGGAGAAGGCATCTGCTTCCCGCCCTTCGGACGTGTTCTTCCCCGAGTCGCGGGAAGCTGAGACCCATAACGGGGGCGAGAAAGCACACGTCGACTCTGCTCCCGACACTGATGCTGCACAGGAGGGCCGAAATACTCACGATCTGACTGCCACACTTCTGGCTCCGTCTCAGCGGAAACGTGCCTCCAAGACCCGCTCGACATCATCCAAGACAACGGGGAAGAGCAAGCGGACGACGTCCGTTTCACGTGAAACCGTCGCGGATTCCGCCGGTAGGACGCGTGCTTCCAAGACGAAGGATGAAAAGGCGACATCGGCTGGGACGTCAACAAAGCATGGTCGGTCTACCAGTGCCGTGACGCAGAAGCGTTCGTCGAAGAAGACATCGGAGGAGACTCAGAGGAGTTCTGGGGCTGTCGAAGAGGCGAAGGCCGACGAGCTGCGACCACAATCAGAGACCGTTGAAGCAGCGCCCGTGGCGACCGAAAAGTCAACGAGCGATGACGTGGATGCGGTTGATAATGCTGGTGGTGAGCCTGCCTCGCAGAGCATGGATACCTCTGAGGATCTTCCTGTTTCACGTGAAACCGCGGAGAAGCAGTCCTCGAGCGAGGAGTCTGATCCCTCTCCTTCCGAGGCTGTTCGAACCGGCACTGAGCCAGCTGAACCAGAAGCTCATGTCGACGAACATGCCGCTACTCACGATGATCTCCATGCCGCTGAAAGCGATGGTCCTGATCTCGTTCCGGTACCCGGCGCGCATTTTGCAGAGATTCCGGTCGGTCTGATCCATCCGAACCCTCGCCAGCCTCGACAGGTATTCGATGAGGAGGACATCTCCGAACTTGCCGCCTCCATCGCGGAAGTGGGGCTCCTCCAGCCGATCGTGGTGAGGGAGGTCCACACCGCTGCGGGAGAGGAGCCGCGCTACGAGCTCATCATGGGTGAGCGTCGCCTGCGCGCCTCTAAGGAAGCCGGCTTGGACAAGATCCCGGCAGTGGTCCGGGATACCGACGACGTCGATATGCTGCGGGACGCACTGCTGGAGAATCTGCACCGCGTTCAGCTCAATCCTCTTGAAGAGGCTGCGGCCTATCAGCAGCTGCTGGAGGACTTCCAGTGCACCCACGCAGAACTGTCGGAGCGGATTGCACGGTCTCGTTCTCAGATTTCCAACACGCTGCGGCTCATGAAGCTGCCGCCGCTGGTTCAGCGCAGACTTGCTGCGAATGTCATCTCAGCCGGACACGCCCGCGCTCTCCTTGGCCTTCCGAATGCCGCGGAGATGGAGCGCCTCGCTCAGCGAGTCGTGGCCGAGGGCCTTTCGGTTCGTGCCACGGAGGAGCTCGTTGCTCTTCATGAGGAATTGGATCCGGGCTCGGATCAGCCGAGAGTTCTACGTGCCCGCAGTACTCCTCTCCCCGCGCTTTCGACGCGGCTTTCCGATGCATTTGATACTCGCGTCAAGGTCACCCGTGGGGCGAAGAAGGGGCGCATCACCATCGAGTTCGCTGGTGATGAGGATCTTGCGCGCATCGTCGGTGCGCTGGCGCCGGGAACGTCTCTCGACGAAGAGTAGACCGTACCAGGCTTACGAACACTCGTGGGGTCGAGGCAGTACTGCCTCGACCCCACGTGCTATCGATCAGAGACCAGCCCTCGTTGATGCTCCGCTTCATGTCCGTAAGGGGGATGCGCCCGATGTTTCACGTGAAACTAAGGAGTGCACCGGTTTGAGATATCTGCCCTATAGGAGAGCTCTGAGTCAGACGCAGGGGGTCGGCAAAGTCGGTGGGTGAGGGCGGCTGAGTCGGTTTGGCCGGGATGGTATGTCGTTGAGACGGAAGCGCGGGTCCCGTAGGGACGTTGATATGGGAGCATGCCACCGACCTGACCGTCGCCGTCCTGCGATCCCTGGGGTGGAGGCGAGGCTGGCCCTGCCCTCAGAGTCCACCATCCGCAGGGTCCTGCAGGACCTGGATCCCGCAGACATAAATGCTGCCTGAGGTCCTGGTTCTGTACGCGTACCGGCACCATCGAAGAAAGAACAGTGGTCGTGGTGGACGGCAAGACCATGGGCGGGGCCCGCCAGTGGCAGGCATCGGCGCCTCATCTCCTGTCCTCCCTGGACCAGGCCACTGGCGCCGTGCTGTCCCAGGAGCGGGTGGAGAACAAGTCCAACCAGAAATCCCCTCCCTACCGGTTCTGCTCGAACCGTTCCACCTCGACGGGGTGGTGGTCACCGCCGATGCGATGCACACCCAGGTAGACACAGCCGAGTGGATCGTCGACCGGGGTGGTCACTACCTTCTCACGCCTCTGGGCAACCAGAAGACCCTGCACCGCACTCTCACGGTCCTGCCGTGGAAGAACGTCCTGCCCACCTCTTGGGTCGACACCGGACACGGGCGGCGAGTGCGACGCACCGTTAAGGCCGTCGAGATCCCCACCTGGGTGGACTTCCCGGGGCTGCTCAGGTGGTTCAGTTCCGACACACACCAGGACCATCAAGGGCAGGAGGCACGTTGAAGTGGTCTAGCGGGTCTGCTCCCTACCCATGACCACGCCCAATCTGAAGCCATCGCCGCCTGGCCTGCGGCGCCAGAGCCGCTATCGCCTCAACCACCAGACCCCTGCCAAGACGCCCCAAACGAGCTATCAGACCACTAACCCGACCAGCCACCTCAACCAACTCTGCCAACTCCTAGAGTCAGATGCATCGTGTGTCTGACGATAAGCAGCTGAGGAAGCTTCCCACGTTCTTCGGCTAATCGAGAGAGGGCCAGGACGCGATTGTTCTGCAGTCGAGTCGGCGATGATGTACGTGTTTCACGTGAAACCACATGCGTGTATGGCCATGACCCGACAGCTTCTGAATCAGGTGACTGAACTGAGAAGAACCGGGAATATGTGGAAGGTGGGGTTGACCTAGCGGGACGGATACCAAGTAGCGCTTCATCCCTGAGCTGAGTGTCCGCTGGCTGTCCATCGGCGATGAGATGCTCGCCGAGCGTCGCCGGGAGAAGGACTGGGCAACAGAATCGGTTCCCGAGTGTCTTGGGAATGAACCCTGTTGATGACGCCGACGGTACCTACGAGCCTGTCATGCCGTTTGTCATCACGTCACTGTCGAGACGCTGGCATCCTCCCCCGGGGGAGGGAGGAGAACAGATAGTCCTTGAGGGTAGAGAAGGTGAGAGCCGGACTGAAGCGATACCGGTGCAGGAAGGTCGTCCGATTCCATGGTTGAGAACTGCTCGTCGATTGCAGCAGATGTCTGAATCGCTTGTCTTGGGCCTCGTACAATCGCACCTCGTATGCCGTTGGTGTGTTCCGTGAGTGTCTGGCACAGGACGAGTGCAGCGCTGGTTTCACGTGAAACCGAAGGTACGAAGCGAGAGGTTCTGGACTCCGATGAACATGAGATGTTCCGTAGTTCCGTCTTTCTGACGACGCGGGAGAACCCCTCGCCATTGGCCTGATCGACGCGGTCAGATCGGCGTGAGAGGCACTGCGCAGCCCCGCTGCTGCACTCGCTGAGGGGCCGCCTATCTGTAGACGCTGTTGCGAAGCGGGAACGGTGGCCGGGTACCTGATGTCGAAAGAGGACGGGTGATATCCGGAACCAGCTGTTTCACGTGAAACCGAGGGCGCGCATAGAGTGCGGATAGCACCTGAAATGAAAGGGCGACCCAAGATCTTGATACGGCGGCTGGCGGCCAACAGTCGCCCGATTCTACGTGGATAGTGCTCTGATCGATGACTGCTCGCCCCGAGGATCGGCGGCAGGAGGGGGTGAGCCAACGGCACGGTGACTTACCCTCCTGCCTCTCATCCAGGATGATCTGACCGGCAGAACGAAGCACGAGGTGGAAGGTGACACTTCTCCTCCGACTTCTCTTGAAGTCGATGCGGCAACCGGCGGACGCTCGGTCGAGTGATGCTGTCGAAGCGTGTCATGCGTCTATCGAGGTTTGAAAGGACGCAGATCGGTTTCGGTTTCACGTGAAACATGATCGGGTCTGAACTGATCGAGCATACGTTGTGAGTTGCGCCGTGAATCTCATGAGGGACCGATTCATCGGCGTCGGGTTGGTTTGCGTTCACCCTTGCCCAGTCTGGAGTCTCACCATCCTTGATCACTGAGGTGATGAGGCAAGATACTGGGAATGCTTGTTCAGCGTCCTAGCGGTATCTGCGATCGTCGCGCGAGAGCGAACTGCGGGGTAGAGCTTACGAGCAGTGTCTGACGTGGCTCGCGCATGTAGATTTTCTTGACGTGGGCTCCGGTTTCACGTGAAACGCGACTGCGCCTAAACCGGTCGAATAGGACAACCGCGCGGCTGGGGTTGGCGGTACCCAGGATGTGATGGTCGGATGAGGAACTCCGGCAGTGCGGTCGTCATCGCTGACGATGTAGCTCTTCTTCAAAACGATGAGGGGTGTTTCCACATCGATGCGCGAGCGCAGGACGGTTTGGGAATGGGGCATGAGAAGAGAACATTCCTAGTCTCCTCATCACGGCACCGCAAGGAGAAGTTGAAGAGCATCTTTACTTCGTTGGTGGCATCTTCAGTGAACGCTGTGGTTTCTCTTTGACCAAATGAGAGGTTGTGGGAGAGGGGGTGGTTTCACGTGAAACAGGATCTGGGAGGCCAGGTGCTTGGTGATCTGAGCTGGCGATACTGATTTGCGCATCGTCCAAGATGTGGTTGTGACTATCGACCGGGACTCCGCCCCTACTCTGTTGCTGCCTCGCCGAGGAGAGTCGAGAACGAGTCGGCCTGCAGGTGTGATTGCAGAAGATGCCGAACGCAATAGCGAGGTGACGTCGATGGAAGTAGTCGCAGTGAGCCCAGCTCATTGATCTCTGACGAGATGCGCATCCTGGGACGCCTCGGTTGGGAGCTCTACCTTGATCAAGGAGAGTGGACCGCTGCTCGCCAGTACTGTCATGCTGAATCGTGTTTCACGTGAAACCGGATGATCTCATGCAAGCAAGAGGCGCAGTTGACTGGTTGGTCTGGAACGAGTCCGTTTCTGCACGGGAAACAAATAGCTTCCATACGGCTCCTCTTCGTATGTTTCCCCTCATACTGGCACACTGGCTTATGCAGCGGACGGTCCCGGCTCGAGTCAAAACGAGTACGCACAGGAGACACTATGCCCGGCACAAGAAGGCCGCTGCCAAAGTTGGCATCAGGATGGCCCAGCGGGAGAGGCCCGCGTGTTTGCGGGAACTCGGGCGACGTCGTCTGCTATGCGGTGTCTCTGATCCATATGGTCTACTCATTGCGGATGGGAAGACTATGTTTCACGTGAAACGGTGATCGTGGCGGCTGCACCGGTGGGAACAAGATCGACTGTTTCTCGAACTCGGGTGAGTGGCAATCATGCGGCGTTCATCGGCAGCCCCCTCCCCTGAGGAGGAGGACCGGAGAGAACCTGACGAGAACAAGGACGGTCAGAAGGATGCCACAGACAAGGAGATGAAGGTACGCCACGTGGATTCAATCCGGCCTTGTCCCGTTGTGCTGAACGGCTGGAGCCGGCTAGCAGAGCGAGCTGACGCTCAAGATGTGCTGGCTGTTCCTTTGGTTCGTCAGGCCTCCTCGTGGGCGATGTATTGATTCCGATGATCATGACCCTGGTGCGACGGTGGAGCAGCGCATCATTGCGATGTCGATCCGTGGTTTCACGTGAAACATCACGGGATTCATTATGAGGCTCCTGGATGTCGCCTTCCGCACCCTCGAAGTCTGGTCGGGCGGTTAGTGGTTGGAGCCTTCATCGGTGCGGGCTGCGGGCTATATTCATTACCGGTATGACGGCAGTAGAGGCACGGGACAGTAGCTGCACCGTCGTTCTCTACCATCCTCTCCTCTCCATACAACAAGCGGCTCCGCTCATTCAGAGCAGAGCCGCTTGTTTCACGTGAAACAAGGCCTAGGGGCGTACGAACGGGTTCCTTACGAGCGCGTCATACAGGTCCTCCAAATCGCCCTCCGCCTTCGCAGCAATTGGTAGCAGGGATGTTTCAGTCATTCCTGGAATGACATTGACGTCGATGAACCAGGGCGAGCCCGCTTCGTCGAGAATCAGATCGGTTCGAGAGAGGTTTCCGAGCCCAAGCGTCTTGTGGACGGTGATAGCAGTGTCCTTGACCATGTCGATGACAGAGTCATCCAGACGTGCGGGAACGAAGTATTCAGAGCGTCCCGGGTTGTATCGGGCATCAAAGTCATACTGGCCATCGGTCACGACCTCAACGGGGGGAAGAGCACGTGGCCCCTCTCCCGTGTCCACGACCGACACAGCAAGCTCCGTGCCGGGGACGTAGCGTTCAATGAGTGCTCGCTCGTCATAGGCGAAGCACGCGACCATGGCCGACCTCAGCTCGTCCGCCGTCGACGCGTAGGACACGCCGAGTCCCGAGCCCCCTTGATGAGGTTTCACCACGACAGGAAGACCCAGGTGACCCGCGACGACGGTCAGCACTTCCTGCGCTCCCAGCTGACTGAAGTAGGAATGTGGAAGAGTCAATGAGTCAGGAGTAATCACTCCTCCGGTGCGAACACTTGCTTTGGCTGTTGGTTTGAAGGATGCCCGCTGACAACCGTCGGAGTGAGTGCCCACGTACGGCAATCCCAGGGCGATGAGCACGTTCTGCAGTCCACCGTCCTCTCCGGGGCCACCGTGCACCAAGGGCCAGACGACGTCGGGGCCGAAGGTCTTGAGCGACCCGATGGCGCGCGCGTCGATGTCCAGGACGAGGACGGTGTGCCCCAGGTGTTTGAGAACCTGGGCGACACGATGGCCCGACCGCAGTGAGATATCGCGCTCGTGGCTCAATCCACCGGCAAGAACAGCGATACGGAGTGGGGACTGATTCATCGTCAACCTCAGATCTGGTCGGGAGCGGGCGCATGAACGCCCTCGGACGGACGGTGGCTGCTGGTCGGACCGAACAGGTCCAACAGCTCAAGATCGCGGGTCACGACGCCGGACAGTCGCCGCACACCCTCGCGGATCTCAACGGGCTCGGGATAGCAGAAGGAAAGCCTCAAATGGTCCTGCCCCGCCCTACCGCCGGCGTAGAAGGCCGTCCCCGAGACGTAGGCGACCAGGCTGGTCACTGCACGTGGCAGCATGTCCTTGGCGTCGAGACCGTTGGGAAGCCCCACCCACACGTAGAAACCACCATCGGGGACGTTCCACCGGCACATCGGCAGGAACTCCTCCAACGCCGCCACCATGGCGTCGCGGCGCCCTCGATACATCGTCCGGAACTCTCGGATCTGCTGCTTCCAATCGAATTGGTCCAGATACATCGAGATCGAGTACTGACCCACCGAGGACGGGCACAGGATCGCGGCCTCCGAGGCCAGCTTCATCTTCTCCCGTACCGCCGGTGGGGCCACCGCCCAGCCCACACGGTAACCGGGAGCGAAGATCTTGGAGAAGGAGCCGAGGTAGACGACGTCGTCGGGCGCGAGGGTCTTGAGGGCCGTGTAGGTCTGACCCTCGAAACCAAGCAGGCCGTAAGGATTGTCTTCCACGATGAGGATATGGTGGCTCCGACAGATTTCGATGACCTGCGAACGGCGCTCCTCAGTGAGCGTCACTCCGGCAGGATTGTGGAAGTTGGGCAGGCAGTAGAAGAACTTGATGCGACGCCCCTCGCGCTCAAGCCGGACGATCGTCTCCTCCAGGGCCTCGGGAATGACTCCGTCTGCGTCAATGGACACCTGCTGCACATCGGCCTGGTAGGTCGAGAAAATCGACAGCGAACCGACGTAGGTGGGGGCTTCGGCCAGGACGACGTCGCCGGGATCGACGAAGAGCTCGGTGATAATGTCGACTGCCTGCTGGGACCCGGTGGTGACGATGACATCCTCCGGATAGGCCTCGATCCCTTCCAAAGCCATGACCTCGGTGATCTGCTCCCGCAGCCGCGGCAGTCCCTGGCCGTTGCCGTACTGCAGCGCTCTACCGCCATCCTTGCGGATCATCTCAGCTGTGGCCTCGGCCAATCGCTCCAGCGGGAGGTCCTTGAGATTCGGCATCCCCCCGGCCAACGACACCACCTCCGGACGCGAGGCGACGGCGAACAGCGAGCGCGTCTCCGAAGCGCGCAGACCATGAGCTCGCGCGGCATAGCTGTCCAGCCACGGATCAAGCCGGTTCCCCTTCACCTGGTTGTTGTCCTCACTCACCTGCGGTCCTTCCTTGGTCGCCATGACTGCGTCCGTAAGCCCAAGTCTGCCACGCTGAGCCATCGGGCAGGACACGGTCAGGCCGGGAGTAATCCGCAGTGTTTCACGTGAAACAAGGAGAGCCCGAACTGGCTTCTCATGAGACGACGGCAGCAGATGAGGACGCGCCGTGCATCACCGAAGCGATGCACGGCGCGGTGCCGTCAAGGGGATCGACCCCGGTTCAGGAGGTCAGAGCCCGCTCCTCGATGAGAGCGCGCAAGGGGGCCTCCTCATTGTCGATCGTCTCCACCTTCTGAGGCCGAGTGAGCAGGTCTGCGATGATGTCGGGGGTTTCCGGATCCTTCCCGAGTGCCTCGGCCACGGTCTGCGGGAACTTCGCGGCCTTGGCCGTTTCCATGACGAGGGTTGGAAAACCGGGTTCCATGGTGCTCAATGCCACCGTGATGCCGTCGGCCGTGTGGGGATCGATGAGCCTGCCGGTGGCGGCGTGGACCAGGCGGATGGCGGCGAGCCGATCCGCGTGCGTCGAGGTGCCGGAGACGAATCCGAACTCCTCGGCCATGCGGTCGCGCTGCGCCGACAGGTCGAGCCTTCCGGTGCGCTCCAGCTCGGACCACGCCTCCGCGAAGGCCTCCGGGCCCAGGAGGGTGCGGATGAACCGCTCCAGGTTGGAGGCCTTCGAGATGTCCATGGACGGGCTCGACGTCGCCAGGGTCGCCTCGCGCGGGCGCGGCGCGTACACGCCGGTGCGGAAGAACTCGTCCAGGACATTGTTCTCGTTCGTCGCCAGAATGAGGCGCCGGATGGGAACCCCCATGCTCCGCGCCAGGTGCCCGGCGTAGATATTGCCGAAATTCCCGCTGGGAACGGCGACGTCCACGCGCGTCCGCGACCGCTCCCGCTCCGGGGCGTCGTCGGAGACGCGCAGCCAGGCCCACACGTAGTAGACGATCTGCGCGGCGATGCGCCCGAAGTTGATGGAGTTGACCGCGCCGATCGAGTGCTCCGCCTTGAAGGCGGCGTCGGCGTTGACCGCCTTGACCAGGTTCTGGCAGTCGTCGAAGACGCCGTCGACGGCGATGTTGTGGATATTGGCGTCCGCGAGGGAGTACATCTGCGCCCGCTGCACATCGCTCATCCGCCCCAGCGGGGAGAGCATGAAGACGCTGACGCCCTCCTGCCCCCGGAAGGCGTGCTCGGCCGCCGAACCCGTGTCTCCGGAGGTGGCCCCCAGGATATTGAGGACCCTGCCCTGCTTGGCCAGCACATAGGGAATCGCCTGCCCCAAAAACTGCATGGCCAGGTCCTTGAAGGCCATTGTCGGCCCCTCGGATAGACCCACGAGGACCAAACCGTCGGCGACGTCGCCGAGCGTGGTCACTGGGACGACGGGCTGCGGGAACCGGGGCTCGCCGTAGGCGGCCCGGGTCAGTGCGGCCAGGTCGTCACGTGGAACATCGGTGGCGAACAGTCCGATGATCTCGGTGGCCAGATCTGCGTATCCCAGCGGTCGCCAGCTCTCCAACCGATCCGCGGTGAGAGACTCCAGCCGATCCGGGACCGCCAGGCCGCCGTCGGGCGCCAGGCCCGCCAGAAGAACGTCCATGAACCCGGCCGGTGCCATTCGGCCGCGGGTCGAGATGTACTGGGTGTGCTGCATGTGCTGCCTTCTTGCCGTGTCGCGCGCCGTGAAACCGCCGCGATTCCGGAGCGATTCTACGGGGCGGAGACCGCGGACGACAGACGAGCCCCGCCTACGACGAGACACGTCATCAGATCTCTCGTAGACGACGCCGGCCCCACCCATTGCTCCGAGAAGGATGACTGGGCAGGACCGGCGTCGAATCGGCAGACGGCGGCTGGCGGGAGTCCGGCGTCAGGCCAGGACCTTCTCCACCTCCGACTTGAAGGAGGCCTTGGGGCGCGAGCCGCTGAACTGGTGGAAGACCTCGCCGTCGCGCATCACCGCGAAAGTCGGAATGGAACGCACGCCGTAGGAGCGGGCGGTGGCCGGGTTGGCGTCCACGTCCACCTTGACGAACTTGACCTTGTCACCGAAGTCGGCGGCGACCTCGTCCACGATCGGCGCCATCTGGCGGCAGGGGCCGCACCACTGGGCCCAGAAGTCGATGACGACGGGCACCTCGGACTTGAGGACCTCCTCCTCGAAGGTGGCGTCGGTGACGGCGAGAGCCTCGGACATGATTGTTCTCCTCGAACGTTGTGGGTGGGTGAGTCAGGATGGGACGGGGCCGGCGATGCGACGTCGGCGGAGCCGACCCCACCCTGTGCTGAGTGGAGGCAGCCGGCCCTCAGGCCTGCAGAGTGGTCAGGTAGTGCTCGGCGTCCAGGGCGGCGCGGCAACCGGACCCCGCCGCCGTGATCGCCTGCTGATAGGTGGGGTCAGCGACGTCGCCGCAGGCGAAGACCCCGGGGATGCGGGTGCGCTGCGAGGGGGCTTCGACCTTGATGTAGCCGGCCTCGTCGAGCTCGAGGACATTGGAGACGAGCTCGCTACGCGGAATCTGGCCGATGGCGACGAACAGGCCGGTGGCCTCGAGCTGGCGGCGCTCACCGGTAACGGTGTCCTCCAGAGTGAGGCCGGTCAGCGAGTCCTCGCCGTGGAGCTCGACGACGCGCGAGTTCCAGGCGAAGGAGATCTTCGGATCCTCCTGGGCGCGCTTAGCCATGACGGCGGATGCTCGCAGCTCGTCGCGGCGGTGGACCACGGTGACGGAGCGGGCGAAGCGGGTCAGGAAGGTCGCCTCCTCCATCGCCGAGTCCCCACCGCCGACGACCACGATGTCCTGGTCTTTGAAGAAGAACCCGTCGCAGGTGGCGCAGTAGGACACACCGTGACCGGAGAGGCGCTCCTCCCCATCGATGCCCAGGTGCCGGTACTCCGAACCGGTGGAGATGATGACGCTGCGAGTTTCGTAGACGCCGTCGGAGGTGGTGACGCGCTTGATGCCGCCCTCCAGTTCGAGACCGGTGACGTCCTCGTAGCGGACCTCGGCGCCAAAGCGCTCGGCCTGCTCCTGCATCTGGTTCATAAGCTCGGGGCCCATGATTCCCTCGATGAAGCCGGGGTAGTTCTCCACCTCGGTGGTGTTCATCAGGGCGCCGCCCGCGGTCACCGAACCGGCCAGGATGACTGGGCGGAGCTGGGCGCGGGCCGCATAGATAGCTGCCGTGTAGCCGGCGGGGCCGGATCCGACAATGACGACGTCGTGAATCATGACTCTCCTGACAGGCGGGCGATGGCCGCGGTACGCG
>ERZ773055.699-NODE-699-length-18058-cov-3.962117_pt1 | contig 18058 bp, 13 predicted proteins | sample MGYA00580515_ERZ773055 | MGnify/ENA primary metagenome ERZ773055 (study PRJEB29015, sample SAMEA2737993) | human oral metagenome | biome: human oral; feature: human-associated habitat; material: dental | place: China | collected 2064 ...
TTTTTTAGCCTTTCTTCTTAGTTTAGTATATGAACTTACTCAATACATCTTTGTTATAGGTTTCCCTGATATAACTGATATTATAGATAATACACTAGGAGGAACAGTTGGATCTATCCTTATAGGAATCATAAGTTTAATTTTTAGAAGTAAAACTAGATTATATATGAATATAATTTTATTCTGGTGTTCAATATATATCTTATATAAAATTTATTATTTAAGTTAGGAGATTAAAATGAAAAATTTTAATTTAACAAATGATTTTAATAAAATATTAGAAAATAATAAAATTGTGATTTTTCAATATGGAACTATCACCTGCGCGCCATGTCATTCACTAAAATATAAACTCACTGAGTGGCAAAAAGAAAATTCTAATATCGAAGTTTATTATATACCTATTGAAGATAATATAGAACTCGCTGCTCAAAATGGGATTTTATCTACCCCTACTATCGAAGTTTATATCGAAGGAAAGCTATTCATTCAACGAAGCGGATATTTCAGTTTAGATGAAATATTAAATAAAGTAGAAAAATATAAATCCATTCTTTACTAAACAGCTTTGTCTCTTATGATGTTAAACAAACGTCTAAATAAGTAAAAAACACTCCTCGTTATCATGTAAGGAGTGTTTTTTCGTTCAATAATTTGTTGTTATGAAAATACTTTATTAATATTCTCTATACTTTCTTTTAGGAAAATTCTCTCCATTTCGAAAATATTTTCCATTCTAACAAAACTTGAAGATTTTTTTAAGTCTACAATTTCATAATCAGGATTTAAAATAATTGTATTATTTTCAACCTTAACTAAATTTAACTCTTGAAAAATTTGTATCATTATTTTAAGACTATCAACATTGGTAACCAGCACTTTTAATATAGAATCCAAATGTTGAGATATATTTATTTGTTTGTTGGATGAGTTTATAAGAAGGTTAAATAGCTTTATTAATCTATTTTTATCTATTTTATAAATATCAGACATTACTTTGCTTTCTGAACAAACTAGGTGTATTTTTTTAGGTTTTAACTCCAATAATTTTTCTACTTGTTCTCGATTTTGTGGTATATCTAATAAATAAATGTTTTTAAATGTCTCATCTATATCTGCTAAATCTTTGTAACTATAAAAATTATTCTCTTTATTTACTAAGTGCTTAGAAAGTTTTAAGCAATTATTTGGAATATTATCTATATTAAAGTTTATTCCACGTAAGTCTTCGAATAAAAATTCTTTAATTTCCATATCAATAATATGTGCTTGTAACTTTGTACGACCGTTAAAATTGTTTTTATCTAAAGTACAGAGTAAATCAATAATATCATTCTTTTCTATAGAATTGAAAGCTGAATTCTCTTTAAAACTTATACATTCTAAACTTCCAACTTCGTCTGCAATAGTTAATCTCATATACTGTTTCTCTGCACCAAAATATGCTTTATCTAAAATCTTAGCATTCTCTAATAAAATTGTTGGCTTCTCAAAGTCCATACCATAAGGCTTCAATGCATCTAACGAATTTAAAAATTGATAACTCATTTCTTCTAATGAAGTTACTATATCAATAGTTTTTGTTGATTTTAACTCGTTTGTATTTTTATATTCTGCAAAATCTTTATTAAGTTCTTCTTCAATTGTTTCAAAATTATTTTCTTCAAAAGAAAAACCGGCAGCTAGTGTATGTCCGCCATACGCTATAAATTTGTCTCCAATTTTATTTATCGCAGTATAGATATTAAAATCAAAAATACTTCTCGCAGACCCTTTTAAGATGCCATCTTTATTAGTCATAATCAGAACTGGTCTTTGATATTTTTCTACAATATTAGAGGCAACTATACCTAAAACTCCTTCATGATACTCTCCATAAATCATAATAACATCTTTATTCTTCTTATCACTATTTTCTATTTTTGAAATAATATCTTTTACTATATCTTCTGTAACAGACTTCCTCTGAATATTATACTCTTCTATTTTTTCCGCAAGAATTTTTGCATCGTAAGCATCTTCTGCCATTAAAAAAGATAGACCTAACTTAGCGCTACTCATACGACCAATAGAATTCAGCTTAGGTGCAATATAAAAACCAATAGTTTGTTCATCAACTTTTGAAGTAATACCCGATAATTCTAGTAACATTTTTATCCCGATGCGAGGATCTTCATTAATTAATTCTAATCCTTGTTTAACAAAGATTCTATTCTCATCAGTTAATGATACCATATCTGCAATTGTTCCTATTGCAACTAAGTCCAAAAGAAAATCCGGGAAAATTTCTAATAAAGCATGAGCAAGTTTAAATGCAACTCCTACTCCAGCAAGTTTCCCAAATGGATAATTACCATCTGGATGCTCTGGATGAATAACTGCATAAGCATTAGGTATAATATCTTGAATTTTGTGGTGATCAGTAATGATAACATCGCAACCAAGTTTATTAGCCAAATCAACTTCTTCTACACCAGCAATACCATTATCAACTGTAATAATTAATGTAATACCAGATTCAATAATTTTTGTAAACGCCTCTTTATTAGGCCCATATCCTTCATCAAATCTATTTGGAATGTATGATGAAACATTAGCACCAAGTGATATCAATGTTTCCACTAATAATACTGTTGAGGTGATTCCATCAGCATCATAGTCCCCATATACAAGAATCTTCTCTTCATTTTCTATCGCATCGTTGATTCGATCAACTGCACGTTTCATGTCGTGCATTAAAAACGGATCATATCCTTCTTCATAATCATCAGAAAAAAACTTTTTCACTTCACTTATTTCATGAATTCCTCTAGAATCAAGAATTTTGGCAATATTTTTTGAAATATTGTACTCCTCAAGCTGCAATAGAAAGTTTTCATTGTTTTTAGGATAGAGCCATTTATACTTAATCCCCATTATTTCACCACCTGTCTATTCCTCTGAATCATCCTCTAATTTTTCTTTTGTAAATAATAATTTTTCTGTTCGTTCATATTTTTTTGCAAGAGCTTTATAACGTTGATACCAGTAAAAACTAGCAGCAATCCCCCCCATAAAAAAGCAAATAAAGAATAACAATGTTAAAGGTAATTTTAAAGTAAAGAATATAAATGATACCGGCACAGAGTTATAATTCATAATAAAAAATGTAACAATAGATACAAATGCTATTACAATCCCAAATACTTTATATGGTAATTTATTATCCATTTATTGTACCTCCTTCATTATATCTATAAATTCATCTTCACTTAACACTTGAATACCTAGTTGTTCTGCTTTAGCAAGTTTTGATCCCGCCTTTTCTCCAGCAATTACATAATCTGTCTTTGAAGTAACACTACCTGTTACCTTAGCACCAAAATGTTCTAAATATTCTTTGGCTTCATTACGAGTAAGTTCAACTAATTTACCAGTAAGAACTATTGTCTTCCCTGAAAATATATTGTCAGTATTTTTATCTTGTATCTCATATTGTGGATTCATACCAATTTCAATTAACTCATTAATAAATCTAAGATTATTATCATTTGATAAGTAATCTACTATTGATTCCGCTGTAATTAATCCTATATCAGGTAATTCTAATAATTCATCAACTGTTGCTTTAGAAAAGTTAGTTAAATTTTTATAATATTCTGCAAGAATTTTACCTGCTTTTTTACCTACATTTAAAATACCTAACGCAAAAATAACTTTATCCAGTGAACTTTGCTTTGAATTCTCTATTGCATTTAAAAGATTATCTACCGATTTATCTCCCATACGTTCTAATTCGACAAGTTTATTACGATCTAAAGAAAATAAATCTATAGTATGTTTTATAATTCCTTTTTCATACAATGTTGTCACTACTTTATCACCTAATCCCTCAATATTAAGTGCTTCTCGTGATGCAAAGTGAATAATTTTTCTAATATTTTGTTCTGGGCAATCCGGATTTAAACATCTTGTAAATGGATCTCCTTCTTTTGTAAAAGTTTTACTTTCACAAGACGGACATATATTAGGCATAACATATTTTTCACTATTAGCAAGACGTAATTCTTCCACTACTCGAACTACTTTCGGAATAATTTCTCCTGCTTTTTTTACCACAACCATATCTCCTATATGGATATCTAAATCGTCTATAATATCCTTATTATGTAGAGAAGCTTTAGATACAGTTGATCCAGAAATATTAATAGGATTTAAGACTGCTACTGGTGTTATAATTCCTGTTCTTCCCACACTTAGTTCTATATCCAGTAATTTTGTCGCAAGTTCTTCTTCCGGAAACTTATACGCTGTTGCCCAACGCGGACTTTTTTGCGTACTACCAATCTCTTCTTGTAATGAATAAGAATTTACTTTTATAACAATTCCATCAATTTCATATGGCAAGTCTTGTTTATGCTCCTCCCAATACATAATATAATCTACTACTTCATCTATAGTTTTACACAGCTTAAAATTAGGATTAACTGGTAGACCTAAATCAGCTGCTACTGTCAATGCCATTTTTTGTGAGTTAATATTTTCATCACCAACAACAGAGTAAATAAATGCCGATAATCTTCTTTTAGCTGTTATTTTAGAATCTAATTGTCTAAGTGATCCCGCTGCAGCATTGCGTGGATTAGCAAATAAAACTTCATTATTATCTTCACGTTCTTTATTAAGAAGTTCAAATGATTTTTTAGGGAGATATACTTCTCCTCGAACTTCAAATGATTTTTTAGTTTTAAGAGTTTTTGGAATAGAAAATACAGTCTTAATATTTTCTGTAACATTCTCTCCAACCATACCATCTCCACGTGTAGCGGCATTCACCAATTTACCATTTTCATAATTAATTGAGATTGCCAATCCATCTATCTTTAATTCGCAAATATATTCTATACTGTCATCTGAAGACAACTTACTTATCCTACTATCAAAGTCTCTTAAGTCTTCTATCGAAAAAGTATTTGATAGACTCAACATAGGAACTTTATGTATAACTTTTTCAAATTCATCTAGTACTCTATCTCCCACTCTTTGTGTTGGAGAATTGTCTAGAATGAATTCTGGATATTCTTGTTCTAATTTTTCTAGTTGTTTGTATAATGTATCATACTCAGTATCACTAATTTGTGGATTGTCTTCTACATAATAGTCATACGAATACTTATTTAACAGTGCAACCAGTTTAAAAATTTCCTCTTTTATGTGTTCCACTTCAGATTATTCCTTTCTCGTAAGATTTGCATATTCTATAAGTAGTATTTTCGGTCCAACTTTTTCAAAGTCTACCTTAACACTATCTTTCTCAATACTTAAAACTTTACCTTCACCAAATTTTTTATGAACTACTATATCCCCAACTGCATAATTTGTTCTAACATCAGTTTTAGGCTTATCTGTAATTTTTATTTTCGGACTAAGTCTACTTATAAATTTTGTGACACTTTCTAATTGAGACTCTCCTATATCATTTCCAGCTGAACCGAATCCAGACTCAAAGTGCATAAGTTTATTCGGAACTTCATCTAAAAAACGAGAACGTTTATTATTTTTAATAGAACCAAATTGCATACGACGATTAGCATATGACATAAATAATTTTTCTTTTGCTCGTGTAATTGCGACATACGCTAGGCGACGCTCCTCTTCCATTTTATTGCGTTCATCTTCACTACTCTCAGCATCACGAATAGATGGGAACAAGTTTTCTTCTAATCCCATAATAAAGACAACTCTATATTCAAGACCTTTAGCTGCGTGAACTGTAGAAAGTACTACTGAATTATCCTCATTTTCATCATCAGCATCTGATGTTAATGACATCTCTGAAATGAAATCAATTAAATTGTCATTCATACTAGAAAACTGCTTGGCAGAAGATACTAACTCTGAAATATTCTCAATTCTACTTTCTGCATATGTATCAGCAGATTCTTTTAACATACTTTCATAACCAGAATCTTTATAAATTCCAACAATTAAATCTTCAATAGAATATTGTTCAGTTTGAGAATATTTCTCTATTAACTGTGTCAATAAATGGATATTTGTTGTAATTTTTTTAGAAACATCAATCATATCAATGTTTTTAAGTGCTTCAAATAAAGTTAAACCATATTGTTCCGCATAATTATCTATCTTAGCCATTGAACTTGCACCAATACCACGTTTTGGAACGTTTATAATTCTTCTTAAGCTAAACTCATCATTTCTATTAATGATAACATTCATATAGGCTAACAAATCACGAATTTCTTGACGCTGTAAGAACTTTAAAGAACCTATTAATTTATAAGGAATCCCAAATGCCATACATGAATTTTCCATTGAACGCGATAAATAGTTAGCACGATACAAAATGGCAATATCTTTATAATCAATGCCCTGAGCTTTTAAATCTAAAATTTTCTTAGCAATATCATCAGTTTCATCTTTATCATTTGCTGCGCTATATACTGTAATTTTGTCTCCACCCTTGTTTTCAGACCACAATGCTTTATCTTTTCTATCGGTATTATTTTTTATAACCGCATTAGCAGCATCTAATATTGTAGAATTAGAGCGATAATTTTGATCTAAAAAAATAACTTCTACATCTTCATAATCTTTCTCAAAATTTATAATATTATCGCTGCAAGCTCCACGCCAGCTATAAATACTTTGATCATCGTCACCAACAACACAAATATTCTTATGAACCTCTGATAACATTTTTATAAGTTTGTATTGAATAACGTTAGTATCCTGATATTCATCAACATGAATATACTCAAATTTGTTCTGATAAAGTGCTAATACTTCTGAATGTTTTTCAAAAAGAACTATAGTTTTTAACATTAAATCATCAAAGTCAAGAACACTATTTTTTTTCAAATACTTTTGATAATTCTCATATATTTCAGCGACATTTTTCATAAAGCCAAATCGTGCTTGTGCTTTCATTTCACTAACACTTACCATACTATTTTTTGAATTAGATATAATTTTTAAAATGTTATTTGGTTGGTATGAATCTTCTGATAAATTAAGTTCTTTGACGATATTTTTAATAATTGTTTTTTGTTCACTCGTATCTAATATTGTAAAGTTCTTATTATAACCTAACAGATCTATATGTTGACGTAAAATTCTTACACACATAGAGTGAAATGTATTTATCCAAATATATTTAGAAGTATCACCTACAAGATTATAAATTCTTTCTTTCATTTCTTTCGCAGCTTTGTTGGTAAAAGTAATTGCGAGGATGTTACTTTCTAAAATATTTTTTTCTGCTATCAAGTATGCAATTCTATTAGTTAATACTCGTGTTTTTCCGCTACCAGCTCCAGCTATTACCATAACTGCTCCTTGAGTTTTTAAAATAGCTTTTTGTTGGTTTTCATTCATATTTTGTAGTAATTTCACTATATTTCTCCTAGTTTTGATATACTTTTATTTTAACATATTTTCAAAACAAAAACCCAGATTAAATCTGAGTTTTGTCTTTTATGTTTTAAATCTACTATAAGAAAATTGCAATCGCTGATATAAAACCACTCGCTAAAATTGCAAAAATCATAATCCATAATACAATTTTAAAAATTCTCTTATTCATTTTCTAACTACTCTACCTCACCTAAAGTCTCTATTCCTAAATCTAATTCATTTATATCATGATCAACATTTTTATCAGTAGCATCAGATTTATTATTAGATTTATTCATAATTTTTTCACGAACAAGATGATATATTTCGTTATACAATTCTTCGTTCTCTTCAAATACTTTTTTTATGTTTTCACGACCTTGCCCTAATCTCTCTCCATTGTAAGAGAACCAAGAACCAGATTTATTTATGATATCTAGATCTACTGCAAAATCAAGTGTTTCTCCGATTTTAGAAATCCCTTCACCAAACATAATATCTACTTCAGCAATCTTGAATGGAGGCGCTACTTTATTTTTAACTATTTTAATCTTGGTTCTATTACCAAGTATCTCACTGTCAGCACCTTTAATTGCTTCACCTTTTCTTACATCTATACGTACAGTAGAATAGAATTTCAATGCACGTCCTCCAGTTGTTACTTCAGGGCTTCCAAACATAACACCAACTTTTTCACGTAGTTGGTTAATAAATAATGCTATAGTATTAGCTTTATTTATTTGTCCTGTTAACTTACGTAGTGCCTGAGACATAAGTCTAGCTTGAAGACCTATATGATTAGCACCCATTACACCATCTATTTCTGCTTTTGGCACCAATGCTGCGACAGAGTCAATTACGATAATATCAATCGCTCCAGATAAAATTAATTTTTCTGCAATATCTAATGCTTGCTCACCACTATCTGGTTGTGATAAGAAAAATTTACCTGGCGTAAAATCTACTCCAAGGGCTTTTGCATATTCAATGTCTAAAGCATTTTCAGCATCGATAAATGCTGCAATTCCACCTGTTTTTTGAACTTCTGCAATAGCATGCAAGGCAATAGTTGTTTTCCCTGATGATTCTGGACCGTATACTTCTACTATACGCCCTTTTGGGTACCCCCCAATACCTAACGCTGAATCTATAGCTAATGATCCTGAAGATACAGCTTCAACTTTAATTGGATTTTCAGATGAAATATCCATTATTGCACCTTTTCCGTACTCTTTCTCTATTACTTTTATAGCTTCATTAATGGCTGCTTGACGTGCTTTTATATCATCTTTTTCTATATGTGTAACGAATTTATCTTTTGCTTTTTTAGCCATAATTTATCCTTTCTATTCTCCAATAACTGTTGTTAAAGTACCTATGCCTTCAACAGTAATTTTTATTTCGTCTCCTTCTTTTAAGAATCTAGGTGGATTTTGCGCAGCACCAACACCCGCTGGTGTACCTGTTGCAATAATATCCCCTGCTTCTAAAGGAACAATTTTACTAATTTCTGCTAATACATCATCTACTCTAAATAACATTTCTGATGTCATTGCGTTTTGTTTAATTTCCCCATTAAGTTTTGTAACAATCCCCATTGATTCCGGAGAACTAACTTCATCTTTAGTAACTAAATATGGGCCTACAACCGCAGATTTTTCTAATGATTTTCCTAGGAAAAATTGTCCGTGTTTATATTGTAAATCAGTAGCTGTAATATCATTCATAATTGTGTATCCAAAGATATAATCAAGGACAAGAGGTTTTAATATGTTTTTCCCTGGTTTAGCAATAACAACAGCTAATTCTGCTCCATAATCTAAGCTATCAGTAATATTTTTATGAGATGGAACTATCTCATTATTTCCAGCTAGTGCTGTTGTAGCTTTTGTAAAGATAAGAACATCTTTTGGAGTTTTCGCAAGTTCATCCCCTAGTTCGTTAACGTGAGCTTCATAATTATGTCCTACACATAAAATATTTTTAGGTGTTCTTGTAATAGGTGAACGCCAAATTATATTATCAAATGGTACTTTATAATCATTCGCTTTACCACTTTCTTCTACGACTTTTAATACTTTTCTTACTTTTTCAATAAAAGAAACACCATATACTTCTATAGCTTCTCTTAGTGTCTTCGGAATTATGTTTTCGTTATCAAAATCTTCTAATACTTTTATTAAATCCCAAGCACTTTCTTCACGTTTTACTTTTACTCCGTATAATTCCTTATCGTTATAACTGAAAGATAAAAATTTCATAGTTGCCTCCTTGATTCGTTTTATTATCATTTATGTTATTATACCATATTTTTATATATAATACTATAGAATATTTCAAAAAAATAAAGTTATCCGTATATTTTTTTAGAAAAAATTAAGATAACTTTATTAACCACGATTGAATTTCTATTACAATTCACTTTTTAATTTTTTAGCAATATTTTTCGGAATACCTAACTCTATTAACTTCTCCTCCGGAGCATTCTTTATTTCCTCAATAGATGAAAATGATTTGAGAAGTATCTGTTTTCTAGCTTTTCCTATCCCCGAAATATTATCTAAGCTAGAGGTGAACATATTCTTTGTTTTAGTAGCGCGATGATATGTTATTGCAAATCTATGAACTTCATCTTGAACTTGCTTGAAGAATAGGTACTCTGCTGATTTTTTTGGAAACTCGATAATTTCATAATCGTCTGTAATTATATATTCTGTAATATGTTTATCGTTCTTAACAAGCCCAATTATCTTTACATCATATAATTTTAATTTATCATGGACAATTTCTATCGCAGCATTTAAATGACTCTTTCCTCCGTCTATAATAAGTAATTCTGTATTAGTTTTCCCATTTTTATAATTTCTATACAGAACTTCTTTCATAGTACCAACATCATTAATTCCTTGAGTTTCTTTAACTTTGAATTTTCTATATTTATAGGGATTTTTCTTACCATTTGTAAAATTAACTTTAACAGAGACCGCATCCACCCCCATTATATTTGAATTATCAAAAGCATCTATACTATTGATAGAATTCACCCCTAATTTTTCTGCTATGTTATTAAGTGTAACTTGAAGTTTTCTTTCTTTTAGTTCTTCAGTCTCAAGATTATTATTTAAGAAGTATTTTGCATTTTCTTCAACTGTATCTAAAATTTTACGATGAGTCCCTCTTTTTGGTATAATTGTTTTAACACCAATAACTTCACTTAATAAATCAATATTTTCGACATTAATATAAATCTCTTTAGGGAGCTTATTAACTGTATAATATTGCATCAAATAAGAATATACAATTTGTTCTGGCTTATCATAAAGCGAAAAATATTCAACCTTTCTCTCTATTATATTACCGAGTCTAGATATAAATATTTGTATACAGATATAATCTGAATTATAACAAAAACCTATATAATCTCTATCAATTTTACCACTATTTGATACAACTTGATTTTCTATTGATACTTCAATTGACTTTATAAAATTGTGAATCTGTGCAGCTGATTCAAATTCCAAATTATTTATATGATTTTTCATTTTTTCAGATAGATCATTTAATATTTCTTTAGTATCACCATTTAAAAAACTACGAATTTTAGCAATTTGTTTTTTATATTCTTCCTGCGATATTTTTTTTGCACATGGTCCTATGCACTCTCCTATTTGATAATACATACATGGACGCTTTTCAATAGGATTACATCGACGTAAAGGATAAATTTTATCAAGTATTTGTTTTACCTGTGATGCCGATTTGCTATCAACATAAGGACCAAAGTAAATATTCTTATTATTTTTTTTATATTTTCTTGTTAAAACCAGTCGTGGATGCTCCTCTTTTGTAATCATTAAATACGGATAACTTTTATCATCTTTTAGTCTTATATTATAATAAGGTCTATATTTTTTAATTAGGTTATTTTCGAGAATCAAAGCTTCTTTTTCTGAATTTACAATAATGTACTCTAAATCCTCTATTTTAGAAACAAGTATTTGAGTTTTTTTATTATGAGAGCCTGTAAAATAACTTTTAACCCTATTTTTTAAATTTTTAGCTTTACCTACATAAATAATTTCTCCGATATTATCTTTATATAAATAACAACCTGGATTACTAGGTAAAGATTCTAATTTTTTCTTTAATGTCATACTCATATAATCACCATATAAAAGAGAGTGATGAGAAAATTGTGATTTTCAGTCATCACTCATTAATACTAATTATTATTTCTTCCTGATCTATTTCCACCTGTATTATTATTTGTATTACCAGAGTCACTTCCATTACTATCGTTAGGATTTGATGGTTTCAATCTATTTTTTCCTTTAGACACAACTATCTCTAATGATTCCTCACTAGGAATAATACTAGTTCCACTTCTAATGCTTTGAGAAATAACAGTTCCTTCTTCTTGATCAGAGTATTCTTCTTTATATGATACATTTCTAAAACCATACGAAGAAACTAAGCTCTCAACTGTGCTTCTATCCTCGCCAATTAGATTAGGCATTGTTATTTTTTTCTTACCTGTAGAAACTTTAATAATTAATTCTCTATCTTTTGGAACTATTTCTGTACCTGCTGTAATATTTTGAGAAACAACTTTACCTGCATCATACTTATCGCTCTCAACTTTTTCTACTGTTATATTTTTAAAACCAAGTTTTGCTGCATTTCGTTTTGCTGTATCTTCATCCAACCCAATATAATTTGGCATATCAACTGTTTTCTTTCCAGAAGAAACACGTAAATCTACTTTAGATCCTTTTCTTATTTTTTTACCTGCTTTAGGATCTGTTTCTATTACCGTATTTTCCTTGACATCGTCACTTGCGACTTCAGTAATATCCCCCACTTCTAATCCTGCTTTTACAATCGACACTTTAGCTTCTTCAACTGTTTTATTTTTTACATCGGGCACAGACACACTATCTGCTCCTATAATATAATTATACGCAAAGAACGAACCAACAACTATCGCTATTATAGCTAAAATTGCTAAAATAATATGTTTCGCTCTAGAAGTCTTTTCTTTCTCTTTTTTATCTGAATAATTATTTTTATAGCTACCCTTATTTTTATTATATCTATCCTGTGTATGTTTTTCGTTATCATTATAGTCATCGTAAAACTCTTGGTTTTGATAACTAGTATTTGCATAACTAGATTCGATATCACGTACATCAACATACTGAGTTTGGTTGTAATTTTGCGTGTTAGAATATTTAGTATCTGAAATCTTAAATCCAGTATATTTATTTTCATACAATCGTTCTGGATTTAAAACTGTACTTAAGTCAACTGCTAATTCTTTAGAACTAATGTAACGTTCATTTGGGTTTTTCATAGTTGCTTTTAATACAATATTTTTTACACTTTGAGGCACATTCTCTCTATATCTGTCAATATCAGGTAATTCTTCTTGTAAATGTTTTAATGCAATAGCAACTGCAGACTCTCCTTTAAACGGAATCTGTCCAGTAATCATTTCAAAAATTAAAATACCTAAAGAATAAATATCACTCTGTGCTGTTGCAACATTCCCACGTGCCTGTTCTGGAGATAAATAATAAACAGTTCCTAACATTTGATTAGTTTGTGTCAGAGTAGTATCTCCATAGGCTCTTGCAATACCAAAATCTGTAATTTTACAAGTTAAATCATTATTCATTAAAATATTTTGAGGTTTTATATCTCTATGAATAATACCATTTTGATGAGCATGACTAAGTCCATCAGCAATCTGTTTTGCAATATGGACAATAGTTTCAACAGGCATTTTAGGATTTTTTGCCATATAGTCTTTTAGTGTCATCCCTTCAACATATTCTAATATAAGATAATAAAAATCCCCTTCATTTTCAACATCATAAATTGAAACAATATTAGGATGTGAAAGACTGGTAACAGCCTTAGCCTCTCTATTAAACCTTTTTACCGCATCTGTATCATTATCATCTATTTTAAATGTCTTTATAGCTACTTTACGATCTAATATCGTATCATACCCTAACCATACCGTTGCCATCCCACCAGTTCCGAGATGATCTAGTATTTTGTATCTATTGCATATTGTATTATTTATCACTATTGTCACCCCTTAAATTTTTTAATATCGCTACAGATATATTATCTACGCCACCACGCTCAACACTAAGATTTATTAATTTTTCAACAGCTATAGATAATTCTTCTTGACGAATTATTTCTTTAATCTCTTCCTCATCTAACATGTTAGTTAAACCATCTGAACAAATCAAAAAGTAATCATATTTTGATAAATCATCTATGAAAGTATGCAAATCTATTCTTTCCCTAGTAGCTAGTGCTTGTGTAAGTACATGCTTTTCTGGATGAGTTTTGGCTTCCTCTTCTGTGATTACACCTGCATGAATCAAGGCACCTACAAATGAATCTTCGATAGTAACAACACTAATTTCATTGTCACTAGTAATTCCATATGCTCTACTATCTCCGATATTATAAACCACTACTTGATCATCAAAAGTTGCTACTGCAACAATTGTTGTACCCATTTTTTTATTTTTAGATTTAGATTTTTCGAATAATTCTTTATTCAATTTTTCAATTTTGTCATACAACCAATTTTTCATATTATTAAAATTAGCAAATGTTAAGTTTTGCCAATCTTTTTCCAAAGTAGAAACTATATAATTACTTGAATATGCTGCATTGCTGTGACTTCCAACACCATCACAAATTATAGCAAGCGCCTCGCCTTGTTTATTTTTAACAACACTTACTGCATCTTCATTTTTTAATTTTCTACCTTTATTACTATTATACGAATATACTAGTGGCATCTGGAATTCCTCCTTTTACCTCGTCTTTACGTTCTTTCGCTCTAAGTTGTCCACAAGCTGCATCTATATCATCTCCTTGTGTTCTTCTTATAGTTACGTTTACTCTATTTTTTTTCAATACTTTTTCAAATGCAAAAATATCATTTTTACTAGTTCTTACATAATTACGTTCTGGAACATAGTTTATAGGAATTAGGTTTACATGGCAATTTAAATCTTTAATAATTTCAGATAGTTTTTCTGCATGTTCTCTTTGATCGTTTACTTTACCCATAAGACCATATTCAAATGTAATACGACGATTTGTAGTTTTCTGATAATATTTTAATGCTTCCATAAGCTTGTCAATATTATAAGCACGATTAACAGGCATTATTTTACTACGCAATTCATTTGTTGGAGCATGAAGTGAAACCGCAAAATTAATCTGAATTTTTTCATTTGCAAAATCATAAATTTTAGGAACTATTCCTGACGTAGAAACAGTAATATGGCGAGCGCCAATATTAAAACTTTCATCACTATTTACAATTTTTATAAAATCCATCATTTCATCATAATTCTCAAAAGGTTCCCCAATTCCCATGATGACAATACTAGAAATTCTTTCTCCTCTTTTATCTAGTTCTTGTTGAACTTTTAGCACTTGAGATACTATCTCACCTGCTTCTAAATTACGTTTTAATCCACCTAATGTTGAAGCGCAAAATGTACATCCAATTCTACAACCTACTTGCGTTGTAACACATAAAGAATTTCCATATTTATTCTTCATAAGAACACTTTCAATAGTATACTTATCTTGCAATTCAAATAAAAATTTCATTGTTCCATCTACTGATTCTTGTTTTATAATTGTATTAAGGGTTGTTATCTCAAACTCTTCTGCCAATTTTTCCTGTAAAGACTTTGGAACATTCTTCATATCAGTAAAATCAGTAATACGTTTTTTATATAACCAATCAAAAATTTGCTTTGCTCTAAATTTCTTTTCACCTATGCTGACTAAGTACTCTTCCAGTTGATCTAGGCGTATAGAGTATATAGACATCTTTTCGAAATCTTTTAACCATCTAGACTTTTTATAGCCCTTAAAATCTGTAATTAACATTTTTCCTCCATTTTTCTTAATTTAGCAATGAAAAAACCATCGCATTCGTAATCATCTGGTAATATTTCTATCGTACCATTATCTTGAACTTTCACTTTACTATTATTTAAAGTTATTTTCTCTAGTCTAAAATCTTTATTTTCATTTAAGAACCGTTCTATATTTTCTATATTTTCTCTCTTATCGATTGTGCATGTAGAGTAGACAAGAACCCCACCTGCTTTTACGTAGTCTTTACTATTTTCTAAAATCTTATACTGTAAAGCTGCTATGCTTTCTATATATTTATCAGTAATTTTATACTTAATTTCAGGTTTATTTTTGATAACACCTATACCAGAACACGGAACATCACAAATAACAATATCAAAATTATTTAAAAATTCGATATTGCGCTCTGTTGCATCTTGCTCACAAGTTCTTATATTTTTTATTCCTAGTTTTTCTATGTTTTCTTGAATTAATTTCAACTTATGTATATATTTATCACATGAAATTAAACTCGAATTAAAATATTTACTCGCAATATGTAAGCTTTTACCTCCCGGCGCAGCACATGTATCTAATATGTTATATTTAGTACTAACATTCTCTCCTATAGCACAAGCAACAAGAGAACTAGCTTCATCTTGAATAATATAATATCCCTCTTTAAAATATTTATTATTTATATCCAATTTATTAAGTATTAAGCTATCCTCACATATCTCACTAGTTAGGGCATTAGAACCTAATTTTTCTAATAATTCTTCTCTTGATATTTTCAAAGGATTATAACGAATGCTATTCTTGCTCTTAGAGTTAAATGATTTTACAATACTCTGTGCTTTTTCTTTCCCATATTGTCGTTTTAAAATACTGTACAATTCTTTTGGACAACTGTTTTCTATATAAAATTGTTCTTCGTTATTTTTATATTTCAACAATAACTCATTTGAATTACGCTCAATATTACGCAAAATACCATTGACAAAATTTCCTGTTATATTTCCCGCTATCTTTTTCGATAATTTAACAGCTTCGTCTATTATAGCAAAACTAGGAGTTTTATCCATATATAAAAGTTGATAAATACTCATTATCAAAATTATTTTAACTTTAGGCTTAACTCTACCTCTTGAATAATTTTTTAAAATGTGTTCTAAGTAAATTTTATTTTTGGTAGTACCATATACTACCTCACTAATAAATCGTTTATCCTGTTCTTCAAGTTTATATTTATTAAAATACTTATTTAACGTAATATTGCTATAGGCATCTTCTTGAAATATATCATAAAGAATTTCATATGAAATCTTTCTTGTATTTATATTACTCATTAATTTCACCTAAAATTGTTCCAACATAATCTTTTTTATTTGATAAAAAATTAACAACTGGCATACGTTTTTTTCCCGATATTTGCAATTCTTTAACTTTAAGTACTGTATTTTTACCGCAAAGAATGTAAATATGTTTTTTATCTTGTTTAATTATAGTTCCTACTTTTTTCGATGAAAAGTTTTCTTCTAAGTCAACTACTTCACTACTCCAAATTTTAAGTATATCTTCTCCTAGATATGTAAATGCTCCCGGCGTAGGGTCTAACGCACGAACTTGATTAAATATCTCTCTTGCCGATTTATTCCAATCTATCTTCTCATCTTCTCTAAGAATATTACGAGCAAATGTCGCTAGAGAATCATCTTGTTTCTCAGGTGAAATATTCTCTGCAAATATATTCGGTAGAGTTTTTTTTAATAAATCTCTTCCCACAATAGAAAGTTTATCATGTAAACTTTCATAATTATCACTCTCTAATATATCTATCTCAGCCTTAGATATCATATCACCAGCATCTAATTTTTTCACCATATACATAATCGTAATTCCTGTTTTTTCATGGTCTTCCAAAATTGAATATTGAATTGGAGCTCCTCCTCTTAGTTTTGGAAGCAGCGAACCATGAACATTTATACATTTATATTTAGGTATTTCTAATATACTTTCTGGTACTAGTTGCCCATATGCTGCTGTAATAATAATATCTGGATTTAATCCTTTCAATTCAGCTATAACATCTTCGTCACCTGATATTTTTTCAGGCTGTAGTACTTTTATTCCTTTTTCTTCAGCGAGAACTTTAACTGGTGGGGCAGTTAAAACTTTTTTTCTTCCTACTTTTTTATCAGGTTGAGTTATTACTAAATCTACCCCGAAATTTTCTATTAACATTTCTAATATCGGAACAGCAAACTTGGGAGTTCCCATAAATACTATTTTTTTCTTATCCATTTGTTTCTCCTATAAACAATATAATCAATTAATTATACCATATTTTAAGCTATTCTTCTAATAATGAAGTATTAAAAGTATTTATGTATACTAATTATTTTCTTCTAAATCTAACAATATTTTTTTATTCTCAATTCCTGCTGCAAATCCTACTAAAGATTTATTTTTCGCTACAACTCTATGACATGGTATAAATATTAATAGCGGATTATGAGCAACTGCATTTCCTACTGCTTGAGCTGACATACTAGCTAATTTTTTCTTTTTGGCTACTTCATTAGCAATATCTTTATATGTTGTAGTTTCGCCGTATGGAATTCCCTTCAATATTTCCCATATTAATAATCTAAATTCCGTGCCTTCTAATTTTATCTTTATGTTACTAATATCTGGATTTTCTCCGTTAAAATATTTCGTTAACCAATCTATGCTATTTATAAATATTTCA
>ERZ773055.700-NODE-700-length-18054-cov-14.351742_pt1 | contig 18054 bp, 20 predicted proteins | sample MGYA00580515_ERZ773055 | MGnify/ENA primary metagenome ERZ773055 (study PRJEB29015, sample SAMEA2737993) | human oral metagenome | biome: human oral; feature: human-associated habitat; material: dental | place: China | collected 2064 ...
GTGCTCCGCACCATCAACAATCACTGCCTCACTGTTGTCCATTGTCAAAAATTCCAGTTTCCCATCGTATACACGAAGCGTTTCTTCCACAGCTTCAACAAACGGTTCTTCTCCTCGATGAGGCAAAATATAAAAATCCACAACAGATAAGCCGCTCATGTCTTTTAGGTCCGGTGCGGCTTTTTTGTCGTCCATGATTTGACCATAGGCAATATCCCTAGCCGTGATCATTGCTCCTGCCGACTCTCCGATATAAAGCATCCCCTCTTCAATTCTCTCATGCAAAGCCCCCAGAAGATTTTTGCGGCGCAGCTCCTGCAGCAAATAGAAGGTATTACCGCCTGAAACATAAAGGCTATCGCACATTTGCAATTCTCGTTCACATTCTTCCCGTGCGAATTTGCTAAAATCCATACGTTTCACACGGTAGCCAAGAGCGGCGAATGTATCCGCCGCTTCCTCCACATAGTCGGTATATTCTTCGACATTCGCCGCCGTTGGAACGAAGAGAATCTCTTCCGGCCTTTTCTCCTCCAACCATGTTCCAACCAACGTCTTCACTCCGGCCAAATAAGATGCTAGAAAAAGTTTTTTCATTTTTCCACCTCATTCATACACATGAAGGATATTGAAGTTGCAGTCACATGCCGCGGGGATGCGGCCGGCTTCCTTGATGATGCGAACGATGCGGTCCTCCGTCAGCGCGCGCGGACTCTTCGCGCCCGCGTCGTGCAGAATCGTCTCCTTGTGCACCGTGCCGTCGATATCGTTCGCGCCGAAGGCGAGCGCTACCTGGGCGACAGGGACGGTCAGCATGACCCAATAGGCCTTGATGTTCGTGAAATTATCGAGCATGAGGCGCGAGATCGCCATCGTCCTGAGGTCGTCCCACATCGAGGTCTGAGAGATGCCGCTTTCCGCGGCAAGCGCCGTGTTCTTCGGCAGGAACGGGAAGCAGATGAATGTCTGGAAGCCGCCCGTCTCGTCCTGCAGAGAGCGCAGTGCGAGCAGATGGTCGACGCGCTCGGCGAGCGTCTCGATATGCCCGTAGAGCATCGAGGCATTCGACTTGATGCCGAGTTCATGCGCCGTGCGCGCAGCAAGAAGCCACTCCTTCGCCGTCGCCTTGTTCGGACACAGCTCCTCGCGAATGCGGTCAGAAAGGATTTCCGCACCGCCGCCTGCGATGGCGTCAAGTCCGGCCGCCTTGAGCTTTTGCAGCACCTCGCGCACGGAAAGCCCCGAAATCTTGGAAAAATGCGTGATCTCGACGCCCGTGAAGCCCTTGAGGTAGAGCTTGGGGAATCTTTCGTGCAGCGCACGAAGCCGCGCGAGGTAGTCATCGAACGTCCACGCGGGATGCAGCCCCGAGACGACGTGCAGTCCCGCAAGGTGCGGATCCTTCATCGCATCCTCGACGACGGCGACGGCGTCGTCCGCCGCCATCTCGTAGGCGCCCTTGTCCTCGGCGTCACGTCCGAAAGCGCAGAACTTGCAGTGCGCACGGCATATATTCGTGAGGTTCACATGGCAGTTCACGTTGTAGTAGACGACGTCGCCGCACTTTTCGCGCCGCACACGGTCGGCGAGTGCGCCGAGCCAAGCGAGGTTCTTGCAGTCAAAGAGGCGGACGCCGTCCTCGCGCGTCAGGCGCTCTTTCGCCAGCACCTTTTCTTCAATATCTTCATAGCCCTTGGGAGCGAGCAATTCCGTCACTTCTTTCCTCGTCCATAAAATTTAATTCTTGCGCAAAAAACGCCCGCGCAAAAACGGCAGGGCGGCGAGCGCCAAGGCGCTGTTGACGACGCCCTCCACGAAAAGTCCGGGGAAGGAGGCCAGCGCCGCCGCAAGGCTGTCGTAAAGGACAGCACCTGCGAGCGTGTAGGCCGCCGCCATCCAAAGGCTCGCGAGAGCCAGCGCCGCTGCGATCCGCCAGAGCCCGCTTCGCTCCTGTGCCATGCGGCAGACGATTTCCGCCATGACGAACTTGATGACGAGCGTCGGCACGATCCAAAGCGCGAAGCCGCTCATGAAGTCGGCAAGCGCCGAGCCGAAGCACGCGGCCAAGAGCGCTGAGCGCCGCGGCGTCAAAAGTGCAAAGAGAAAGATCGCGGCATCACCCAAATGCGCGTAGCCCAGCGGTATCGGGATGTGCGGCACGAAGGTGGCGAGAAAGACGATCGCCGTCATCAGCGCGGTCAAGACAAGATCCTTCGCGGTAAACTCACGGTTCTTTCTTCGAACGGCCATCATGACTTCTCCTCCGGCATACCTGCAGCAAAAAACTTCTCCTCGTATCCGATGCTGCCTTCACGCATCGCCGCTCTCGATCAGATCGACCTTGCCCGTCCTCGGGTGCAGCATCAGTCCGTGAATCTTGAGATCCTTCGGCAGCAGCGGATTCTCGCGCAATTTTTGGACGACTTCCTTGACATTTTCCGCCGGATGGCTGAATCTGTCCGCCCAATGCACAAGTTCCTCGCGCAGGGGCGCGATCGCCGCATCGTCGACGCCGCGCGCGTGCATGGCCTCGATGAGGCTCTTCGCCGTCGTCTTCGCCATGCCGCATTCGTCGTGACCGACGACGAAGATCTCCTCAATGCCGAGCTCGTATGTCGCAACCATAAGGCTTCGCACAACGCCATCGAAGGGGCCGACGAGCGTGTTGCCAACGGTCTTGACGAATTTCGCGTCGCCGCGCTTTAGCCCCAAGGCAGGCTCCAAAAGCTCTACAAGGCGCGTGTCCATGCAGGTGAACACAGCGATTTTCTTCTTCGGCAGCTTGCTCTCGTGCACATCCTCCCCCGTGTAGTCGACGGGCGGGTTCTTGCAGTACGCCTCATTCGCCTGCAGCATCTCTTCCAATCGTGTCATGGAATCCACCTTTCCAGGGAAGCACGGATAAGTTCAGCGATTCCCCAATCATTATTTTTCGTTCATCATTGTAGTGGAAAAAGCGCGATATTGCAAGAGATTTGACGGCAAGACGGAAGAAATCGCACGCCTTCCCGCTTTTTCCGAGGAAAAAGATGTGATATAATGGAGTAGGAGCTCCATCAAAAAAAAGATTGCGAGGGATAAACATGAATGCAATAGAGATTACAAAGGAAAACTTCGAGAGCGAGGTCACGGCCGCCAAGGGCGCGGTGCTGCTCGACTTCTGGGCGCCGTGGTGCGGCCCGTGCCGCATGCTCACGCCCGTCATCGATGAAGTGGCTGCAGGGCATCCCGACCTCAAGGTCGGCAAGGTCAACATCGACGAGCAGCCCGATCTCGCCGTCCAGTTCGGCGTGCAGTCGATTCCGACGCTCATCGTCTTCAAGGACGGAAAAAAGACGAAAGAATCCGTCGGCTTCGTGCCGCGCGAGATGGTCGAGAACCTGCTCGACTGAAGGGATCGCGGATAAATTTCGCAATTCCTCAAGACGTACGAGAAAGAGCCGCCATGGTTTTACAGCCGTGGCGGCTCTCTTTTTGATAGGCGCTGCATCCATCCGTGCTTCTTCAGATGAATACGAACTGTATGAGCAGCATGTAGCAGACTGTACCGCCCGCGATGGAGAAAAGAAACTGCCTGCGCCACACGTGCAAGCCCACCGTCACGGCGACGCCCAAAAGCTCGGGCTCGCCGTGCGGCGCGGCGAGCCATGCGACATCCTTGAGACAGTAGACGACGAGCATCGCGAAGATCGCAGCGGGCAGCGCATCGCCCAAGTAGCGCACATAGGCGGGCGTCGGCTTCCTGCCCGAAAAGATGAGGAACGGCACAGCGCGCGTAAGGAGCGTCGCCAGCGCGCACAGGGCAATCGTCGCGGCTTTCTCAAAAAAGCTCATCGAAATCCGCCCTTCCGCGCAATCGGGCGGCGCAGTGCGGTCAAAAAGAGCAAGATCAGCGCCATCGTCGGGATGAGGAAGTCATCCGCGCCAAAGAAGAAGAGGCAGACGCCTGCGGCGAGAAAGCCGACAGCGGCGCTGATATGCTGCTTTTCATGCAGGAATTGCTCCAGGAAGATGACGACGAACATCGCCGTCATCACGAAGCCGAGTCCCGAAGTGTCGAAGCTCATCAGACCGCCCACGAGACTGCCGAGCGCCGTGCCTGCAACCCAATAGAGCTGATTGAGAAGCGTCACGAAGAAGTAGAACCAGCCGCGATCGACATCCTGTGGCAGGCGCGTCGTATAGGCGATGGAGAACGTCTCGTCGCAAAGTCCATAGATGAGATAGATGCGCTTGGCGCCGAGTCCTTTGTACTTTTCGAGCATGGAAAGCCCGTAGAAGAGATGACGCGCCTGAATCATCAAGGCGATGAAGAATGCCTGCACGGGCGCAAAGGGCGAGAGCAGCAGCGTTCCCGCGACGAACTCCAAGGAGCCGCCGAAAATGACGACGGCCATGACGACGGGATACCAGAAGGAGAAGCCGAGCACATGCATGTAGATGCCGTACGCCATGCCGAGAAAGAGAAAGCCCGCGAGAATCGGCACGGTGCGCGGAAATGCCGCGCGAAGAGCGCGCGCCTTCACCCCGCTGCCGCGAAGAGTCAAGCCGCCCACCTACGCGCCGCGCTCGATGTTTCGGATCAGGAGGTTGATCGCCTCCATGCGCATATTCGCCGACTCGCTGACCTTTTCCAACTCGCTGACCGAGTGCGCCGACTCGGCGATGTGCACGAGGCTTCCTTCAAGCGTCTTCTGCAGCACAGTCATCTGCTCGTTGAACTGCGCGTCGAAAGCACGAATCTTCTTCTCCATTTCCTCGTTTGCCTCCATGATGGCGTCAATCTTGCGCACTTCGTTCAGCAGCTTTCGCACTGCCTCGTCGGATGCCGTGAGGTTTTCCTGCGTCGTGCCCGAGAGCTTGCTGACCTCCTGTGCGACGACGGCGAAGCCGCGTCCTGCCTCGCCCGCACGCGCCGCCTCTATGGTCGCATTCAAGGCGAGCAAGTTGATCTGCGAAGCGATGCCTGCAATCAGGCGGATGACCTCGTCGATGCGCTTCGTGTCCTGCGCCAGCTTTTCGAGCGTCGGCCCGATCTCCTCGCCTTGGCGCACGATCTGCGCGAAGAGCTGCTTCTGCTCGGCCGAGCCGTCCGAAAGATTCTTGAGCGCCGCCTGAATCGCATGAACCTCATCAGAAATGCGCGTGATGGAGGCGATGATCGCAGGAATCTTCTGCTGATAGTCGCGGAACATGGCGACAAGGTCATCTTTGAGTGCCCCCACATGCGCCTGCCGGTCGATCATGCGGCGGAAGAAAAAGGCGTCGCAGTCGGCGTAGATGCTCGCGAAATTATCGATGTAATCATCGCGGAAACTCACGCCCGAAGGCACATGATAGAAGAAGAGCGCCGTCAGCGTCTCGTTGACATGCAGCCCCGCGATTTCGCCGAAGCTCGAAAAGCCTGCAACAGGCACATCGCGGAACTCGTCAATGTGCCCCGTCTCCGACGCATAGCAGAGGCGGCGCAGGATGCAGTCGTTCAGAATACCGCCGAGCGGCGCAGGCTTGCCGCGCTGGAAATCGGCGAGACCCTTGGCGAGCGTGTCGGCGAGAGAGCCGCGCTTCATCAGATGAAGCCGCTCGCCCGTCACGATGTCGCAGTAGAGATTCAAACGGCCTCGCGCATGGTCGAGCGCACTGACCGAGCGGATGAAGAAGTCTTCGTTGATATCGGAAGCGAACGTGTACTTCTGCATTGCCGCATCAAGATCGGCGGCAGAATGCACGCCAAGCGTGCGTTTCAAGGCCTCCAACGCCGGCAATGTCTCGCCCGACGAAAGCTGCAGCGTCTCGACGGAGCGAAGCGCCGTCGAGGCCTTGTCGATGATGAAGGACGTATCCGTCTTTTCGACCGCCTGCGTCTTGAAGATGCCATAGCGGTAGCCGCGTCTGAGACGCACGAGCGTGATGACGGCATGATCTTCAAGGCTCGCTTCGCCGTCGTAGACGCAGGCGCGCCCGTGCGCATCGGGGGCAGACGAGCCGCCGATATAAGGGCACGGGAACTTGCGCGACTCGTAGAGCGCCTGCATGAGGAACGTCTCCGAGCGCGAAAGTCCATCGATGTAGACGAGCGCAAACGTGTGGTAGAGACTGATGCGAAACGGCGGCGTATGCCGCTCAAGCTCGCCCTTGATCGCCTGGAGACGCGCCTCAAGGCTCATGTCGATGCGATCCGCCTTCAAGTCCTGCGAGTGAAGCGGAACGCTCATCGTGAAGACGTCCTCGATCATGCGGCGCGAATATCCCTGCAGAAGCACGCGTGCGCGTCCTTCGCCGGCCTCCTGGTAGAGCGTCGCGCTGCCCTGCGGACGACAAAGCTCGCCCGCGTCCGTCATGAGCACGACGCGCACCTCCTTGCCGAGCGCCTGCTGCACGGCTCTGCCGACGTCCGTCAAGTCGAGATCGGGCGAGACGAAGCCGAGGACGAGCGCCGCGCCGTCGGGCAGGGAGGCGATGGGCGCGAGGTTTTCCCGCGCGATCTCGCTTCGATGCAGGTAGCAGACGGCGACATCAGCGCCCTGCAAGTCTCTGCCTGCCGGCGCTTTGTTCTGCGCGGCCGCCTTTTGAACCTGCGGCAAGGGCTTCGCATCCACGCGATCGCGCAGAGAAGATTTCCCTTCCTCATCTTTTCTGCTCTTCAAAAAATCAAACACCTTCGAACCTCCTGACAAAAGAAGCACGGATAAATTCGGCCGCTCATGCTCACACTTCTATGCAGCCTCAATTTATCACCATTTCCCGAAGAAAAACTGCCGGACACGCCCGCCCCGGCTGCCGTACATACCTTGGCCATCATTATAACATGGAAGGGGCGTTTCTTTCCAATTTTTTTCAAAGGAAAATTGCCGTCCGACGCACGTCTTCCATTCAAGCCTTTTTGCCGCGCAAAAACTTCAGCGCCGAAAGCCCCGCGACCGCGCCCTCGTGCACGGCCTTCGCCACCTGCAGGAGCCCGCCCGTCGCATCGCCCGCGGCAAAGACGCCGGGCACGTTTGTCTCCATCTTCTCATTCACTTTCAGATATACACCGTCGAGAAGAATGCCGAGCTTCTTGGCAATCGCCGTGCTGCCCGCCGTGCCGACGGCGACGAATACGCCGCTGACGGGAAGCGCCGTGCCGCCCGCGAAGACGACGCGCTCGACCCTGCCCTCGCCCTCGACCGCGGCGAGCCGTTCCGTATGCACGAGAAGCCCTGCCGGCACGTGCGCGGGCGCCGCCTCGCCATTCGTCAAAAGATGCACCTTCGCCGCGTGCGGCAGGAGCGCCGCAGCTTCTGCCAGCGCATAGTCGCCCGCGCCGAGGACCGCGGCCTCCTTGCCGCGATAGAAGAAGGCGTCGCAGATCGCGCAGTAGCTCACGCCGTGCCCTTCCAACTCCTTGAGTCCTGAGAGCGGCGGCGCGAGGCGCGAAGCGCCCATGGCGAGAACGACAGCATCCGCTTCGAGCGTCCGATGCACGAGCTCGGCGACGAAGCCATCCATCGTGTCCTTGAAGCGCAGGCCGACAAGCTCCCCCTCGACGAAATCCACGCCGAGACGCTTCGCGCCCTCGACGCCCTGCGCGGCCAATTCCCTGCCCGTCAGCGGCTCGTCGAAGCCGTAATAGTTTTCAATCCTTTCCGCCTTTTCGAGCGCACCGACGCCGTTCGCAACGACCGTGACCGCCGCCCCGCCGCGCTTCGCGTAAACAGCCGCCGAAATGCCCGCAGGCCCCTGTCCGATGACAAGAAGATGCTTCATGCCTGAATCTCCTTTCCGTCCCAAAGGAAGCACGAATAAGCTCAAGCGCCCATCTTCGCATATCCGGACGACTCCATCTCAGCCGCGCTTCCACCATTCTTCCATTACTATACTACGTAAATTTTCCGTGCTTTGTCAATAACCGCTTGCAATTCTGCCCCATTTCTTCTATAGTCGTAATAGGCAATGTCAACGAATAAAGAAAGGATGTTATTCATGGACAAGCAAACCCTCATTGAAAAGGTCAAAGAGATCGTCAGCGCCCCGAGCTGCTACGAAGGACTCCGAAAGCTCGGCGAAGACTGGCTCGCCGCCATCGGCACGGACGCGGAAAAGAAGCTCTCCGAAAAGCTCATCGCCGCTCTCAAGGAAGATGTCTCCAGCATCGACGCCTCACTCGCCTTCTTCCAGTCCGACGAAGCGAAAAGCATCTTCGGTGCCGAAGAAGCTGCAAACCTCGCAAAGAAGGCCGAAGAGTTCAAAGCTGCCGGCAACAAGATCTGCTTCTGCCCCGCCTGCCAGGCAGGCAAAGCCGTGCTCGAGAATGCGAGCGTTCTGCTCAAGTAAGACACGGAATCAAACAGACTGCCAAAGCCGGATGCAGAAAAAGCTGCACCCGGCTTTTCCTGAATCGAGAAGCGCGAATGCTTGCCAATGGGACGGATTTTTTATAAAATATGAGGTAAACGAAGCCTCGTTGCAAAGGAGCGGCACATGACGATTTTCAACACGCCGGAGCGACAAAAAATCTATCGTGACATCATCAAGAAACTGCGTTTGATTGACGACGCTTTTTTCAACAGCTGTTTTGACGGCGACATCGCCTGTATGGAACTTTTGCTGCAAATCATCTTTGGCAATCCGCAACTGCGCGTCAAAGAAGTATTGACGCAAAGATCTGTCCCAAACCTCTTCGGACGCGGTGTGCGTTTCGATGCAATTGCCACTGACGGTGAGCGCATCTTCGATGTCGAAGTCCAGCGCGATGACGAGGGCGCCGATCCCAGGCGAGCGCGCTACAACAGCTGCATGATGGACGCACGCGAGCTCGACAAGGGAAAGGACTTCAGGGAACTGCCCGAAACCTACGTCATCTTCATTACGGAACACGATGTATGGAAAGGCAATCGACCACTCTATCATGTGCAGAAGTCCTTTGCTGAAACAGGAGTCGCCTTCGACGACGGCGCACATATTATCTACGTCAATGCCGCATATCAAGACGACACGCCGCTCGGTCGCCTGATGCATGATTTCTTCTGCGAAGACCCCGACGACATGCATTACAGCGTCTTAGCAAATCGAGCGAGATTTTTCAAAGAAAACGAAAGGGGAGCCTCCACTATGTGCAAATTAATTGAAGACCTCGTCAAAAGTGACTTGGAACACATTCTCAAAGCCGAAGTAGCCGAAGCCGAGGTTCGCGGTGAGGCCCGCGGTGAAGCTCGCGGTGAAGCTCGCGGCAAAGCACATGGCGAAGAACGCGCCTTTCTCAGCAGCATCCGCAATCTGATGAAGAATGCGGGCGTCTCGGCAGAAAAAGCCATGGATCTGCTCGGCATTGACGCCATGGCTCGCAGCAAGTATATGTCACTGCTATGAAACACACTCCCAGCAAGGAATCATCCATGACGAAAAATCGCGCGAACCGCAAGACCTCCCTCGTTCCTCTGCTCCTCTGTCTGACCATCTTCTGCACCAGCCTGCTCCTCGCGGGCTGCCTTGCGCGCTCTGACGATGCCGCCTCGAAAGATTCCGCTGCGAGCCATACGCAAAAAAGCCTCTCGCCCGATGAAAAAGCGGCCGCCATCGTACAGAAGATGAGCGACGCCGAGAAGGTCGGGCAGCTTCTCATGATCGGCATACAGGGAACGGAGCTCGATGCGGACAGCCGCTTCATGCTTTCGGAGTACCACATCGGCGGCATCATCCTCTTCGACCGCAATATGAAAAGTCAAGAGCAGGTGCGTGCACTGAACGATTCTCTGCAGAAAAATGCCGCAGATGCAGGACTGCCGCTTTTTCTCGCCATCGACGAGGAAGGCGGCGCCGTCGCTCGCATGAAGGAGGCATTCCCGCCGCCGCCCGCCGCTGCAGAAATCGGCCGCACGGGCGACCCCCAAGCGGCATACCGCTATGCCGCCGACACGGCGCACGGACTCAAGGCGATGGGCTTCAACCTGAACTTCGCGCCCGTTGCCGACCTCGGTGCGACCTATGGGCGCTCCTATGCCAACGATGCCGCCACCGCGACAAAGTTCGTCGCCGCCGCCCTCGAAGGTCACTCCGACGCCGGGCTTCTCGCGACGATCAAGCACTTCCCCGGTCTCGGACGCGGCGAGAGCGACACGCATGAGGACACGGTCACCGTACACGCCGACCGCGCCACGCTCGAAGCGAGCGACCTCGTACCGTTTCGCGAGATGATTGCCAAGAGGAACGCTGCAAAGAATGCGAAGGGTGCGGGCGGCTGGTTCGTCATGGCAACGCACACGATGTACCCGGCGCTCGATGCCAAGAATCCTGCCAGCCTTTCGCCCGCCATCCTGCAGGGCCTTCTCCGAGAAGAACTTTCCTACGACGGTGTCATCGTGACCGATGACCTTGAAATGGGCGCAATCTCCCGCCACTATGGCTTCGACCGCGCGGGCGTCGAAGCGATCCTGGCTGGTGCAGACCTCGTGCTCGTCTGCCACGACTACGCGCACGAAACCGCCGTCTACAACGGCCTCCTGAAAGCCGTGAAGAGCGGCGAGATCTCCAAAGACCGCCTCGACGCTTCCGTCCGACGCATCGTCAAAGCGAAGATCGAATATCTCGAATAGCTGCTTGCAATCATCGCTGAGAAGATTGACAGCAACGTACAAAAAATCTATAATTACAAAAGAAGAGTGACTGGCGGGTGGTAGCGTCGGTTTCTCCTTCGGAAATTTTTAGTTTCATTGGAAAGAGGAGCCGCCGCAACCGCAGAGCGGTTCTTTTTTCTACTTAGAATCTAAGCAGATGAAAAGTGATGTCTACTGCAAGCGCAAGCACTGCAATGAGAAGTGAGAGCTTTTCATAAAGCGTCACACACATCACCTCCTCGCATGGAGGAGAACCGACTGAAGCCAGTCACTACGGCGATTATAGCATAGGAATTGCCGCAAGGAAAGCGCCAGCCTCTACTATAACGAAAACCATGTTCTGAGAATCTCATCGCAACCATTTTGAAGATCAGCCATCATGGCAAACTGATATATCAAGCAGCCTCCCGTTTCGCCAAGCGAAGTGCAGGAGGCTGTTTGCGTTCATGCAGCGCCTTCGTAAAGCATGCACTCTATCTACAGCCCTAAACACTCCTCAATCAAAACCAGTTCCATCAGTCGATAGCTCATCTTCTTGTAATGGATCGTCAGTGCGTTGCAGATGCGCTCGGGGCTTGTACAGTCGTAGCACCTGTCGCCCTTTGCAGCGCACGGCGTGCGCTTTTTCTTCCTCGCTGCATTCTGCGGCGCGGCGATGGCATGGATGCGCTCGATTGCCGCCTCCACATCCTTGACGAGCTTGTTCACGCCGCAGACAAAATACGTCTTCTCATGACCAAAGAGAGAACCTGCGATACGGTTTCCCGCGCCGTCCATGTTGACGATCTGCCCCGCCTCCGTGATGGCATTCGCCGACAATAGGAAGACGTCGGTCATCAGCGCCTCCCTGCCTGCCGCGAGGAAAGCCTCCAAACCGCCAATATGACCGCTCCTCGCAGGATCTATGACCTCATTTTTCACGCTGAGCTTCTCATAGAGCCTTAGCGCACGCAGCGTCTCCGAGTCGCCGAAGCCTACGCGCTTTCCTGCGATCTCCCGCGCGAGGTAATCTGCCGCCTCCTCCTTCGTTTGAAACAGTGATACGTCGTAACGATTGCGGCGAAACGCTTCAAGCGTGCGCTCGATGCGCTCCTTTTCACGCAGCCTTGTCCCTTCCGCCATGACGATCCTCTCCTTTCGCCAAAATACGCGGCAATGCTGCCGCTTTTCCTCCCACGAAAACAAAACCGACAATGACGTTCCCTAAAGAATCCCGAATAAATGCAGCAACCCATCTTCACACATCCGCATTGTCCCTAATAAAGAAATCTTCGGCAAAAGCCGCCGCTTTCCTGCCACCCCCTTGCCCTTCGGGCAAAAAGGACGTAGAATAGGAATGTATTCTTTGAGAAACCGCTTATAGCATAATGAAAACGAGGGAAAGCCATGAGCCTGTACGATAACATCCGCCGCGTCACCCCCTACGTCCCCGGCGAGCAGCCTGCGGGCAAGGTCATCAAACTGAACACGAACGAATGCCCCTACGCGCCCTCGCCGCGCGTCGCCGAAGCCATCGCCGCCTGCGACGCCGGCCGCCTGCGCCTCTACCCCGAGCCGGACTGCCACACTTTGAAGGAAGCGATCGCCGCGCATTACGCGGTCAAGCCAGACGAAGTCTTCGTCGGCGTCGGCTCCGACGACGTGCTCGCGCTCGCCTTCCTCACGTTCTTTGCCGGGCAAAGGCCCGTGCTTTTCCCCGACATCACCTACTCCTTCTACGATGTCTGGGCTGAGCTTTACACCATCCCCTACGAGACCGTGCCGCTCGCCGCAGACTTCACGCTCCGCCCCGAAGACTACGCGCGTGAAAACGGCGGCGTCATCTTCGCGAACCCCAACGCGCCGACGGGACTCGCGCTTCCCCTCTCAGGCGTTGAAGAAATCCTCGCGACGAATCCCGAATCCGTCGTCATCGTCGATGAAGCCTACGTCGATTTCGGCGCAGAAACAGCGCTCCCGCTGCTCAAAAAATACGAGAACCTCGTCGTCGTGCGCACGATGTCGAAGTCGCGCGCTCTCGCCGGCATGCGCATCGGCTACGCCTTCGCATCAAAGCGGCTCATCCGTGCCATGGAGGACGTCAAGGCGTCGATCAACTCCTACACGATGACGACGCTCTCTCTCGCCGCAGGAAAAGCCGCCATCGAGGACGAAGACTACTTTCAGCAAACGCTTGGAAAAATCATCAAGACGCGCGAGGAAACGAAAGCGTCTCTTCAAAAGCTTGGCTTTTCCGTCACGGAATCGAAGACGAACTTCCTCTTCGCGCGAAATCCCGACATCCCGGCACAAACGCTCTTCGAAACCTTGCGGAATCGCGGCATCTATGTGCGCTACTTCAAGAAACCGCGCATCGACGAACACCTGCGCATCACCATCGGCACGGACGAGGACATGAAGCAGCTTCTCGAAGAACTCCGCCGCCTCAGCCAAAGGTGAAAAATGCGCCAAGACGACAAAACGGAATGTAAGAAATCACGGAACATAGGGAAAGGATGATTTTGTCTTGCAAAAGAACACGAAAAACACCAGCGGCAAGAACTTCCTGCAGAACCGCCACGCGAAGATGTTCGTGCTCATCGCTTGCCTCATGATCGCCTGCATCGCAGGCTGGCGCATCGCATGGAGCGAACTTCATACGGAAGACGACGCTGCGGAACCCTCGACGGCACAGACAACGGACAGCGGCGCTCCCGCAGCCGACCCCGCGAAAAAGACGCCGCCGAGCGGCAACTACGTCGTCGTCAGTGACGACTTCAGCAACCTTCAGATCACCGACGCGCAGACGCCCGTCTACGACATCTATACGCTCGCCGAGCGCCGCGAAAAAGGTCTTCCCACCGAGATGCCGGACCTCATCCCCTATACGATGCCGAATGTCGCCTACCTGACCTTTGACGACGGCCCCGACGCGAAGAACACGCCCGCCATCCTCGACATCCTGAAGGAGCGCGGCATACACGCCACCTTCTATGTCATCGGCAGCATGGCAGAAGCGCACCCCGACGTCCTCAAGCGCATCTTCGCCGAAGGCCATGCCATCGGCAACCACAGCTACAGCCACCGCTACGACATTCTCTATCCGAACAAGGAAAACTTCCTCGAAGAGATTGTCCACACCGATGAAGTGATCTACAACATTCTCGGCGTGCGTCCGCTCATCGTCCGCGCCCCGGGCGGTGCCGCCAGCATGTTCAAGCCCGGCTACAGCGCCATGCTCAAGGAAAACGGCTATGTGAACCACGACTGGAACGTCAGCAGCGAAGATGCGACGGGCAACAACGTCAGCGTACAGAAAATCCTCGGCTCGATCAGCTACACCTGCGCCAACCGCCCCAAGGATCGCGGTGCCATCGTCCTCATGCACAGCAAGGACGGCAAGGAAACGACGGTCGAGGCGCTGCCCGCCATCATCGACATGCTGCAGGGCGCAGGCTTCACCTTCGGCGTCATGACGCCGCGGACGGCGCAGCCGTGGTAAAGAAGCGCACGCAAAAATCGGGAAAAGCCGGCGAACGTGCAGAACTGCAAAGGAAGCTCAATCGTCTCCACGCGGATAAAAAAACGCCGAAGAAATCCTCCTCGTGGCTGAAAAAAGCGATGCTCTGCACCACCCTGCTCATCCTCGTGCAAACTGCCCTCTGCCTCGGCGTCGCCGAATACATGTGGCAGAAGCAGAACCCGGACAAGCCCTCGCCGTTCCTCGTCGCCCTTCTCGATGGCAGCGACGCCGCGCAAAAAGAACTGCAAGAGCATTGGCAGAGCCTTACGAGCGCCGTGCGCGCCAAGCAAAGGGGCGGCGAGGCGGAGGCGGCGGAACGCAGCGTACAGCAGGATTCTTCGGCTGCGGCTAAGAGCGCGCCACCTGTGCCGAAGCTCGCCGAACGCGGCAGCGACCAGGAAGCGCTGCGCGCCGACTTCTCCGCCATCCTCGCCCAAAAATCTCCCGACTGCTCCATCTTCCTGCTGCGTCCGCGCGAAGAAAAAGAGCCGCTTCTCTACCAGTCACATGCCATGCAGCCTGCGAGCATGATCAAGCTCTTCATTCTCGCCTACGCCATGCAGCAGGCGAAAGACGGCACTATCTCCCTTGCCGAACCGCTCTCCATCACCGAGGCGAACATCGTCGGCGGCGCAGGTCAGCTCAACTGGTACGACAGGGGCAAGCAGCTCACGATCGAGCAGCTCTTAGAGCGCATGATCACGGACAGCGACAATACTGCGACGAACATCCTTATCGACCGCCTCGGCATCGAGAACATCGACGGCTACATCCGCCAGAAAGGCTACGCAGACACGCGCCTGCAGCACAAGATGATGCTCTCCAACCAAGGCCGGCCGAACCTCTCCAGCGTCAAGGACATCGGCACGCTCCTTTCGCTCATCTACCGCGGCGAATGCGTCGACTACGAGCACGACAAAAAGATGCTGCAGATCCTCTCGCGCCAGAAGGACAAGGACTGTCTGCCCTCGGCGCTCCCCGCCTTCCTCGTCGCGAACAAGACGGGCGAGATCACAGGCGTCTACGCCGACGGCGGCATCGCATGGAGCGACGCGGGCGACCTGATCCTCGTCGTCATGGATGAGAACTGCCGCGACCGCCAAGAGACGATCACATTCTTTCAACGAATCGCCCAAAGAGCCGCCGCCTCACTTTAATTGTGTGAAGATGAATTTTCTTATGGAAACAGGAGGAGATTTAGCAGCCTCCATAGAATAAAAGAAAGAGGCATCTAGCCAAAGCAAAGATACACAAAAATTTTATTCCATATTTCATCTTATGCGGAGGAGATTCTATGGCAAAAGTAATCAAGGTAACACCTACAAAAATTGTTGTAGGAATGGACGATGGTTCTCTGGAAGATTTCGAGCCTAGCCTCTTTGATTTCGTTCCTACAGTAGGACAACAAATCGATGTATTCAAAAATGAGAACCAGCTTCTTATAACAAAAAGATCCTCGGGCACTGGTCGGCAAGTAAATAAAACCATTTATGTTCTACTGGCATTTTTCTTGGGTGGACTTGGTATAAATCGATTCTATGCTGGACATACCACCTTGGGTGCCATATACCTAGTGATTTTCATCTTATATATCATCAGCGTTATTCTTTCGTTAGGTATTATGGCTATTATCCCCATCCCTGGCATCATTTCCTTGGTGGAGTTCATTATCGCCTTGACCAAACCAGCCGATGAAAACGGCAATATCACAGTATAAGAAAGTTAACAAGAGAATACCTATAAAAGTATTTTCTCTATAATATCAAGGAGGTTTTTTCCATGGCAGAAGATACAGCTCCACTCGTAACGAGCAACGATGGACTCGGCTCTATCCGCGTCGCCGATGAAGTCGTCAGCGTCATCGCGGGACTCGCGGCGATGGATGTCGACGGCGTCGCAGGAATGAGCGGCGGTCTCATCGGCGGCATCGCCGAGATGCTTGGCCGCAGGAATTTCTCGAAGGGCGTCAAGGTTGAAGTCGGCGAGCAGGAAGCCGCCGTCGATCTTTCCATCGTCGTGACCTACGGCGTCGACATCCGCCACGTCGCGACCGACGTGCAGAAGAACGTGCGCCGCGCCATCGAGTCCATGACAGGGCTCAAGGTCGTCGAGACGAACGTACAGGTGCAAGGCGTCGTTTTCCCCGAGGAGGAGAAGGAAGAACCCGCCGCACGCGTGCGCTGAAGAAGAAGCTCCATGAGGCATCTGCCCCATGGAGCTTCTCTCGTAAAAGAGAAATCTTTAGGAAAGGCTAAGATCTAGCAAGGAGGTTTTCATGCAGATACAGAAACGCGATATCGCGCTCTCCATTGTCCTGACCGTCATCACCTGCGGCATCTACGGACTTTACTGGATGTACAAGCTGACGAACGAGATCCACGCTCTTTCGGGCAAGCCGCGCACGGTGGACGGCGGCACGGCCGTACTCTATACGATCCTCACCTTTACCATATACTTTTATTACTGGCTTTACAAGATTGGTGAAGAACTCGTTGAACTGCGCCGTATGAACGGGCTTTCCGATGACTCAGTCAGCAACGAAACATATCGCCTCACAACGATTATTATGACGATTGTCAGCATCTTCTTCATGACCATGGGTTATACTTGGCAAATCGTCCTCACAATCTTTGCTGAAGCCGCACCAATGCACTCCGCCTTAAGCAGAAACAACGATGTATTCTTCGCCATCTTCTTCATGGGTATCGTGCTGATTATCGTCTTTTTCTGGATCGTATTCATTCAATCCGCCCTGTCCTGCGGTGTTCTCTGGGCCGTGTACGAACGCAAGGACAGAAATCCGACTCTCGTTTACCTGCTCATGGCGCTCCTGCGCACCTATGGTTTCACAGTCTCCTTCCTGCAGCTATCGCTCAACGATTTCCTGCTCCAGCGAGGAAATGTCACCCCTGCTTTCCCAACCGAATTCATCCATACGCAAACGGATTCTCCCGTATCTCTGCAAAAGCCGCTTACATGAACGCAACCGAAATAAAAGAACCCTCCTGCCTCTCGACAGAAAGGATGATATTCATGACAAAACGAACGATTCCGCTCGCTGTCGTCTTCACTGTACTTACCGGCGGCATCTATGGTCTTTACTGGCTCTATGCACTCACAGAAGACGCCTATACCATGACTGGACAGCGCACTACGGCTTCTGGCGGCAAGGTTGTCCTCTTCACAATCCTCACCTGCAGTATCTATGGTTTTTATTGGTTTTATAAGATGGGTGAGAACATCATCTCGGCACAACAAGTCCGCAATATGATGGTTGACAACAACCTCCCTTTCATCTATCTCGCCCTCGCCCTCTTCTGCTCTTGGCCGGTCAGTCTCGCGCTGATTCAAAGCTCGCTTAATGTATGTATCGACCACGATGGCGGCGCATCACAGGCCTTCTAAATCATGAACGATACGAAAAGAAAGAAGCCGTCCGTTTTCGGGCGGTTTCTTTTTGCCGCAAAAAACATCACAGGCAATGCAGAAGGAGCAGCAAGATGCCTTGCCGCCGAGCAGCGAACACGCGTCAAGATCGTTTTCCGACGCTACGTCCTGCTCCTCGCCGTCGGCGTCGCCTATCTCATCTTCTGCCGCACGACGGAACTCAGCCTGCCGTGCCTCTTCCACGTCATGACAGGACTCGACTGCCCCGGCTGCGGCATCACCCGTTTGATGCTCTCGCTCGCCGAAGGCGACCTCGGCGCCGCATTCCATGCGAATGAGGCCATATTCATCCTAGGGCCGATTCTGTGTATCTTTCTCCTGCGCGACGATCTCCATTGGGTTCTGTGCGGAGAAAGAAAAGAGCCACTTCGCCCCTTCATTTTCTTCCTCCTCATCGTCTTCGTAACTTTTACGATCTGGCGCAATTTCCTGCTGTGAAACTGCCAACCCCTGTGCAATCGTCGAGATTCCTGCCTTCCGTGCTCGTCAAAAAGTAGGCGTCGCTGACGAGCA
>ERZ773055.703-NODE-703-length-17990-cov-6.164427_pt1 | contig 17990 bp, 20 predicted proteins | sample MGYA00580515_ERZ773055 | MGnify/ENA primary metagenome ERZ773055 (study PRJEB29015, sample SAMEA2737993) | human oral metagenome | biome: human oral; feature: human-associated habitat; material: dental | place: China | collected 2064 ...
AGGCAAAGCCTTTACGGAACCACGCGTCCAACGCGTGGTTTTACTTATACAACAAGACCTAGGATTTGGAATCACATAGTTCCAGCTCCTAGGTCTTTTGTTTTGAGTTGTTTTCCTTAGCGAGTGCTATATCGCCTTACCATCGAGCAAAGCTTCTATCAGTTCATCGCTCTCATTATATACGAGCTTAAGTGAAAAGAAATCATCTCGCTCTCTTAGGAGTCTGAGAAATATCTTATCTCCTTCCCACAGCTCGAGGTCTAGCAGCTTATCCTTTGGCACCCACTCGAGGACGCCTTCATCACACGGCACTTCCTCTCCTACAAAACCAGTCGCCGTAAAGAGATGCATGTACTCGATCATCTCTTTTTCACCGCTTCCGTAGATAAAGGTAACTATGCCTCGAAACTTGTAGTCTGTAAGCGTGTATCCCGTCTCTTCACGTACTTCACGAAGTAGGCAGTCATCGGGACTCTCTCTATCTTCGAAATGACCTCCGACACCAATCCATTTATTATGGTTTATATCATTTGCCTTGATGATGCGATGTAGCATAAGATACTTATCATCATTTTCAATATAACACAGCGTGCTAAGTCTAGCTTTGTTCATTAAGATGCCTCCACTTCGTCAAATTGCGAGTTATACAGATCAGCATATGCCCCGCCTTCTAAGAGAAGTTCATCATGCGTTCCTTGCTCTATTATATCACCGTGGTCCATCACGAGTATGAGGTCAGCATTTCTGATGGTCGATAATCGGTGTGCTATGACAAAAGTTGTACGTCCCTTCATAAGCTGATCCATGGCTTCCTGAATCCTAACTTCTGTTCTTGTATCAACCGAAGATGTGGCCTCATCAAGAATCAAAATCTTGCGGTCTGCAAGTATCGCTCTTGCGATGGTTAAAAGCTGCTTCTGTCCTTCTGATATGTTGGTCGCATCTTCGTTTAAAACCATATTGTATCCGCCAGGAAGGGTTTTAATGAATCGATCCGCCCTTGCCGCCTTTGCTGCAGCTATAACCTCTTCATCGCTCGCATCCTGATTCCCATATCTGATATTCTCCATAATAGTATCTGAGTACAGCCATGTGTCCTGAAGAACCATAGCGATATTATTCCTCAGACCATGACGGCTCATCGTACGAATATCATTACCGTCAATTTTTATCGACCCACCATTTACATCGTAGAAGCGCATCAATAGCTTCACTATTGTGGTTTTACCCGCACCTGTCGGTCCGACGATAGCGATTTTCTGTCCCGGCTTAACGCTCGCACTAAAGTCATTTATGATAATCTGATCTGGATTGTAACCGAATTTCACATGATCAAATTCTACAAACCCTTCAACATCAAGCGTACTAATGGCATCATCGGTATCCCTAGTCTCCTCCTCCTCTGCTAGAAACTCAAATACACGCTCTCCTGCTGCTCCCATCGACTGCACCTGATTCATAACCTGAGCAGCCTGCGAAAGTGGCTGCGTAAGATTGCGAACATATTGTATAAATGCCTGTATATCTCCGATTCCAATCACATTTTTAATTGCCAGCATGGCTCCTGAAATAGCTACCCCCGCATATCCGAGATTTCCTACGAACATCATCACGGGCTGCATTATGCCTGATATAAACTGTGATTTCCAAGCCGACTCATAGAGAATCTCATTGGTCTCATTAAATATCTTCTCTATAGTTTCCTCTTTATTGAACGCTTTTATCACGAGCTGCCCTGCAAAATTTTCTTCTATCTGTCCGTTTATATTGCCGAGGTACTCCTGCTGAGCTTTGAAGTGTTTCTGCGACATCTTGATTATTAAGCCGAGCAGAAAAATAGACACTGGAATCGTGACAAATGATATCAATGTCATGAGCGGTGATATGGTCATCATCATTATTAGCACGCCTATGACAGTTGCCACGGAGGTAATAATCGTAGTTACACTCTGGTTCAGACCTGTCCCCAAGGTGTCTACATCGTTCGTAATCCTCGACAGCACATCACCGTACTGGTGACTCTCAAAATACTTCATCGGCATGCGGTTAATCTTTTCAGATATATCTCGGCGTAAGTTATATACGATTTTCTGGGTGATACCGGTCATTATCCACCCCTGCACAAAGGTCAGCACCGCACTAAGAGCATATAAAGCAGTGGTAAAGGCCAAAATCCTACCGATTGTCGTAAAGTCGATAGTCCCAGTCCCCTTAATCTTATGCATTAGCCCTTCTGCAAGAACTGTAGTCGCCCGTCCCATCACCTTTGGTCCGATTACCTGAAACACTGTACCCGCAATCGCAAACAATATAACTACTACAAATGCATATTTATAATTTCCACTATATCTAACTATCTGCTTCATAGACTTGCTGAAATTTTTTGGCTTCTCAGAAGGTGTTCCGACTCCTGGGCCATGCCCCCTCTTAACTGGAGCTGGTTTCTTATTCGTATTTTCTGCCATTATTCCACCTCCAATTCGCTCTTTGAAAGCTGCGATTCAGCTATTTGTCTATAGGTTTCACATGTCCGAAGCAAATCTCTATGTCTACCCTTCCCGACTATTTCTCCTTCATCGAGAACGATAATCTGCTCCGCATCAATAATCGTGCCAACTCGCTGTGCGACTATGATTTTAGTCGCTTCCTTCTCATGCTTTGCAAGAACTCTTCTGAGCTTCGCATCCGTCTTCATATCGAGTGCTGAAAAACTATCATCAAACACTAGAATCTTTGGCCTCTTGGCAATCGCTCTTGCGATGGAAAGTCTCTGCTTCTGTCCACCAGACACATTTGAGCCACCTTGTGCAATTGCACTTTCAAATTTATCTTCCTTTTCCTCGATGAACTCGAGAGCCTGTGCTATCTCCGCAGCTTCACGAACCTCCTCTGGTGTCGCAGATTCATTTCCAAATCTAATATTGGAATCGATGGTACCTGAGAACAGAGTCCCCTTTTGCGGCACTAGCCCGATTTGATCTCTGAGCGACTTCATGCTGATCTCACGTATATCCCTACCGTCTAGGGTAATGCATCCAGCGGTTACGTCAAAGAATCTCGGTATCAGATTAACTATCGTACTCTTGCCTGAACCTGTGCTTCCGATTATCGCAGTAGTTTCACCTGGATTCGCAGTAAAACTTATACCCGATAAAGCGTCCTCATTAGAGCCTTCATATCTGAATGAAACGTTATCAAATTCCAATCGACCTGAACATTCATTAATATCAATTGCATCAGAACTATCGAGCACCGATGATTCAGACATAATCACCTCATCTATCCTATTAGCTGCAACCCCAGCTCTCGGAATTAGTATAGACATAACAGTTAGAATCATAAATGACATTACTATCATCATCGAGTAAGTGAGAAATGCAGTCATGGATCCAACCTGCATATTACCCGCGTTAATTCGGTGTGAGGCGACCCATACAATGGCTATACCAAGCAGGTTCATCAACATCATCAGCATCGGAGGCATGAAGGTCATAACCCTATTGGTAAATAACTGAGTCTTCATAAGATCAAGGCTCGCCTTATCGAAGCGTTTTTCTGCCGATCGCTCCCTTCCGAAGGCACGAATTACCGGGATGCCGGTGAGTATCGATCGTGAAACACTATTTAGAGCATCCACCAGCTCCTGCATGATGCGGAATTTTGGCAAAGCAATAATCATAAGTGTCAATACTATGACCACTACCGTAGCTACACCGAGCGCAATCACGTAGCTCATATGAGCCCCCGTCTCAACAACCTTGACGATTCCCCATATTGCTAAAATGGGCGCATAAAGCACCATACGAAGCATGATTGTCGTTGTCATCTGCACCTGCTGAATATCATTGGTAGCTCTCGTAATCAAAGAAGATGTCTGAAATCTATCCATCTCAGCGCTTGAGAAGCTCATGACTTTTTCAAAGACCTCTCTTCTGAGCGTCATGCCTATCTTAGCTCCGACCTTCGAAGCTATATAGGACGCTAAAATGGCAGCTGAAATCATCAAAAATGTGACGAGCATCATCTTAAAAGCAGTGTGATGCAGATATGTCTTTTGTACGCCATCTATATCTAATCCGGCTTCCTGAGATGCGCTAGTTGCATAAGCTATACCCATAGACCTAAGCGTCTTATCGCCAACGGACGATATAGTCTTATCCATATCACTCCTTGATTTATTAATCTCCGATTCATCCATCTCTCCGCTAGCAATTTGCGACTGAATCAGGGGACGCATGTCAACGTAAGTATGCACTTTACCGCTCTGGTCCTTTGCTTTAAACGACTTGATATCAACCTTCATCATATTAGCAATTTCAGAAATAGACATGTCATCTATGCGCATAGCCATCGCCTTAGTTTCTGGTCTAGCACTTAGCTGCTCCTTTACAGTATTCTTAAACTGCTTAACAGTCATATGACCGAGCTGATAACTAAGAACTATCGGTTTAAGCAATGTTCTATCAAGCTTATTTAGCTTCTTTTCATCCTTAACCACGAGAGCATAATTTTCGCCATCCCTCTTATATGCGGATGACCAAAGCGCCTTCTCGCCATCATTCATGAAAATCTGCGCTTCCCTATACTCGTCTCCCTTAATCTTGCTCGGCATAATATGCTCAATACCTTTATTCTGTATACCAGTATCTATAATCTTCTGCATATAGCTAGGAATCGAAATGTCTCCAAATGCCTGAATCACAAGTACTACGAGAAGCGTCAGAACAGCCATTTTGTATGGCTTTAAATTCCTAATTAATTTTATCATTTGTTTCTTCTCATCTCCCTACTGATGTATATCCTTGATCTTATCTTTGCTTGAATCTACGCCTGTTTGTATCCTTTCGCAGCAATTTAGCTCCTTATTCAATTCTTCCTGAGCAATCTCAGCTAGCTCTGCGATAAGCTCTATAACTTCAGCTACCCTTTCCTCTCCAAATCTCTCGAAGACGGTTTCGAAATATTTATTTATTCTTCTTTTATATTCTCTTATCTTGCTATACCCATCTTCAGTTAGAAACACCAAGGTATTACGCCTATCACTCTTGTCAATTCTCCGCTCTATGATGCCTTTTTCTTCCAGACCTGCTAATACCCTGGATACACCTGGCATCGTCATGCGTACTGCTTTGGCTAAATCAGAGACCTTAACCCCTTTCATCGCCGAAAGCTTTATATCGAAATCATCGTCATATTCTCCACACTTACCAGATTCACATTTACATAAAGCGAAAACGAGCATGTGCTCGCTTGGGTTAAGCTCTGGGACTAGACTCCAAAACTTAATCTTATGGAAGCTATGCATCTGAAGCAAAAATTTAGATTGATACTCTTTCATCTAATACCCCTTTTCTAAACACCTTATTTAAGAACTTGCATCTTAATATGAATTTCAAAATAATACATTTCATAATTTCACGAACAATTAGTTAACATTGTTAACTGTTATTGACGTGAATGATTATATTCTTATCCGCTGCGCTAGTCAATATTTTTTAGTTAATACTGTCCTCTTATTTTTTCATCCTCCGCGCATCACAATGGTTACACGTATTTTAATGCATTGTTATTATCTATTTAAAATAGTTTCATATTGATTATCCGTATACATATTTTAAGACTTTACATAAACAAATATAATTATCAATTAGAATTCATATAAAAGGAGGCTATTTTGCTACTTAACATATCTGGTTTGTTTATAGGATTGCTGTTCGGCTTTCTACTCAAGCGCGGACGATTCTGTCCTACTGGAACGATACGAGATATCTACCTTGAGAAGAAATACTATAATGCAGTCCTCATCTTGGCGATAATCGCAACTGAAGGACTCTTTTATCACATAATGGTTGGAAGCACTGTAATTCCTTCACCATACTTCGGCTGCTATTCAATGGTTGCAGTTCCTATAGGTGGATTCATCTTCGGAATCGGAGCGGTGCTCACCAATGGCTGCGTTACGAGCACTCTCGTCAAAGTCGGAGACGGGCGAATCATCGGAATATTATCGCTTATAGTTTTTGCAACGACTGAATACTTTACAAACAAGTGGATTTTTAAGCCATTTACGCAAAAGGTTATGGGACTACAGGAGGTATACGACATCGATTTGTTCGATATGCCTTTCTCCCCGATACTAATATTTGCGCCAGTGGCTGTGCTGCTATACATCCTCATGTTTCGTCATTACAGAGCGCACAAGCCCAAATACAAGCTGCCGCAAACCTACACAGGGCTGCGCCACGTCTTCTGCGAAAAGATTTGGAGTCGCGAGGTAACTGTCATACTAATCGGCGTGCTGATGGCTGCTGCATTCTACTTCAGCAACCTCACCGGCAGAAATGGCGGTATCTCAATTTCAGACCCGGTATTATCGTGGTTCAACATGATAACAGGCACTCACTCAGAACCTATCGGATGAGTTGTCTATAACAGAACCGACGGTGTCGGTTGGGATAATTTGGTGATCGTAGGAATAATCATAGGTTCATTCTTCACCGCTTTCACTAGTAAAGAATTTTCGATAGTCAAGACGGATAAGAGAATCGTAATAAAAACTGTAATTGGCAGCATGCTCATGGGAATAGGCGCAGTGTGGGCAAAGGGCTGCCTTATCGGAAACGGTTTGGTCGCAACTTCACAGCTTGCGACAAGAGCCTGGCTAGCACTGCTATTCATCGCACTTGGAATCTGGTTTGGTGCATGGTTTATGCACGTACGTGGCTCCAGGAGTACAAGAGGTTAATCGAGGCTGTTGAGGTTATATAGTTAATCACGCTATATAGTTAATCAGGCTAATAGATATAAAACATTTAATCTATCATCAGGAGGATCGACGATGGAAAATATTAAACTAGATACTAAGGGTATGGACTGTCCGCTGCCACTTATAGAGCTCAAGAAAGCCTTAGGCGAGGCTGAAGATGGACAGATAATAGAGGTTGAGTTCACTTGCCCTGATGCAGTGGTAAATCTACCAGGTTACTGCGAAGAGCACAACCATGAAGTTCTCGACTTCGACAAGCAAGATAATAAATCGTGGAAGCTCACTGTCAAGAAGTAATATGCGGGAAACTAGAAACGAAAGTAAAATTTAAAAAAATTGGGAATAGGGAAACAGGATTAATTTATCTATGAACAGAATAAAACAAATGAGTCTCATGCAAAAGGTGCTCGGGCACTGCTTGTAATAGCTGTTGCTGCACTAATAGTTGTTGTGAGTTTAAACATGAGCGGAAGCTCAAAGTCCAGTAAGGATAAGAACAAAAAAACAAAAAATGAAAAGCAGATAGAAGCCTCGTCAGACAGCTGCAGCTCTGAACCCGGAGGTTCTGCGGCTGCTTCGTCTGAAACGAGCAAGGGAAGCGATGACAAGAAGGATAAGAAGGATGACAAGAGCAAGAAAGATTTGTCAAGTAGCAAGAGCTCTTCCTCTGCATCAGGATCAAGCTCATCCTCATCTCATTCGTCTTCAAGCTCGAGCAGTTCTTCTGGTTCAGCGTCGCACTCTCAGCCCCAGCAGCCTGCCGCTAAGAGGACGAGAACTGTGTACATCACTAGAGCAGGTCGCTACTACTCAACTGGTCAGATTGCAGCTGCGAGGCAGGCATGGTTATCTCAAGGCAACACCTGAGATGGCCGTTACAACATCGTAGGTGTTGAACAGGAAGAATATTAGAGATTAATATTATTGCAAAAGAACAGCGAGAGTATAACCCTCGCTGTTTTGACTTTATGAACTGTTGCTTGTTCATCAGAGGAATTAATTGCTCTCACCTTCTTGTAGGTCTTTGTACTCCTCCTCGACTATGACTTTACCCTTCCATACCTTGAGCCCATTAAACTCATATACATTGGTATACCCTTGCTTTACAAGTCGCTTTGCAACCCTCTTACTCAGACCGCCGTAATCGCAGTAAAGTAGAATCTTCTGGTTCTTATCAGGGAGTTCCTTTACTTCACCCTTATCGAAGTCTTCGTACCATACAGGTATAGACTTCGGAATATGGCCCATTCCCCAAGCAACCTTGCCTCGTACGTCGATGATTTTAGCGTCATCCTTCTCAGCATTTTCAACGAATTTAGCAGCCTCCTTACCAGAGATATGCGTATATCCATCCTTATTCTTCTTGTCATCTGCACCCTTCTTAGTGCAGCCGGATAGTAGCGCTGTGCTTATAGCCAAAATCATAATAATCGGTAATATCTTTCTTTTCATCTTTTCACCTATTCCCAGTGACCTTCTGAAACAACCACGGTTTCAGTCCACGGATTTTTTGCTTACTAAATAATTGTATATAGGTTATGTATGATTGTCAAAACAGTTTTTACCAATAATACTCATGCATATATTACTATTTCAAATACTATTTATTCACTTTTAATTCTCGCCCAGCGCAGCCTTAATCTCATCAAGATTGCTCGCAAAGACAACCTTATTTAGATCTTCAGCTGGCAGGAAGTCGGCAGCTACCATCTCCTCAAGCAACTTTCTTAGAGGCTCATAAAAGCCTTCGATATTGTATAGAATGCACGGCTTCTCAGTTCTGTTCAGCCTTCTCAGCGAGATTATCTCCGAAATCTCTTCGAGTGTTCCAGGTCCCCCTGGGAGAGCGATAAATGCATCACCAAGGTTGATCATGCGAGTCTTGCGCTCTGGCATAGACTTTACGATCTCAAGTGTATAGAGACCCTCGTGTCCCTTCTCCTGGTCGAGCAGAAACTCTGGGATGATACCGTAGACCTTGGCGCCGCCTTCTAAAACTGTATTTGCAACGGTTCCCATGAGTCCTACATTTCCGCCACCGTATACAAGATTGTGACCGCTCTCTACAATCCAACTTCCGAGCTCAACTGCTCTATCCTTAAACACGGAATTCTCACCAAAGCGAGATCCGCAGTAAACTGTAATATTCATATCCTTCTTCTCCTTTTCCATATCGTAACATTTTAGTATCGTTGACCTCTTTGGTCAATATATCGCTTTCATCAATATTTTTGATAGTGCGCAATTTAAATTAAGATTTTTATAATGATTAATTCCGTCACTTAGATGTTATACTAAACCCATATCGTAAGATTATAATACATTATGTTTCGTTTAATCACGATAAATAAGGAATATTGGGGAATATTATGAAGAGAAAACTACACATTAAAAGGTTTACACTGCTAGCGGCAGTTTTGCTAGCACTCGCAATATCATTCACAGGCTGCGGTAAGGATAGTTCAAATTCAGAGTCAAAAGGTTCTCATGGCCCAAAGGCTAGCCTTAAGAACTTCGAAACAACTACGCTTGTCGGCGAAAAGTTCACTCAGGATAACCTGAAGGATTACGACCTCACCGTGGTTAACGTATGGTCGACGACTTGTGGCTACTGCATCGATGAGATGCCTGCACTTGAGAAGCTCAAGAACCAGCTTCCTTCCAACGTACAGTTTGTATCTATTTGTCTTGATGGAGAAGCCTCACCAGACACTGCAAAGGAGATTCTCTCTAAGCAGGGATTGACGGCAAAGACGCTCGTTCCAAGCGACTCTTTGAACGAAGGACTCCTTCAGTACGTAAGTGGCACTCCTACCACCGTGTTCTTTGATAATAACGGAAAGCAAATTGGCGATCCAAAGGTTGGAGCTTTCTCAACACATGATACTGATGCGATTACTGAACTCTACATGAAGGAAGTAAATTCGCGTCTTAAGAAATTATCATAGGTAGGGATTGTCAGGAATAGTTTATGTCTAAAAAGTATAAAAGGCTGATACCGGCTGCGCTCATCGCGGCTGGTATCGTTATGTTAATAATAGGTATCAGTAGAGGTGAGATGATGACGGTCTTCAGCAAGGCTGCCACCGTCTGTCTCGAGTGCATAGGAATCGGATAGGAGGCGCCATGAAGACTAACAACACGAGGCGTCATTTAGTTCAGCTCCTAGCGACGTTCATGACCAATCCGCATGTCTCGAATTTTACCGACGGCACCATACACAAAGGAAAGAGTAAGAGTTTTTGCTCACCTGGTCTAAACTGTTATTCTTGCCCGGCAGCCGGCGCAGCGTGCCCTATCGGAGCACTGCAGTCGGTCGAAAACGGTAACAAATACCACGTTTCATACTACGTGATGGGGTTTTTGCTTATTACTGGAGCATTTCTCGGTAGGTTCGTATGCGGATTTTTGTGCCCGTTTGGATTCTTTCAGGACTTGCTCTACAAGATTAGAGTTAAGAAGCTAAGGATACCTACGAAGTTAGATAGAGCGCTCAGATATCTCAAATACGTTATACTTGCGGTATTCGTATTTGCACTTCCGATCGCAATATCGAATGAGTTTGGGATTGGAGAGCCTTTCTTCTGCAAGTACATCTGTCCTGCTGGCACTATCGAAGCCGGTATCCCGCTTCTCATTAAGAACGAATCCCTCCGAGCTATGATGGGCATCTTGTTCGACTGGAAGATGATTCTCCTGATTATCACGGTCATACTTTCGACGATGATCTACAGACCTTTCTGTAAATACATATGCCCTCTAGGCGCGATATATTCGCTTTTCAACCGCTTTAGCGTGCTTCAGATGGAAGTAGATAGAGGTACATGCATTAACTGCATGAGATGCGAAATCCACTGCGATATGCAGGTCAAGGTTCTGCATAATATCAACAGCGTTGAATGCATTCGCTGCGGCAAGTGCAGGAGCATATGCCCTACAAATGCCATCAACTGGACGGTAGGCGGAAAAGTAATTCTAAAATCAAACGAGAATAGCAGGCAAAGAGCATAGCTCTGCCTGCTATTTTGCAAGCATCTGTTCAATCACGTTTTTCATTTTTTATCGTCCTTCTCTTAACCAGCCTATACAAAAGACTCACATTCGTTGAATGATATGCTTCTGAAATTTCACGAAGATCATTCTCATCCAACTTTAATACTTCAACCATATCAATTCTAAGCTCATCAACAAGTACGGTCTCTAGTTCTTTTTGATTAGAAATAGGTTTCATTGAATAAAGCTTATCGCTCAAAGCCTTTTCTTTCGTTGCAATTTGGAATGAGTAATCACCTTCATTCTTAATAATTATTCCCATTGGATATGCTTTAACTGGCACATCTCTGTATATAAAGTTGCCAAATTCAGTTTCATATATGCGCTTTTTCTTTTTATTATATGTTGCACATGTCACTGTATAAACAATTTCTGGAATCATTCCGTAATACGAAAGAGCAAAATCAAACGACAAATAGGATGGACCATAGATACTTCCAGCCAAAAGATACCCTGCCGTATTAGGATCTGTTTCGTAAAGCCTCCTGATAACAGGCGTGTACACGCCTTCCTTAACTAATCTTCCAAGTTTTGTCTTAGGGTTTCTGTATTCATGTAACTCATGCATAATCATATTGTATGTTTTTATCATATCTACACCTCATAGTATCATAATATGATGCTATGAGGTGAAATACAAGTATTATATCCTTAGATTATGCCCTTCGAAATCAACACCCTCATGGCGAAGCAGATAAACCTTCTTATCCATTCCTCCCGCATAGCCCGTGAGTTTTCCGCCCTTCCCAACCACTCGGTGACAAGGCACTATGATTGAAAACTCATTGCTACCGACTGCTCCTCCAACAGCCTGCGCTGACATGCGGTCTTTACCGATTCTCATAGCCACTTCATTTGCAATTTCACCATAGGTGCTAAGCTCGCCATACGGAATCTCCAGCATTATCTTCGAGACGTTCTTTCTGAATTCTGACCCTTGCAGCTTTAGCTTCGGAGTAAAGCTTGGAACAGTTCCTGCAAAGTATTCGTCAAGCCAGCGCACTGCATCGCTTATATGTTTATTATCATCAAAATTATCGATTGCTTCGATATCTAAAGAAGCCTCTGCTATCCGCTCTTCATCGAACCAGATACCGAGAAGGCTCTCTTCATCTGCGCAAAGCTTAATAACACCCATCGGCGAGTCGTAATAATACATGTACATAGCAGCACTCCTTTAATTATATGGATTTATCAGCTTTGGACTGCTTCCGATATTATCCCTAATAACTTTGACGTCCTCTGGCGAAAGCGGTATATCGTAGCTCACAGCGATGACCAGCCAAGTGTAGCAGTAGTCATCAACATTAGTCTCTGGCAGCCACTCGCTCGGCCCCTTGTCTGACTTATCGCGATTTACCGCCCCATCTACGTCTACACCAACTCGAACGTCTGTCGCGTACTGATGCTTCTTGGAATGGCTCCATTTGGCGCCCCCATGCCTATTCACATAGTTAAGCGGGATGATATGGTCAAAATTGCTGTCATCAAGAGAGAGTTCATCGCCCGTATATGGGTCTATATAATCGCCATCCTTGTAGTGCTTACTCGTCACAAAGGCGAACTTTCTCAGCGAATACTTTCTGCCTTTATACTCGATTTTCTTGTATGGCTCTGTATAGGAGTCACGGTCATAATCTGCGTACTCATCTGGAGAAGCAACCTTCACTTCATCGAGTAGCTGCTCTACACTCTTTTCCTTTAGGGGCTTTACCTTGCTACCTGAGCTACCTGAGCCTCCTATATCTATTCCGATCTGATTAAGGACGAAAACAGCTGCAGCAATCACTAATGTCGCAACCATTTTCTCCATCTTCTTATTCACTCTACCGTATCCCCTATATCCTTGTCCCGAGTATCTCTGTCTAGCCATATCTCCTAAGCCCTTTTCATGTATCTATTATGATGTAAGACGCTGATGCTCCCAGTGTTAACACTGTGCTGCTATCGATTGCAGTGCCGTTATCAAGATCATTTAGCTGCATAATCTTATTAACTTCTTTTTCTTAAATTCAATATGCTTATGATACCATAGTCTGCAAGGCATTGGGCATCCTACGGCGCATGAATTTGCCCAATAAACATTTGATTTATAACTATTACCTGATATAAAATGTTAAAGATAAACTGAAAATTTACGATTTATGAAACGAGGAAATTAAATGGGCGAAAGCAAACTAAAGTACGGACTAAGAGTGCTAAAGAACGCGAGCTTCAAGAAGTTCACGGACTGTGTCAACGAAGCACACAGAATATCCGGTAAGAGCAAGCTTGCATGCGCGATGGACATTGTGCACTGCATGAGAAAATTCGATGCTGGCTACTATGATTATGTAATCTTCCAGTTCTGGGACAAAACCGATGCAGAGAGAGACACTTATCTCACAAGATTCAGAAGCAAGAAGCTTGTATCTCAGATGAATGACCCTGCTTACGCACATTTCTTTGATAACAAGGATGAATTTAATGAGAAATTCAAGGATTACATCGGTCGTGATTTCATCGAACTCGAGACTGCTACCAAGGACGAGGTCGAGGCGTATTTCAACAGAAAAGGCAAAGTTTTCTGCAAGATGAAGGATCTCGAATGCGGCATAGGCTGCGAGAGACTAGTGACTTCTGACTTCGAGAATTTCGATGCATTCTATTCATATATCAAGGAAAAGGGATTTGGTACTCTCGAGGGCGTTATCGAGAACCATCCTGATCTCGACAAGGTATATTCCGGCAGTGCCAACACGATGCGTATGATCACGATTATCGGTGATGACGGCAAGCCACACCTAATCTACGCAGTGCAGAAATTCGGTATTAACGGCAGAGTTGTAGATAACTATGGAGTTCACGGACCAGTTGACCTAGAGACCGGTGAGTTCCTCTTCCCTGCACACTCTGGTGATACTAAGGCTGAGGGTCTATATACTGAGCACCCTAATACACATGAGAAGCTAGTAGGTTTTAAGACACCTCTTTTCAAAGAGGCCAAGGAGATGATTCTAAAGGCAGCTATGGAGGTTCCACAGATCAGATACGTCGGCTGGGACGTCGCAGTTACTCCTACTGGACCTGCTATAATCGAGGGCAACGTGTACTGCGCTCACGATTTCTGGCAGCTACCAGGGCAGACTCCTGGCAATGTAGGCATCATGCCTACGCTTAAGGAACTTGTGCCTAGCTACAAGTATTAATAATATGAAACATCACAGGGGCTGGTCTCAAATGAGACCAGCCCCTGCTTGCTACTTTATTTTATGTATAGAATATGAAAGCTATCGAGTTTATGCTGTAGCCGCCTTGAGCTTTATGCTCTTTAGCGCTGCCTTTCTAAGTCTAAGTACTACGTAACTGCCGTAAATCAAGGTGTAAATGATTATTCCGGTTATGTGAGACTTTACATCCGCTGAGTACAGCACCATGATGTGTACATAGATTCCGATAAAGAACGGATATGCCATGCGCTGCACTTTTTTCCAAGTCTTACCACTCATCTTGCGGCGAACCACCTTAAACGAGGTGATAAAGAGAGGAATAAGCATAGCTAGTAGGCACAGAGTGATTGACGATGCGATTAGCTCTCTCGTAGGCATAGCCTTTGGATTTGTAAATAACATCGGGAAGTACTTAACTCCGAACACCACGTTGTGGCTGAGAGTCAGCAAGCTTCCTATGATAGATATCTCTCCGCGCACGCTCATCAGCTTACGAGACAGTTTGTTGTGCTTAGTGATGACACCAAGATACATTACCACCATAAAGGTAGCTGTTGTAAAGATTCCTCTACTGAACATGTTCATAAAGTATATGTTGAACCACTCTGGGAATTTCTGGTCATATCCGAGGTTGAAGTACATAACAACTGCTCCGCACCATACGTATATACCCAGATAAAAAGCCCCTGGGTGCTTCTTAATTGCATCTGCCGTCAGAATATAGAATATGACAGTCACTGCGATTCCAAATATTAAGTTCACGATACCGTCCTTTCCGTCTCAGCTGCAGCAGAGCTTTCTGTAGTTTCCTTGTTCTCTGCTGGCTTCTGAGCGTCTTCTTTCTTATAAACCTTACCACTCTCTGGGTGACTTGCACTTGCTGCACCTGAACTTGCTCTTGTGTTTGAGCTAGCGATCGCTGATGTAGCAGCACTTCTTGTATTAGCTGCACTGCTTGCAACAGCTGCAGTTGTAGCATTCTCTACTGGATTCTTGACATTAACCATTACTGGCGTCTTAGTCTTCTTATCTATTCCATCTACCGAGAACTCTAGTACTGCTCTTGTATATCCTTTCTTGGATAGATCTGGCTTCTGTACGAGAGTTACCTTAACCGAACCGTCAGCAGGAATGTTGCTAAACTTAGCCTTGTAATCCTCGAGTGTTGGCTCCTTGCCATCCACTTCTATTGGCTGTGTATTCACTCTCTGAGGTGTAAATGCTACTCCGCCATCCTCATCGTCATCCGCGATTCCGTCGTGGTCTTTGTCTCTATAAATCCAGTATTTGTACTTTCTAACTAGCAGTTTACCGTTCTTCTTGGCTTTGAACTTCAGGGTTACTGTCTTGAACATCCCCCCGTCACCGTCCCAGTTATTATCGTCCACGACTGGTGTTCCAGTGATAGTTGTACCGTCGAAGCTGAGCCCCTTAGGAAGTCCTTCGATGGTTGCCTGCATCTCTGCATCCTTATCCAGACTCTTAACAGTCGCAGGCTTAATAGGCATACGCTCAGTCCACTTTGGTCTGCCTGGTTCATCGAGTTCTGTCTCGATTACCTTGCTGTCTACTTCTACTTCAGGTAGATTCTCATCTGGATCTGTTGTTCCTGGATTGTCATTATTTCCACCATTATTCTCAACAAGCTGCTTGTCGGCCTCTGTGCCAGAAAGCTGGAATGTCACGAACAGCGCAGATGGAGCATTAGGATTTTCGTCATTTACTAATGTGTACTTAACCTTTCTATTTACAGGCTTCTTGTCTGTTGTGTACTCGTAACGGTGTCCTTTCTTGGAAACCAGACGAACCTTAACATTTTCATACTCGAACGATGTCGGTGCATCGATAACCTGCTGGTCATCAATCTTGCGGTCATCTACCGAATCCATATCAACCTTGCTCACCTTATACCACTTCGAACCGTCCTTGCTGTACTCAAGTCCTACGATGTAGTCTCTGCTGTAACGTCCAACTAGGATTCTGAAGCTGTCATATGATAGTGATTCCTTGTGAACTACTCTAGCCTTGATAACCTTTTTGTCACCATAAGCCTTGAGATCGCTGCCGTTTTCGATTGCATTTCCGTCCTCGTCAGTGATGCTGAGTCCGTTTGCTGCAAAATCATCCCACGAAGCTTCTGATACTGTTCCGTCCTTCTTTACAATCTTTGCCTTAAGTTCAGAGAAATCAACTGTGCTACCGGTGTTAACCTCTACTGTCTTGGTCTTAGGCGATATGATTGCAACTTCCTTCACATCAGAGTTAGTTTTATAATCACTAGCCGACTTATGCGTAGCTTCCTTTGTCGCAGCCGAAATTCCACTTGCACTTATCGTAGCTCCGCTCACGCTATCGAACATCTTCTTGCCCTCATAGCGGTCGCTCATATACGCCTTTACAGTACGTGACATGAGAGCTATATCAGATACAGTGTTATTTCCTGATAGACCGCTCAGCATATCGACATACTTATCGCCAAGGAGCTCCTTGACCTTAGTCTTAGGATTACTGCTTTTCCTTATCGCTTCGAAATACTCACGATATAATCCCATCTTAGCGATGTTCCAGCGACCTTCCTTGCCCTGTAGGAAAGGTAGTACGTTCTCTGCCCAGCTTCTAAATGGTCCCATGTCATCGCGATAATCCTCGCCTATTCCAACTCTGAGGCTAGATATCTCGCCATCCTTAACTGTAACATAAGTCTTTATACCACCTGGATTAAGGTATCCAATACCTATTCCTGTGTACTCACCATCCTTGAGCTTATCTCCTGGATAGTGCTTACGTAGTGCTGCATCAACATATGCTGGTTCTCCAGTCTCAGGGTTAACTGCTGGAGTTGTGTTATCTGTGCTTGGCTTAGTGTCTTCGCTTGGCTTGCTCGGATTGCTTGGATTGTTACTAGCATTAGTTACGTTAGACTTGCCAGCACCTGCAAGCGCATTTCTTACCGCATCGATAATTCCACGGCTAGAATAAGTAGCACCAGAAACTGTATCTACACTCTTGCCCGGACTTCCGAGCAGTCTACCGATTACAGCCTTTGCACGATTAAAGAAAGGTGCATCGTCGCTGTGCGAAAGTATGTCTACGCTAGTAATATTACCACCAGATACGGTTACACGAACTCTAATCGGACCATTGAAGCCCTGACCTGACCCTGTGTAAACTCCATCATTTAGGTTAGCACTTGCAATAGCAAATGAACCTGCGGCATTGCCCTTTCTGCCCTTAGCTGATCGGGCATCCTTCTTAACTGGTGCAACCTTCGCCTGCTGCTTAGAGCCCGCCTTCTGAAGGGCATCTGCAACAGCCTTTTTGATCGCATTCGAAGAAATGGTCGCACCTGAAACAGAGTCAACATTAACATTGCCACTTCTCAGAATATTTCCGATAACAGCAGAAGCTCTGTTGAAATACTCAGGTGTCTCTGTGTGAGATATAACTTTGATATCTGTCAGCTTTCCATCCTTGATAGTGATGCGAACAGTAAGAGGTCCGCCGTATCCGGTAGCGGTTCCCTCGTATTCTCCATCCTTGAGGCTATCTGTGGAAACTTCAGCACCTATCGCCTGAGATTCCTTGGCAGCCTTCTCTGCAGCAGCGTTGTTCTTCTCTACGACTGAAACAGCCGAATATGCTATCGCAACTGTAACAGCCGCGGCAACAACAAAAGACAACACTCCCTTGAAACCAGTAGTCTTCATCTTTCCTCCTATAAATGAGTGTGAAAATTTTGAATAAGTTAGATATATTTTATAAAAGTTAGTTATATTGAACTAATACATATTGTATTTTAATTCAAATAACATAAATACGCAATATTTTTTTAACCAATAATTTTACTTGTTTCGATTATTTTTTTAGATGGATAGCACAATTTAAAAGAGTGAGCCATGGCTCACTCTCAGACCGTAGACAAAGTCTCGCTATACAAAGGCGAGGCTTTTCTAGTGCACTAA
>ERZ773055.706-NODE-706-length-17930-cov-3.596755_pt1 | contig 17930 bp, 13 predicted proteins | sample MGYA00580515_ERZ773055 | MGnify/ENA primary metagenome ERZ773055 (study PRJEB29015, sample SAMEA2737993) | human oral metagenome | biome: human oral; feature: human-associated habitat; material: dental | place: China | collected 2064 ...
TCTTGTACTACTTCTCTGTTTATGTAAATCTTTTCAAAGAACTCTTTCTTTTGGCGGCAAAAGTCTTTTGCAAGACTCCAGCCTTGCTTCTGGAATTTAGCAATCAATAACTCGATTTCTCCCTGAAAGCGTTTGCAAAGGTAATACATTTACAGCCCCAATCCAAATGTTTTTAAAGAAAAGTTTGAAAACTTGTGAAAAATTTCGCGTTGTTTGACAAAACAAGGCGAAAAGGCATGTAAAATATACTATATTATTGATACTAAATAAAATCATTAAGAAAGTCCCCCTCCCTCCAGAATCAACTTAACTATTACATCCTGTCTGTTCATTCCACAGCCTTGAATAAACTCCTCCTTTGGCAAGTAATTCTACATGTGTCCCCATCTCTACAATCTTTCCATGACTAAGAGTTACGATAGTATCTGCATCATGTACCGTACTCAACCGATGAGCTATTATAACTATCATCTTGCCCTCTGATGCCAATTGCTTTATCACTTGTTTAACATATTTCTCTGCAAGCGTGTCAAGTGATGACGTAGCTTCATCGAAAAGGATAATCTCCGGATTACAATAAACAGCATGTACAATAGCTAATCGCTGACGCTTACCGCCAGATAAAGATGCACCATACTCCCCAATACGAGTATCTAATCCTTGTGGGAGATCATCGATAAAATTCTCAAGTCCAAGTTTCTTTATCACCTCTACAACGCGCTGCATATCAGGATTAGTCACACCAAGTACAATATTTTCAATTACTGTTCCTGCAAAAAGTTCTAACTGCTGTGGGACAACACAGACTTTCTCTCGCAGAGATTTATTGGCGATTCTTCCTATATCATAGTCACCTATTTTTATTTTTCCTCTTTGTATCGGATAGATATTCTGTAATAATGAAATAAGTGTCGTCTTACCAGAATCACTTTCACCGACGACAGCAGTAGTCCTTCCTTTCTGAATCGTGAGGTTAAAATTGTCAAATACGAACTTTCGTGACCCATAACGAAATGTGACATTGTCAAAACAGATATCCCTATCATGTCTGTACTGAGTGTAATCTTATCATTATTGATCTCCTCCTGCTCCAGATCCATAATCTGAAACAAGCGATCAGAGACTATCAGTGCCTCCTGTATGGTGGAATTAGAAGAAATTAATGATGAAATAGGAGTAGTTACATAACCAACAAGACTATAAAACATCATCAGAGTGCCTGGTGTTATATTTTGGTCTATCACTTGCGAACTACCAATCCAAAGTATAGCGACAACTATACTCTGTTCCACGATCTGTATACCACCGCTTACATATAAACCTCCTTTAGCAGCTGCAAATATACTTCTAAGCATGGCTATAAAACGATTTTCAGTCTTTACATTCGTGAAGTCCTCTATACCGAAACGCCTTATTGTGCCGATTAAATCTAACGATTCTACAAGCTGCGCCTGCAAATCGGCACTCCGTTCCATTATCTTTCGCTGGTATTTTCGATTGAGACGATTGAAAGCGAAAAACAAGATACCATAGACTGGTATAGCAACAAGGAGTATCAACGTGAGTTTCCACGAATAGATAAGCATAAGAACCACTGTAAATAATAATATCATAATATTTACCGTAAGTTCCACTACAACATTGTTTACGAAATTCCTTATTTTCACAGCATCACCTATACGCGAAACGATTTCACCGACACGCATGGTATCGAAAAACTGCTGGGGAAGAGTTAACAGGTGCTTGTAATAACCAAGTATCAATGCTACATCAATACAATTGCCAAAAGCGTTTTACATTACCCATAGTCTTATCCATTGCCACAAAAGTTTTCTTTGGCTCAACGAGAACAAGTACATCTGTCCACTTTTTCTTAAAGTCTTCATGACTCACTTTGTGCATTCTTCCATCACCGGGATTCATATATTCAAGTGTCGATCACCCAACTTTGTATACTACAATAAAATGCTGCAAAATCTCTTTAATGATAACATGGGCAATAGCTGCAAGTATTGTCTTATAAATGATTTTGGAACCTATCTGATTCTCGTATAGATAGTATTCTGCTGAATTTGCTGACAAATAACTTTATGACTGCATGACATTATATAAATTTGGATAAAGACCGAAAACCAATATAAGAATTTATTAATAATTTCTTGTAGAATATTCTTTCCCATTGTATAAACTTACTTAAAGAGGAATAGTTGAAAGCTATAAATAGTTCATGAACTATGCAGATAAGATACGGATTACTAAAGGCTTTATCCACAGAAAACTTCTTATTTTAATACTACAATGTAGACATTAGACAATAAAACAGATTAACTAAACCATGAGCTATCCACCCACAGAAAAAACCAAGATTTATTCTTACATAAGCGAAAGAGATTCCACCTGCCAGATGCCGAAGAGATGAAATCACCCCAAACAACAGCACTTGAGAATTAAGCATATAATTGGTTACATGAGACAGCGCAAACAACATACAGCTGAATAAGACAAGTAGAGCATAACACTTGCTGTTATCTTTTATTTTTTTCAGCATGTTTTCGTTCATTTTAAAATAGAACAAACAACCTATACTTAAAGATAATATTGCAGAAATAAATGCATAATTTAAGCTCTTTAGTCCAAAAGATATAAATACATCACCAAAGAGATAATATAGAAGAAAAGACAAACTCAATGCAATATGCCACTTCTTCATGGATTGCCACAAACGATATGCTGTCTCTTCCATTAATGGACCTATCAAAACAACACGAACCCATGCCCCTGTAGAAAAAGATCTTATTCCTGACATTGTTAACCTTCCACCTTCAAAATCTATAAGACTAGTCATCTTAGACGGCAATAAAGCATAACTTAGACTGATAAGAAGCTCAGCAACTACCAAAATAACAATATAAAGCAACAATGCCTTAAAAAGGATGAATATAGTATTGTGATGTAACCTATCATATTTGTTAAATAACCTCATCATTTCACACATATAATCTATAATAAATAATAATAGTTTTTGCATAGCAAAAGACATCAACAGCGCATCTAAGAAAGATACACTGTTGATATACATGCTACTTAATTCTCATATTAACCAGGCCACCTTTTACATATAGACTTCATAAGTACGACTCTGATATTCTACCATTGGATCATACCCTGGTATTGACTGAGTATATTCAATAAGCTTCTCCCAAAAAGTTTTCTTATGACCTATAACAACAACTTCAGGCAGAGTTCCACCATCAAATGTTGTTTTCTACTAATGATAAGAATAAGTTCCTTTAAAGACAGTTCTTTCATTGCTTTTAAAATTAAATTTTATATTATGCCGTTGTACACCAGCGTTATTCCTTACCTTAAGGTATCGCAAAACTAATAAATTAGTTTCGATTAACATATCGGGTGAGATGTTTTATATATTATTAATTAAAAATATGTTTAGAAATATATTCCCAATAATCTTTACGACATAACAAGATGCCATTCTATGAAGACAAGAATGTATTATCAGTTTATCTCCCCCAAAAAGGAATATATCATTTAATCCTATCTATGATAATTACGATATGTAAACAAAACTACACAAAGGACATAACGACGACGGCGGCGACCTTTTCTTTCTTTCTTTTCGTCGTTCTTGTTCTTTGTTCTCGTTCTTAGTTCTTAAGCAACTTAACTCCTTGATTATCAGCAATTCCATTTGTTAATTTATCTAAACCTTTGAACGTTCGCTGAGAAACGGGAGAAGATTGGAGTGAAAACCGAGCAAGAATTAAGGAAAATTCACAAAGTTTGGGAATGACTTTACGCTATAAAATCAGGGCTATGCCATTAAAGAATACACCTATAATATATATAAGGTGAAGACAAGAACAAAATGACGGACTTTACCTCATCTTTCTTCTCCTCATTACGCACACCGAGAAATCATTTATTTCAGTCAACAAAAGCATTGAAGTTACAACGTAAACACACCCATAAACAAAGCCTATCTGCCCTATTTTACTTTATGCCTTGAAGAAAACATTTTTTTACTCGCTATAAAAGGCATCAAATTCAAATATAATGATTTTTTCCGATTGCTTTGTATGGTTTTACGGAAAATATTAACTATCTTTGCACACAGAATAAAACTTTATGTCAAATACCAACCTGACTAAAACCTTTGTTCTATCAACAACAACTAACCTAACAGGAAAATGCAGAGAAAAAATTATGCACTGCTGCCACAAATAAATAGGGCAGCATTAGTGGCCTGTTTAACTTTCACGTCTATAGCGTGGGGTCCAACGGCCAAAAGTTCAACTAACCTTCATTCAATGGCATTGCAACAAGCAACGCGCAAAACCATTACTGGTACTGTAACAGATGCTCATGGCGACCCACTTATTGGCGTGAGCATAAGAATTAAGAACGCACAGGGCGGTACTATCACCGACATTGATGGAAAATTCACCATTCAAGCGCCCGAAAATGCAACCATCGACGTATCTTATGTGGGCTATGTTACAAAATCAATAAAGATTAATTCGGCGACTCCTTTAACGATAGTATTGGAAGAAGACAAGAAACAACTTAGCGAAGTCGTTGTAACCGCTTTGGGTATAAAGCGTGAATCCAAGGCCCTTACCTATAATGTACAAGACCTTAAAGGTAGCGAAGTGACGAAAATAAAAGACGCTAACTTCATCAATGTACTTGCAGGAAAGGTTGCAGGCGTTACGATTAATCAGAATGCTTCAGGAGTTGGTGGATCATCTCGTGTCGTAATGCGTGGAACAAAATCACTTTTTGGTGAAAACAATGCGTTATATGTATTGGACGGAATACCCATGCAAGGCCTACGTACAAAGCAAAGCGACAACTTTTATGAGTCAGTTGAAGTTGCCGATGGCGATGGAATTTCCAACATAAACCCTGATGACATCGAAAACATGTCAGTACTTACCGGTGCCTCAGCAGCCGCACTATATGGTAACCGCGGTGCAAACGGAGTAATCTTGATTACAACCAAGAAAGGAACTGTAGGCAAACCACGCGTATCTTTCTCTAACAACACAACCTTCTCAAGTCCATTTGTGACTCCAAAATTCCAAAACACTTATGGTCGCAAAGAAGGAGAGTTTGCCAGTTGGGGTGAGAAGCTGGAGCATCCCTCAAGCTATAATCCGCTCGATTTCTTCAATACAGGTTACAATGTCATGAATTCTGTGGCACTATCAACAGGTAGTGAAACCAATCAAACCCACATATCTATAGGTTCTGTGAATGCAGGCGGCATCATTCCCAAGAATAAATACAACCGCTATAACTTCACTTTCCGCAATTCATGGGATGTTATAAAAGACAAATTACAGTTTGATTTTAGCCTACTTTATGTAAGACAGAACACCAAAAACGGTATAGGCCAAGGTATGTATTATAATCCTTTGGTTCCAATATACCTTTTCCCACCCAGTGATGACATTCAACGTTATGCTGTTTATGAAATGTATAATGCCACACGTAAGTTCAAGACACAGAACTGGCCATACGGAAACTTAGGCCTTGGCATACAAAACCCCTTCTGGATTGTCAATCGTAACAACTTCGATACAAAGCGAGAGCGTTATATTGGCAGTTTCTCTGCAAAGTGGAAGATTACATCATGGATGAACATTTTAGGCAGAGCGCGCATGGATAATGCTTATACAGATTTTGAACGCAAGCTATATGCCTCTACAGATGGACTATTTGCCAATCCACCGGGTAACTGGATGACGCAAGAAGATAAGAATACATCTACCTATTTGGATTTCTTAGTCAACATAGATAAGCAGTTGAATGAAGACGTTAGACTCTTAGCGAACATTGGTGGAAGCTATTTTGATGAGAAATATAAGAGCCATGTGTTTGAAGGAAACCTTACACGAGTGCCCAATTTCTTCCATCCCTCTAACATGACGCCATCAGAGAGCAGTACAGTTTATTCGAATTTACACACACAAACCCAATCGTTCTATGGCAAGGTAGAAGTGGGTTATCGTAATTTCCTATTTGCTGATGCAACAGGTCGTATTGACTACTTCTCTACTTTGTTAGGCACAAGCAAAGATTATGTATTCTATCCTTCTGTAGGTGCATCTATTCTTCTTTCCGAAGTATTGCCACTCCCAAAGAAGATTGTTTCTCTGTGGAAACTACGTGGCAGTTATGCACAGGTAGGTAACCCTCCTTCACCCTATCTCACACGTGAAGCTATTGCACTATCTAATGGTAATCCCGTAAGCGAAGCACACACACCGGCCGATCATTTGAAACCAGAAATGACCAAAGCATTTGAATTAGGTATGGATCTTCGCTTGTTTGAAAACAAATTAAATATTGCAGCGACCTACTATAATAGCAACACTTACAACCAGTTGTTCCGCTATAAACTTCCTCCAAGCTCAGGATATGAATATGCATTTGAGAATGCTGGTAAGGTGAATAACTGGGGTATTGAGCTCAGTGCATCTTATAACCAAAAGATTGGACCTATTGATTGGACCGCAAACCTCATCTACTCATTAAACCGTAACAAGATTAAGGAGCTATTACCAGAGTTTGTAACCGACCGCACAACAAACACTACGGTAAAAGCACCAACAGAGTTTGAGGTGTCTTCTGCTGAATCCTATAAGATGATATTACGCAAAGGAGGTACCATGTCTGACATCTATGCCACACACTTAAAACAAGACTATCAAGGCAATATCCTTGTTGATGGCAATGTGCAAAAGGATGATAACGACTTTATCAAGGTGGGTTCTGCTGCTCCCCGCTATAATTTATCCCTTCGCAACAGCTTTGCTTGGAAAGGAATAGAGTTCGAATTTATGATTGATGCACGTGTAGGTGGAGTCGTTGTTTCAGCAACACAGGCACTCATGGACCAGTTTGGAGTTTCAAAACAGACTGCAGACGCACGCGATGCAGGGGGAGTCAACGTAAACAATGGCAAGGTAAATGCAGAACAATACTATGCCGTTGTGGCAGGAGGACGCACCGGTCTGCTTGCACATTATGCTTATAGTGCAACCAATGTACGACTACGCGAGATGTCACTTTCGTATGATCTTCCCGAGAAATGGTTTACAAACATGCTAAAAGTAAACCTCTCACTTACTGCACACAATCTACTGATGCTCTATAACAAAGCTCCTTTCGACCCAGAACTAACTGCCAATACCGGCACTTACTATCAGGGCTTTGACTATTTCATGCCACCCAGCCAGCGAAATATTGGCTTCAGTGTAAAAGTAAACTTCTAATTGCCAAAACAAGAACCATACTATAATGAAAAAGATAATTATAACATTACTGACATCCTCAGTATTCTGCATAACGATGAATAGTTGTTTAGATTCTAATCTAAATGACGACCCAGACAAAATTGCTCCAAAAGAATTAAACAAAGACAACCTTTGGGGCACCTATCTAACCTCGTTGCAACGTCATGTAGCCCCAGAAGACCAGAACGACTTCCAGCTTTGCGAAGATCTTGTAGGCAATATGTATGCAGGATATTATGCTGGCACCCAGAATTGGGAAGGCGGTTATAATGGAACGACCTATGCTTTCCCCGATGCTTGGAAAGACCGTCCGTTCTCAGTGGCCTTTACCAAGTTTATGAGTACCTGGGAAAACCTTCGTCATAAAACAGATTCTGCCAGCGTGCTCTTTGCTGTCAGCGAAGTGGTTAAAGTTGAAGCAATGCACAAGACAACGGATATTTATGGTCCAATACCTTATACTCGTTTTGGTCTTCAGAATCCAGTACCTTATGATTCCCAAGAAACTGTCTACAAACGCTTCTTCCAAGAACTCAATCATGCCATTGCTATTCTAACACGCTTCGATACTCAGAATGAAGGACAAAAGCCCTTAGCAAAGTTCGATCTCATTTATGGTAGCGACCTGAAGAAATGGATACGCTTTGCCAATTCACTCAAACTTCGCTTAGCAATGCGTTGTCATGCAGTCTATAATGATGCAAAAACCTTAGCCGAGGAAGCTGTAAATAATCCTTATGGCGTGCTTGAAGATTATCAAGATAATGCACAGATGCAGACAAACAATGCGCTGTCGTTCACTTATTTTAATCCTTTCTACAATCTTTATAGCCCAGAAGGCTACAACGAAGACCGCATGGGAGCCTCTATGGACGCCTATCTCAATGGCTTTGAAGACCCTCGTCTGCCAAAATTCTTTAAGACTACAGAAGATGGTTACTATCGTGGACTGCGCAATGGACTACGCAATGGTAACAAATTCCAAGGTGACCCCTATCTCTCAATGCCTACCATCACGCGTGGCACCCCTTATGTTTGGATGACCGCAGCAGAGATTTGGCTACTCAGAGCAGAAGGCGCGCTGTTGGGTTGGAATATGGGTGGCGATGCAAAAACATTGTATGAAAAAGGCATCCGCTCTTCATTTGCTCAATATGGACTATCTGCAGAGGCTGACAACTATCTTGCAAGTACAAATACTCCCGCTGCTTATCAAGGATTAGATGGAAGTCCTTCGGCTGAAGCTCCTTCGGATATTACTCCTGCATGGGATGACAATGCAACATTAGAGAAAAAGCTTGAGCGCATCATCACTCAGAAATGGATTGCTATATACCCATTAGGACAAGAGGCATGGAGTGAATTCCGCAGAACAGGATACCCCAAAATCTATCCTATTGTGAATAATCTCAGCAATGGAAAAGTTAGTACCACTGAACAAGTGCGACGCGTTCCCTTCCCTGCAAGCGAGTATTCTGGCAACATGGGTGAGGTAGAAAAAGCCATCAAACTACTTGGAGGAGAAGATACTGGAGGCACAAAGCTCTGGTGGGATAAGCATTAATCTCATCCAACTCATATTTTTATTCATTCTCAAATCACACATTGTACAACATGTATACAAAGAATATAATAAAATCATTTGTAGCCTTTACAGTGGCAACAATATCACTTGCCTCATGTAATACAGAGGTAGAACCTTTGGAAATCGTAAAACCCGAGGCTAAAAGTGAACAATATTATGCTGACCTTCGCGCTTACAAACAACGCAACGACCACGAAGTCTTTTTTGGATGGTTTGGTGGTTGGAACACAAAGTCAGCCAATATGCGTGGCTCTCTCCGAAGTGTTCCCGACAGTGTTGACATCATTTCTATTTGGAGTGGCACTTACGACAGAGAAGATCTTGAATATGTTCAGAAAGTGAAAGGTACGCGCGTAACCTTCACAATCTTTGCCCATAAGATTCCAAAAGCCTTTATGGGCGGTGAGAACAAAGACCAAGTCACCCGAGAAGGCATTGAGCGTTACGCTGTTTCTTTGGTAGATACCATGAAGGCTTATGGCTATCAAGGCATTGATTTAGACTATGAGCCGGGCTATCAAGACCCTGCAGGTGGCCCATTTACAGGTCCATTGGTTGGCCCTTCCTATGTTTATCCAGACTATCGAGACAACATGGAGATCTTCGTTAAGAAGTTAGGAGAGTTCATTGGCCCCAAAAGTGGAACGCAATATCTACTCATCATAGACGGTGTTCCTTACGATGTAAAACCTGAATTGGCTGAATATTTCAACTATGGTGTCGTTCAAGCTTACAACAGTTCAAGTGCATCCAACCTACAAAGCCGTTTCAATCGTGCCGCATCTCGTGGGTGGAAGCCCGAACAATACATCTTTGCAGAGACTTTTGAAGGTCCAAATGCGGCAACAGGTGGCGTCAGACATCGATTAGAAGATGGCACCTATGTACCTTCTCTCAGGGGTATGGCAGAATTCCTTCCTATATATAATGGTAAGAAAGCAACTCGAAAAGGGGGCTGTGGCACATACCACATGGAGAATGATTACTACAATTGGCCTAACTATAAGTTCACTCGCCAAGCCATTCAGATAATGCAAAACCATCGTTGACATTGTAACAACCGAATAGATACTAACAGAAAAGAATTAAAATTATGAAACATATTATTAGACTTATACCCATTCTTATGACCTTATTGCTCATAAGTGCATGCAAAGAGGGTATTGAAAGCTACGATGGACTATACATTGTAGGCACTCAAGGCAAAGAGGTCACAGCCACACTCACCGTTGATGATATTCCATCGGCTATCGCTGTAAACGTTGCAGCCAGCGAACCTACACATAGTGATGTTACGATTGACATGAAGGTTGAGCCTCAGTTGGTTGAATCTTTCAATAAAACACATAACAAAAACTATGAACTTCTGCCCCAGGCTGCTTATAAATTAGAAAACACAACCCTGCATATTACGTCAGGAAGTCACGTGACTGAAACGGGTCTAAAGCTGAGCATCATCGACCGAGATGCGATGAAATTCGGTACAACCTACGTTCTTCCTGTGAGCATCGACCGTGTAACAGGAACAAGTATGCCCGTGATTGAGGCTTCACGCACTATTTATTTGGTCGTCAATCAGGTTATCATTACCAAGGCAGCTAACCTTGAAGGAGGATGGCGTTACTATTATGCGGACTTCAGTAATAACAGCGGAAAGTTTGATACTCACGCTATGAAGAGCGTAACGTTTGAAGCACGTGTCAGATTCAGACAAATGAATTCATCCAGCACTAAGTGGTGTTATTCGGTCATGGGACTTGAAGAAAACCTCTGCTTACGTACTGCAGGAAGTGCAAAAACAGGTTGGAGACTGCAATTAGGTGACCCTAATGCCATGAGCTCAAGAGACATTTTGCCAAATGATAAATGGGTACATTTAGCATGTGTATATAATGGTGAAACAGGAAAGAAATACATCTATATCAATGGTGAGCTTCAAGGTGAGACCACAGACAGCCGACATACCATCAGTTTAGCAAACGCTTACGGGCAAGACGACCTCTTCTATATAGAGCAATCTGCTGCCGACGACCGCCTCATGGAAGGCTGGGTGTGCGAAGCTCGCGTGTGGGCAACAGCCAGAACAGCTGCCGAATTGAAGAATAATGTTTGCTGGGTCGACCCAACTTCAAAAGACCTTGTGGCTTATTGGCGCTTCAATGAGGCACAGCAACAGGGCAACTACTGGGTTGTAACAGACCTTACAGGAAATGGTTACAATGCTTATTATTTCAGTTGGGGTGACAATGGCGTTCCTTCATTTGTCGATGGAGTGAGATGTCCCGAGTAATTCGCAACAGGAACAATAACTATCTATAATGTCTCAAAGGGGGATGCATATCACGTGCATCCCTTGTTTGGTGACAGAAAGCCCACGTTTTGAAGCACAAAAGCAGCCATTTGAGGGACTAAAAGCCTTCATTTTGCAGTGCCAAACACCTCATTTCGCAAATGAAGAGTTGCAAGCCTGCACGCTGTCTGCCTATGTTACATCCCTAAAACAAGATAGACTATCAGAACAAGCCTTTCTACACTAAGGCCAAAAAGAATATCATTCACTAACCTTTTACCCATTATGTATACACAAAAAGTAATTGCACTGTTGCTAACAAGCTTGATGGCGGTTCCCTGCATGGCCGATCAGACGCCCACACGTGGCTATCTTTATGGCCAGGCAACAGCTCCCACAGGCAACGAATGGCAGGCACCCGAGTTGTTAGGATACAATAAACTTCCGGCTCGAGCCTTGTTTTCATCATTTTCTTCGGTGAATGATGCAAGAAAGGTATTGCCCGAATACGCCAAAGACTATATCTCGCTTGACGGCGAATGGCGTTTCCACTTCGCAAAGAATCCCGATGAACGCCCCAAGAACTTCTTTGAAAAAGGATATGACGACAGTAAATGGGACCTGCTTCAAGTGCCTGTGAGTTGGAACATGGCAGGCATTCAAAAGGATGGAACATTGAAATATGGTGTGCCCATCTACGTCAACCAGTGGGTTATTTTCAAATATAACATCGAACCAGGTGACTGGAAGAAAGGTGTGATGCGTGTTCCTCCAAAGAACTATACTACCTATGAATACCGCAATGAGGTAGGATCTTTCAAGCGAAACTTTGATATTCCTGCCGACTGGAAAGGCAAAGAGGTGTTCCTAAGCTTTGACGGTGTAGACTCATTCTTCTATCTTTGGGTGAATGGTCAATATGTTGGATTCTCTAAGAACTCTCGAAACACGGCACGTTTCGATGTAACCAAGTATATACATGCAGGCAAAAACGACGTATCGGTTGAGGTTTATCGCTCTTCAGACGGTAGTTTCCTTGAGGCACAAGACATGTTTCGTCTGCCCGGTATATTCAGAAACGTAAACATTACGGCTACTCCGAAGGTGCATATTGCCGATGTTAGGGCCATTCCTACCTACGACAATGGACAAGGAACCATTGCACTCAGCACCACACTACAAAACCTTACGACCAAAAAGGCTAAGGACTTATCTATCCGTTGGAGTCTTTATAAAAACAAGGTGTTTAGTGATGACAACGAGTTGGTGGCCACTTTCAATGACAAAAATGCTCAAACCGCCTGCAATGGCAATGCTAACAGTGAGCTGCGCCAAACCATTATGGTCAACCATGTGGCGCCATGGACAGCCGAAGAACCTAATGTTTATGTGTTGGTGGGTGAATTGATGCAAGGCAAAAAGGTGGTGGAGACCATTAGTTTCCAAACAGGTTTCCGCACAGTTGAAATCAAAGATACTCCTGCTCAGCAAGACGAATTCGGCTTGGCAGGCAGATATTACTACATCAATGGTAAGGCTTTGAAGCTCAAAGGCGTTAATCGTCACGACACAAATCCTTTGACTGGTAAGGTGATTTCGCGTGAACAGATGGAACATGAGATTATGCTCATGAAACAAGCCAACATCAACCACATCCGAACTTCCCACTATCCTAACGATCCTTACTTTTATTATCTCTGCAATAAATATGGCATCTATCTTGAGAGTGAAGCCAACATAGAGAGTCATGAATATTTCTATGGCAAGGCATCGCTTTCACATGTTCCCGAGTTTGAGCCTGCTCACGTTGACCGAGTGATGACAATGGCCCACCAGTTAGTTAACCAACCCAGCATTGTGATTTGGAGTTTAGGCAATGAAGCAGGTCCGGGCAAGAACTTTGTTGTGGCATACGACTCGCTGAAAGCCTTCGATGCGTCGCGCCCTGTGCAGTATGAACGCAACAACGACATTGTAGACATGGGCTCAAATCAATATCCCAGCATCGCATGGACACGCGAAGCAGTGAAAGGAAAGATGAATATCAAATACCCTTTCCACATCTCTGAATACGCTCATTCAATGGGAAATGCTGTTGGAAACCTTGTTGATTATTGGAAAGCTATTGAGTCTTCAAACTACTTTATGGGTGGAGCCATCTGGGATTGGATAGACCAAAGCATGTACAACTATACCAAAGAAGGCAAGCGTTACGCTGCTTATGGCGGAGATTTCGGTGATACTCCTAACGATGGACAGTTTGTTATGAATGGTATTATCTTTGGAGATGAGACGCCGAAACCTCAATATTACGAGGTAAAGAAAGTATATCAATATATCGAAACAACTTGGAAGGATGCAAAAACTGCCACGTTGGATGTCTTCAACAAGAACTATTATGCAGACAATCTCAGTGATTATGAGATGTCTTATACCCTTACTGCCGATGGCTTAAACGTGAAACAGGGCACCATTGAGCTTGGAACGGTTGCACCACGCACGCATAAGACGCTGCAGATTGAAGGCCTCAACACCAACCTTGACCCCAACAAAGAGTATCTTTTGCATGTAACCTATCGATTGAAACACGATAAACCCTGGGCAAAGGCTGGCTTTATACAGGCTGAAGAGCAACTGCCGGTGCAGCCAGCAGCATCACGCCCCGTGCTCACAGCAAGCGGAAAACTGCGCACATCAACAGCCAACAACCGCCTCATCGTGTCGGGCGACCGCTTCATCTCTACGTTTGATTTAGCCAAAGGCACGCTTTACAACCTGCAATATGGTGGGAAAACCATCATCGCTGATGGCTGCGGACCTGAACTAAACGCTTTCCGCGCATGGGTAAACAATGATAATTGGGCTTATGATGCATGGTATGCAAATGGTCTAAACAATCTTCTGCACAAATGCAATGCCTATACTACGCACACCAATCCTAATGGATCAATCTCGATTGTCTTTAACATCACCTCGCAAGCTCCATATGGTTATCGCCTTGAAGGAGGAAATGCCAACTGGAAAAAGCTGATAACCTTTTTCGATAAGCCTTTCGGCAAAGACGATTTCCACTTCAATAGCCAGGTGGTTTACACGATTTTCCCTGATGGAAGCATCGAAAGTGAGAGCTCAATAACCAGTAATAAACCGACGCTGACACTTGCAAAACTCGGTTATACGCTGTGCATCCCAAAACAACTCCACGCACTCACCTACTACGGACGTGGCCCAATAGACAATTATCCCGACCGAAAGACAGGACAGATGATTGGTATCTATCAGCAAAATCAGGTTGAAAATGAATTTGTTCCGTTCCCAAAACCACAGGATACAGGCAATCATCAGGACACACGCTGGCTTTCATTGACCGATGACAGCGGTGCCGGTGCGTTGTTCATTGCCAAAGACCGAATGAGTTTTTCTGCCCTTCCATGGTCTGACAACGCCCTTGCTATGGCCAATCACCCCTATGAACTGCCCAAGAGTGAACACACTTATCTACACCTTGACATGGCTATCACGGGATTGGGAGGTAACAGTTGCGGACAAGGTGGCCCGCTAATGCAAGACCGAGTGATGGCAACGCCTCACACGTTTGGCTATATCATTCGCCCCGTAAACACGAAAGCACCTCAGGAACTCACCCAACAGGCCAACGTAAGTGCCGCTGGAGTGACTCCACTTACCATTGTGCGGGATGCCGAAGGATATGTTACCATTGATGCAAATGCACCAAACGCGGATATCTTCTATATCACAAATGCGGCGAAAAAGCCTGTAAAATATACCGGAAAGATTAAGTTCCGCAATGGAGGAACTATCACTGCATGGACCAAAAACAATGACTGGATGAAAGCTTCTCAAACATTCTCACGCATAGAGAGCATTCCTCTTTCAGTTGTTTTCGCTTCAAGTCAGGAGAATGGTGAGGGAGATGCCACCCTTCTTACAGACGGAAATCCCGACACTTACTGGCATACGATGTACTCTGTCACGGTAGCTAACTATCCGCATTGGGTTGACTTTGACTGTGGAGAGACAAAAACCATCAAGGGTTTCACCTATCTGCCAAGACAAGATAGCGATAATGGCAACATCAAAGGCTATCGAATCCTTGTCAGCAACGATGGAAAGACCTGGAGTAAGCCTGTTGCAGAGGGTGCATTTGAGCACAACCGAAAGGAGAAATCCATTCTCCTCAGCAAGCCTGTCAAGGCACGTTTCGTCAGATTTATGGCGCTTAGTGAACACAACGGCCAAGACTTTGCCACCGGAGCTGAGTTCAAAGTGCTTGAACAATAAGCCTTCTCACACAATAAAACCATAAAAAGAGAGCGGACTATTATTGCAAACCAACTGCAATGATGGTCCGCTTTTTGATGAAGTATGATTGAGGTGTTTTCGCATATTCATGGATATCCTTTTTCAAAGAAAGGCATTTCACACGGAGAAATCAGTCAAATTATCAGGCAATTCCATTCAAAAGACGGCGCATTTCGACCCAAATTATAACACTATGAACACCAATGAAATACGAGGTTTGCGCCATTTATGGATAAAATTAAAGCTTTGTGTAAACCTGTGTAACGTTTTATTTGATAATCAAAAAAGGTTTTTCTACTTTTGTATCGTCATGACAAACGTTTATATTACAAACCCTTTAACTTGAAACAAAAATGAAAACAAGAAAGAATGTGAGTTTGAAGGTGGCACTGATGATGCTTGTGCTGCTCTTCAGTTTTATGACTTCAACGGCTCAAACGAAAAAGAACAATATGGTGTATGACGTAGTTGAAGTGATGCCTCAATATCCGGGAGGCCAAATAGCAATGCTGAAATACATCATGGAAAACATTAAATATCCCGAACAAGCAATGAAAGAAGGGATTCAAGGACGCGTAACGGTGAGCTTCATCGTTGAGAAAGATGGCAGGGTTTCCAATGTAAGACTACTTCGTTCCGTACAATCTTCATTAGATAAAGAGGCTGTTCGTGTGGTAAAAAGCATGCCTAAATGGAGTCCAGGCAAGCAGAAAGGCAAGCCAGTACGCGTACGATTCATCGTACCTGTAATGTTTAAGCTCAAGTAAAAGGATGCAAAAGCACTGCCTTTTTGGTTTAATATTCATCTTTTTTGTTGCGGGATGCCAGGTGAAGCAGCCCCGCAACAATCGCCTTTTGCACATAGACAGTCTGCAAAGAATTGCTCCCGACTCAGCATTCAACCTGCTCAATGAAAGAAATTCTTTATGTTTGACCATGGAAGATAAGGCCTATTACAGCCTGCTCTATTGTGAAACATTCCTGAAAAAGCCACTTTCCTTCGGAACAAACCAACGTATTGATACGCTGATTCAATACTTTCAACAACAAAACGAACCTGAGTTCTACGCGCGGGCCCTGCTTTGTAAAAGCCTAAATCAATATAAACAAGGTGCATATAAAGAGGCTTTGAGCAATGCCATTGCAGCCGAACAAGCTACTGAAAGCAATGATAATTATCAGCAATGTTTGGCCAACCAGAACTTGGGTCGCATCAATCTTGACAATGGTTGTTATGAGCGCGCCTTGCAACAATTCATGAAAGCCACTGCCAACGCACAGCATGTAAAGGGAAACAAAGCCCTCGTTGCCGAATGTTATCTATTGGAAGGTAGAGCATATAAACGACTTCGGAACAATAAAAAGGCTATGCAATGCCTGCAACAAGCCTTAAACGAGGTGGACAAACGAGAGCAACATCTCTATGCCAAGATACTAACGAACTTGGCAAAATGCTATCTTGACAACCACAACAGCAAGAAAGCACGCCAGCTTCTCATTGCCGCCTATGCCATTGATGACACGAATAACGCGGCAATGCTCATTGGAAATCTGTGGCAAGCCAAAGGAAAGTCCTCTATTGCAAAGGATTATTGGTATCAGGCGGCTAACAGTAATGACTATGAAACGCAACTTGCGGCACTCGACTCTCTATTGAAACTCGACCCCAAAAATGTCTTTCTGTTACAACTATACCAACAAACAACACGCTATGCACCACGATTGAATACTGACGAAATAGCCCAGTTACAAACTGATTTCGAACAAGCCATCCTGCAAAAGAAAGCTTATGAGCGCATCAACTTCTTGTTGGTGGCCCTGATAGTGTTGATAATCTCAGCGTTTTTTGGCTACCATTATTATAAACGTAAACTCAAAAAACTCCGCCAACACCTAAGCAGTATCAACGCACGCTACTTGAATGACCTTGAGCAATATCAGCAAACGCGTGCAGAAATCAAGAATCTTGAACAACGCATTGCAGCTTATCAGGAAGACAAACAACAGCCTGAGCAATGGAATTTGAATCCCGCAATGGTCACAAGTGACTGTATTTTCGCCCTACACCGACAGGCAGCACGGGGAGAAATGGCGACAGACAGCCTCTGGCAAGCCCTCAATCAACTCATGGCAAGTCACGATCCACAGCTGTTTAACTTGCTCATTAGACACAATCTCAAGGACAAAGAACGCCACATTTGCATGCTCATTAGGCTGAGATTCATCCCAAGTGAGCTTTCAACCTTATTGGGAATAAGTCCTCAAAACGCTACAAACTTGCGCCAACGCCTATTGATTAAACTCTTCAATGCAAAGGGTGGAGCCCGTAATTTCGATGAAAAAATAAGAGCGGTTGAATAAAAGAAGCACGCAGATGGAATGGATTTCAAACACATTTCATAAGTGTTTC
>ERZ773055.708-NODE-708-length-17886-cov-8.553026_pt1 | contig 17886 bp, 15 predicted proteins | sample MGYA00580515_ERZ773055 | MGnify/ENA primary metagenome ERZ773055 (study PRJEB29015, sample SAMEA2737993) | human oral metagenome | biome: human oral; feature: human-associated habitat; material: dental | place: China | collected 2064 ...
GTGTGATAGAGGCTCGTAAGAGCCTTTTTTTCTATATCTCGTTGTATAATGATGACGCAAACTTTAGCATACATCTAGAATGGATACGAAAATTCATGTAAAACCTGACTTTAGAGTTAAACATTAAAAAATGGTGTAAAACTACAGATTAGAATCTATAGTTCAACACCTTTTTTAGTTTTGTTGGAGATAAAAAATAATTGTCTAAAGGTAATCCTGTCATGTCTGATAATTCGGTAATGAAGTTGGTGCCTATGGATATGTTTGTATAACTGTCTTCTCCTTCAACAAACTGGAATCCTTTGTAGAATTCATTCAGTTCTGAAGAAGAATATTTGTTTTCCAAAACTTTGAATTGAAATATTCTCTGCAGCAGTACAGTAAGATAACATATTAAGAAATGTCCCTTGATCGTATTCTCAAGCTGTAAATAAACAGGTCTTGCATCTAGGTCTGATTTCATGATCCTGAATGATTCTTCTATCCTCCACAGGTTGTGGTATGTTTCATATATCTGTCTGGCATCCACCTTTGTTTCAGATGTGACAAGCATATTGTAACCGGCCAGTTTCAAGTCATTATCTATCGTTTCCTGATTGATGATGGCCTTTACTTTATCTTCTGTTTCTTTTCCGTTTGAAGTAGATTTGAAAGTGACATATTTTGCGCTTTCTCCATATTCACTTTTCTTTGCAAGTGATACGGATAGACCTTTGGCTTTTTCTACAAGCTTGTTTATTTCATATTTGCGTTTTCTTGCCAGTGTCGGATTGTATGTGACGACTCTTTTTTCTTTGATGTTTACTTTTTTCTTTTTTCCGCTTTCATCTGTATATGTGTATGGAAATTCATCGATACATTCTTTACAGTAATAAATAATCTCGCCGTTTCTGTCTTTGATTGCTTTGTAGTCATTAGGTAGTAGAACCCATATCTTTTCTGTTTCAGGCAGCTGCTTGACTGATTTGGAAAAGAGATATCCATCACCGTTTACCAAAGCTGAAAGTATATTCTCTGAACAGTTCAGTCCCTTGTCAGCTACCCGTATCGTTTTTCCATGTACTTCATGTCTTTCCTTCAAGTCTTTCAGTACATCTTTCAATACAGGCTTTTCTGATTCATTTCCAGGATACATCTTCATGCCAACAGGAATCTGATTCGCATCCAGCAGTAATCCCAGTCCAATGACAGGATCTTTCCTGTTTTCTTTGCTTGGACCCTTTCTTCTGAAGTCATCTTCTCTGTCAATTTCAAAATAGAAGTTTGTACAGTCAAAATAGGAGACAGCAGTATCTATGGAATATTTGTCTTTGACTCTCGAAGTGAACAGTTCAACAATTTTCTCATAGTCATTTCCATAAAATGCCAGGGCACTCAACAGTTGATCGTAGTTGAATGCGTAAGGAATATGAAGCTGAGGAAGGATTTCATAATATGTTTTGTATTTACTGCAGGGAGAAACACAACGAGCATATACAAGAAGAGAAAGAACTTCATAAAGCTCAAATTCAAAATCGGTAGTGAATTTATACAGATCAATAAATTTCTTGATATCAAGCTTTTCGAGAATAGATTTCAAAGGGAAATAGCCAAGATACCTTCTTGGAGAAACAGAAGTAATTTTCTTGATCTTATCTTGCTTGTTATCCAGATTCATTTTTTCTACTTCATCTTTGTAGAAAGCAACAGGATCATCAATACCGGCAGCTTTCAGTTTAGAAACAGAACCAAGAGACCTGATACAACGATGTTTGGTACCTTTGGTAGCAGGAGAATAAAAAGATTCATAAACAGCGAGATACGTATTGTTTTGTTGTTTAGCAACCTTAAGGAAATAAGCCATAAAACACCCTCCTGCATAATACACTATTACACCATTAAAAGAAATAGATAAAAGTAAATTTGTCAAGTTTTTGAACAATAAGAAAAGCCCATCAATACTGGACTTGAATTACTTTATTAAAAATGTGCTCCTAAAGATTAATGGTGTTAACTTTTAAACACGGGATTGTTAGATAGAAACTACAACGGCATACTATTTAGTAATCTTTTTCTTTTAGGAGAGACGACAATAATTTATATTTCACTTACTTAGTGTAATAATTTATTTTTTCATAATAACCAATATCACATAAGATATAGATAACATGATAATCTGAGGTACGACTATGCTAAATGGTAATAATTTATGGCATTTTGGAATCACAAAAGATATGGGTTGGGAAGTTATTCATAATCATGAAGTATTTACGTACAACAATAAGCCCAATAATTTATATGAGACATTATTGAACTCTGCTAAAAAGTATTCTGACCATATTGCTTTGTGTGATAATTGGGGTCATAAAGATACATACTCATCGTTTCTAAATAAAGTAACGTTATTTGCGCAATACTTACAGACTGAAAATGTAAGAAAAGGACATCATGTTGGATTGCTTTTACATAATAGTAGAGAATTTGCAATTGCATTTTATGCGTGTGCAAAAATAGGTGCAGTTATATTCCCGTTTCCAACTAAATATAGAATGCCTGAAATAGAAGCACTAATTAACCGATCTGATTTGGACTATTTAATCATCACAAATTCATTCGAAGAAGAAATCATCAATATGAAATTAGGTATTCCAATAATTGTTTCACGAGATGAAGAGAAGTCTTTTGGCTACGATTATTTATTGACAGATATTAGATTAACTCAGAATGATTTCCAGTCATCAGCTGAATTAAGTGATGAAATTATAGTTATGTTCACTAGTGGAACAACAAGTCGGAGCAAAGGTGTTGTACTAAGAAATTATAATGTGATACATGCAATAATAACTTACCAAAGAATACTAGATATACGAGAGAATGATAAAACGATTATACCAATTCCTATTTATCATATAACAGGATTAGTTGCTTTATTAGGTTTGTTTGTATTTGTCGGTGGAACAATTTATTTGTATCAAAGATATGATGCCAAACAAATATTAGACTGCATTGAGCGAGAAAAAATTACTTTTATGCATGGATCACCAACTGTATTCTCTAAATTATTAGAGTTTAAAACTCAGTATGCATGCAGAAGTTTACGGAAGCTAGGTTGCGGAAGTTCATATACTCCTGTGAATAAGTTAAACGAGTTTCATAAATGGTTACCATTTTGTCAGTTTCAAGTAATTTACGGGATGACAGAAACATCATCGCCAGCTCTAATATGTCCGTATGATTCGCCAACAAGTATTTATGCAACTGCAGCAGGCATTCCTGTGCCTGGAGTACAATTTAAAATATGTTCCGATGATGGGAAAGAACTTAAGGAAAATGAGATTGGAGAGTTGTTTATAAAAGGAGCATGTGTAGCAGAAAACTACTATAAACTACCTGATTCTGACTACTTTGTCGACGGCTGGTTAAGTACTGGTGATATGGCATACTTTAATAACTCAAACTACATATTTATTGTCGATAGAAAAAAAGACATGATCAATCGAGGTGGAGAAAAGATTTGGTGTATTGACTTAGAAGAAGAACTGAATAAATTAGAAGAAATACAAGAAAGCAGTGTAGTAGGAATTGCTGATCCAATATATGGAGAAGTTGCTGTGGCCGTGGTTGTATTGAACGAAGGATATACATTGGATTTTGAGAGCATTAAATCAAGATTAAAAAAGCAGCTTGCTACATTTAAGATACCTACACAAATCAAAGTTGTGACAGAAATACCAAAAACAGCTGGATTAAAGGTTGATAAGCGCTCAATTAGAAAATTATTTGAATAATAGAAAGTGGAATTATGATAAAGGCAAATTTTATAAGTGCTGCTAAAGCAGTAGAAATGATTAAAGATGAGAGCACTATATGTACTATTGGAATGACATTAGTCAGTGCAAGTGAAACGATATTGAAAGAAATTGAGAAGAATTTTTTAGAAACAGGGCACCCAAAGAATATAACTCTAGTTCACTCATGTGGGCAGAGTGATCGTGAGCGTGGAATACAACACTTGGCTCATGAAGGATTAGTAAAGCGAATAATTGGTTCTCATTGGGGGCTACAGCCTAGATGGATGGAGATGATCGCTGAATCTAAGGTGGAAGCGTTCTGCTTACCACAAGGACAAATTGCACAACTTTATAGAAGTATGGCATGTGGATTGCCAGGTAAAATGAGCAAAGTTGGATTAGGAACATTTATTGACCCGAGATATGAAGGCGGAAAAATGAATGAGCGTACAAAGCCATTAAATAATATGGTTGATATTCTTCACTATGATAATGAAGAATACATGTTCTATAAAGCGATTCCATTAGATGTTGTAATTATCCGTGGCACAACTTGTGATGAAATGGGGAATTTAACAACTACAGAAGAAGCGATGAAACTAGAGGTATTGCCGGCTGTATTAGCAGCAAAACGTTTTGGCGGGAAGGTAATCGCGCAAGTCAAGACGGTAGTGGCGAATGGGACAATTAACCCCAAAGAAGTAACAGTACCAGGAGTATTTATCGATGCAATTGTCCAATGTGATAATCCAATGGAAGATCACAGACAGACAAGTAGTTGGTATTATGATCCATCTTATTCAGGTCAAATTCGAGTGCCAAATAATCATATAAAAAAAGCAGAATTTAATGAGAGAAAATTTATTGCTCGACGTGGAACAATGGAACTTAAAAAAGGAGATGTCGTGAATTTAGGTACAGGTATACCAAATGACATGGTTGGTAGTGTATGTATTGAAGAAGGAATTAATGATGACATCATGATTACTGTTGAAAGTGGAATTTATGGTGGACAGCAAGCAGGTGGTATTGATTTTGGAATTGGTCAAAACTTAGTTGCAATGATAACTCATCATGAGCAGATGGATTACTATAACGGCGCAGGTGTTGATTGTACATTTATGGGATTTGGGGAACTTGATCAAGAGGGAAATGTCAATTCCACGAAGATGGGCTCAAGATGTACTGGTGCTGGAGGATTTATTGATATTACACAAAATGCAAAGAAGGTTGTATTTCTTGGGACATTTACTGCAAGTGGGGCAAAATACAAATTTGAAAAAGATAAACTAACTATTCTTCAAGAAGGTAAGATTCGTAAGATGGTTAATAAAGTTGCACAGATATCATTTAACGGAAAAATTGCTCGAGAAAAGGGGCAAGAAGTTATGATAGTGACCGAAAGAGCGGTATTCAAATTATGCAAGGAAGGTGTTGAACTTATTGAAGTGGCACCTGGAATTGATTTACAAACACAAGTGTTAGATATGATGGGGTTTAAGCCAATACTATCAAAAGAAATAAAAATAATGAATAAGGAATTATTTAATAAAGATACAATTTTCAATTTAAAGAAAATATTGGAGGAAAAATAAAATGAGTAAAATGAAAGTTGCAGTAATTGGTGCAGGATTGATGGGGTGTGGTATAGCTCAAACCTGTGCACAAGCAGAACATGATGTTATTAATGTTGATTTGTCAGAAAAAGCAATCGAAAAAGCAAAAGGAACACTAAAAAAATTATTTGAAGCTAAAGTTGCTAAAGGGAAAATGACATTAGAACAAATGAATGCAGTATTAAGTAGAATAGAATTTAGCAACAAATTTGAAGATGTAAAAGGATGTGAAATTATTATTGAAGCAGTACCTGAGAATATTCAAATAAAAAAAGATGTATTTTCTAAACTTGACCAAGTAGCAGATGAAAATACAATATTAATATCAAACACATCAGGTTTAAGTATTTCGGAGATAGCTGCATCCACAAATCGTCCAAATAAAGTTATGGGAGTGCATTTCTTCTATCCTGCGCCTGTAATGAAATTGGTTGAATTGGTACGTGGTATTGCAACTGATAATAATACATACGAAACAATCAAAAATTTTGCAATTGATATTGGGAAGCAAATAGTTGATGCACCTGAATATCCGGGATTTATCGTTAATCGAGTTCTTGTCCCAATGCAAAATGAAGCAGCATTTTTAGTTATGGAAGGTTGTAAACCAGAAGACGTAGATAACGCGATGAAATTAGGTGCAAACTTTCCTATGGGACCACTGGAGTTAACAGATTTTGTTGGTATTGATGTCATGCTTGCAACGATGAATGGTTTATATAATGGATTTAAAGATTCTAAATATCGTCCATGTCCTTTATTAGAAAATATGGTTAAAGCAGGACATTTAGGAAGAAAGACGGGCAAAGGATTTTACAATTATGAAAATCATTAACATGCTAGCATGTTAATGATAAATAAATAATATATAATGGAGGAGAATATGTCTGAACTTAAGAAATGTGTAATTGTATCAGGGTGCAGAACTGCAGTTGGTAAATTTGGTGGAAGTTTAAAAGATGTTTCTGCAATTGATTTAGGTGCGTTAGTAGTTAAGGAAGCTGTAAAAAGATCTGGGGTGAATCCTGAAGAAATTGATGAGGTAATTATTGGGCAAGTTGGTCAAATTGCAGAAAATGGTTTCATAGCAAGGGCTATACAACTTAAAGCTGGTTTACCAGAGACTACAACAGCTTATTCAGTAAATAGACAATGTGGAAGTGGGCTTCAATCTATAGTTAATGCAGTAATGGAAATTCAGACCGGTGCAGCAGAAATCGTGGTTGCTGGTGGAAGTGAGAATATATCTCAATTACCATATTATGTCCGAGATGCTAGATGGGGCACAAAGATGGGCCATAGAATATTTGAGGATGGCGTAATTGATATTTTAACGTGGCCACTTGGACCATATCATAATGGTATTACTGCGGAGAATGTTGCTGAAAAATACAACATTACACGAGAAGAGCAAGATATTTATGCCTGTGAATCACACAACCGAGCTGCCGATGCGATTAGGAATGGATTATTTAAAAATGAAATTATTGGTGTTGAATTGAAAGATAAAAAGGGTAATATTACAATTTTCGATACTGATGAAGGTGTTAGAGATGGGTTGACTGTAGAAAAACTTGGAAAGTTAAAGCCATGCTTTAAGGAAAATGGTGTTGTCACAGCCGGTAATTCTAGTAGCTTAAATGATGCGGCTGCAGCTGTTGTTGTAATGAGCGAAGAAAAAGCAAAAGAACTTGGACTAAAACCAATGCTTATTATTGAGGGGTTTGCAGTTTCAGGAAATGATGGCGCATATATGGGATATGCACCAAAGTTATCAAGCGAAAAACTTGCTGAACAATTGAATCTGAACTTAAAAAATATTGATATGTTCGAAATTAACGAAGCATTCGCATCACAAGTTTGTGCGGTAAGAAGAGATTTAGATTTAGACCCTGAAAAGACCAATATTTATGGTGGTGGCATTTCAATCGGGCATCCAATTGGTGCTACTGGAACAGTACTTACTGTCAAAGTAATGTATGAACTTAATAGATCAAGTAAGAAAGATGCAATGATATCCATGTGCATTGGAGGTGGACAAGGAATTTCAATGTATTTCACTAAACCTGAATAATAAATTTTTAATTTAACATTATATGTGATTTGTGGAATGGAGGGAAAGTTAATGATAATGCCAAGGGAGAAGAAGATTCTGCAGTTGCTGTATAATGCTAATAGTAATTTTACGTCAAAAGACTTAGCCAATTTATTGGGGATGAGTTCACGAACAATTAAAGCTGATATCAAGTGCTTACGAGATGAATTGAAGGGTTCTGGATGTAGCATAGAAACTAAGACGGGAAAAGGGATTTGGCTTGAATATGATGAAGAAGGAGAGAAATATCTTAAACATCTCCTCTTTGAAGATGAGGCGGCCCCAACAGCTGCTTTAGATTCACGGAAATATTATATTGGTTTGCAACTCACAGATGCTGATGATTATATTTCGATGGAATCAATTGCTGATTCAATGTATATAAGTAAGGGTACAGTTGTGAATGATATTAATCTTCTTGAACCTTTCTTTTCCAAAAGAAACCTAAAAATTGATCGTAAAGTAAAATATGGCATTAAACTTATTGGTAATGAAAAAGATATTAGATTAGCTAAAGTTAATATTATTCATAAAATTGTTGCTTACCAAGGAATAAATATCACAAGCAAATTGCAGCCTTTTTTTGAAGATGTTAATCTAAAAATTCTTGATAATATTTTACAAACTACGGAAGAGAAGTATGAATTTGTTTTATCTGATGCATCATACATGGATTTATTAGTGCATATGTCTGTAATTATTAAGCGTATCCAAAAAAATAAAAAAGTATCTCCAACGAATTTAGACTTATTAGAATTTTCTGGTAAGGAGGAATGGAAGATTGCAGAGTTCCTTGCAAGCATGATACAAGAACATCATAAAATAATATTAGGGAATGGAGATGTTGCTTACCTTGCACTCAATTTAATTGGTGCCCGCCTACAACAAATTGATACAACATTAGATTTTACAGATATTAACTCCTTGAGGGAAAATGCACCTCAAATGTTAAATGCATGGGATCGTATTGTTTCTAAAGTAGACGATATGTATGGAGAGCATTTGAGCAATGATATAACCTTTAAAAATGGGTTATTTATTCATTTGAATGCCATGTTTAATCGTTTAAGAAATAAAATACATTTAGATAACCCTCTAAAAGAAACGATAAAAAAAGACTTGGGATATGAGTTTGAAGTGGCAACATACATGGCTGGTTTATTTTACGCTATGAATAATATTGAATTTGGGGAAGACGAGATATGTGATATTGCTTTATATATTGGTGCTAGTCTCGAGAGAGAAAAAGCAAAGCGCAAGATTATTAATCCAAAAATAATAGTTGTTTGTGGAACTGGGATGGGAACTTCACAGTTTGTTGAAGCTAAATTAAAGTTAATGTTCCCTGAAATAAAAATCGAGAAAATATTACCTGTTTCAAGGGTTAAAAATTACTTAGAATCAAATACAGTTGACTATATTATTTCAACCGTACCATTAACACTTGAGACTGAAATTGTTATTAATGTGTCACCACTGCTAAATGAGTCAGATATACGACATATTGAAAAACTATTAAGTCCAACAAAAAGTTTAAATACATATACAGATAATGCAAAATATAATTCGCTCTTTGATTTAATAAATCAAGAAATTGTGATTTTAAAATCTAATTGTACATCTAGAGAAGAAGCTGTAATTATGTTGGGAGAAAAATTACATAATAAAGGTTATGTTGATTCTGGTTTTGTTGAATCAGTATTTAATAGAGAAGAGTTTGCGCCAACTAGTATAGGTAATTTATTTGCAATTCCGCATTGTTTTGAAGGACATGTTTTAAAACAAGGGATTGCATTGATGACTTTAAATAGACCTATTCAATGGGGCAATGAGAAAGTGCAAATTATTCTAATGCTAGCAGTTGATGTGAAGTCAAAAGATTCTTTTAAAGAAATTTTTACTGAACTATCAAATATTACAAAAGATTCAGATATGATAAATACAATATTAAATGCTGACTCATATCTAGATATTATTAATTCATTGTAAAATAACTAAAATAGACCCTCTAACTATTGAAGATCATTCAACAGGTAGAGGGTCATTTTATGAATTTAATGAATTATAATGCATGTTTATAAATTTGGATAATATCTTCTGGATAAAGTGGGTGAATTAAACATATCTTTCCGCCACCAGTAGCAGCAGCTTTATTTGCCATCTCTTCAATCTGGCTTTCGTTAGGTGTAAAACCTAATAATTCAGTAATTGTAGTTGGCATGCCAATTTTGTGACACCAATCGTCAAAAGCTTCTATTCCTCTAATACATGTGTCATTAATATTATCAAAATTTTCTTCAACCCCCATAACTTTTACAGCAAATCTTGCGAATTTATTAGGTATTGATTTGTATACATATTTTGCCCACGAGGACCAAACAGCTGTAATAGATGCACCGTGAGTAGCATCAAACATTGCACTTAACTCATGTCCTAATTTATGTACAGGGAAATCATTAATTCTACCTGTACCTGTCAAACCATTGTGTGAAAGACTTCCAGCCCACATTAGTGTTGCACGTCCTTCATAATCATATGGATTATTTTTTACCTTTAACGCTGCCTCTTTGACTGATACTAGAATGCCTTCAGAAACTCTATCAATTAAATCAACGTTTTTAGCTAATGTCATATATCTTTCCATAGTGTGAAACATAATATCCGCCGCACCAGAACAGGTTTGATACTCTGGTAACGTATATGTTAACTCTGGATTCATTATTGCAAATATAGGTCTTGCACAGTCGTGATTATAGCTCCGCTTTAAAATTCCATACTCCTTTGTTTCTAGAGTCACAACAGTGGAGTTACTCGTTTCTGATCCGGTTCCTGCAAGGGTTGAAATACCTGCAACAGGGGCTATTTTATCTGTGGTTACTTTTCCTAGAAATAAATCTTCTAAGTCAAAGTCATTCACCAATCCATATGCAATTGCTTTTGCAGTATCTAGTGCACTACCACCACCAACTCCTAATAGAATATCAACATTCTCATTTTTCGCAATTTCCAATCCCTCTTTACAGTGCTCTAATCTAGGGTTAGGAACAACACCGCCAAAATCAACATAGGCAATATTAGCATCTGTTAAACTATTATGAACCTTGTCTAATTCGCCAGTCTCTTTAAGATAGGTGCCTCCAAATACTAGCATTACTTTTTTGTAGCCTCTAGATGCAATTTCCTTCCCTACTTTTAATTCAGCATCTTTTCCGAAGATTACTTTTGTAGGAGCTGCATATTCAAAATTTTCCATAAATACCTTCTTTCTTATAACTCTATTATATGAAGAATACCTATTTATTAAATTTAACAAATTTCACTAGATTAGTGTTACTGTTTTCCCGGAACTATAGAAGATGCAAATTAATAGAAGTATATTCATTTTTCACTAAATTGGTGCAAATGATTGATTTGTTGAAATGTATGTTACTTGCTAAGGTATAAGTGTAGTAAAACAAAAGTGTTTTGGAGGATTAAATGAATTTAAATAATTACCTTGATACACGATTAGTTCATTTTGGACTAGACGTTGTTAATAAGAATGATGCAATAAATAAGATTGCTAAGTTATTCATGCATGCAGATAAAATAGATTCGCTAGAAGTATTTCTTGAAGGTGTTTATAAGAGAGAGACAGAATATTCTACAGGTATTGGATACGGCATTGCAATTCCACATTGTCAGAGTACTACAGTAAAAGAGGCAAGTTTTTCAATTGTTAAGCTTGACAAATTTATCGAATGGGGATCAATCGATGATAAGCCAGTTAATTTTGTGATTATGCTTGCGGCTCCAGAAGGCGGTGAAAACATTCATTTAAAGATGTTATCGCAATTAGCAATGAATTTGATGGATGATGATTTTAGAAAAGGCCTACTAGAATCTAATTCCATTAAAGATATTCAAAAAATTTTTGAAGAGAAAGGGGAGTAGATAATATGTATATTGTGTGTGTAACCGCATGCCCAGTTGGAATTGCCCATACATATATGGCGGCTGCTAATTTAAAAAAAGCTATTGAAAAAGCTGGTCATGAAGCAAAAGTTGAAACACAAGGAGCTACAGGTTTAGAAAATGAAATCACGCAAGAAGATTGTCAAAGAGCTGATGCATGTATTATTGCGAGTGACATCAAAATTAAAGATATTGGAAGATTTAAAGATGTTCCAACAATGACAATCAGTGTCAGTGAAGCAGTAAAATGTCCAGATGAAATTATAAAGGAACTATTGGAGGCGATAGAATAATATGGCAGAAATTAAACGCAAAAAGCAAAAAAGTATAAGCATGGTTGCTAGAGATGCAATCATGACAGGTATTTCATACATGATTCCTGTGATTGTTGGTGCGGGAGTAATCACGGCAATTGCTAAGATGATGGGTGGATATAATATCGGTAGTACAGCATCAAATATGTCAAATCTCGCGGAAGTAATATTCACTATTGGTAATAGTTTATTTGGGTTTGTAACACCATGTTTAGCCGCATTTATTGCATATGCTATTGCTGATAAGCCAGGAATTGCTCCTGGATATGCAATGGGTGTGCTTGCAGGTACTATGAAAACTGGATTTGTTGGTGGTCTAGTTGGTGGTCTTCTTGTTGGTTTGTTTGTTCTCCAAATGAAGAAGATTAATGTTCCAAAGGCATTGCAAGGCATTATGCCAATTATGTTTATTCCAGTTATTACTACACTTGTTGTTGGCTTGGTTATGTGGTACGTAATTGGCGTTCCTATTGCTTGGGTAATGGGTATTGTAACCAATTGGTTAACAAGTTTAACAACAGGATCAAGATTTATTTTAGGTGCAATTATTGGCGCAATGATTGCATTTGATAACGGAGGTCCAGTTAATAAAACAGCCGCATTATTTGTAAATGGATTAAATGCAGATGGTTTCTTTATCCCAACTTCTGCAAAAATGTGTGCTGGCATGACTTCGCCACTTGGTATTGCAATTGCTACATTCTTAGGTGGCAAGAAAAAATTTACAGATAGTGAGCGTGAGCAAGCTAAATCACTTATCATTCTGTCATCTTGTTACGTGCAAGAGGGAGTTATTCCATTCCAATTAAAGGACCCTATTAGACTGACTGTTTCTATTTGTGTAGGTGGTGCAATTACAGGTGGATTATGTATGGCTCTTGGATTAGAGTCCCCAGCTGTACATGGTGGTTTATTCTCTGTCGCTATGACATCAAATCCGTTCCTCTTTATTGGATTGTGGTTATTGGGTGGTTGTATTACAGGCGTTCTTTATGCATTCTTAAAGAAACCACTTCCTGAAAATTATGTTGAAGAAGAAATGGATAACCCATTGTTAGGAAAATAAAAAATAGGGGTGACCATTAAGGCACCTCTTTTAGTAGAAAGAGGAGTTAGAAAATGTACGTATCAATGAAAGAAATGCTATTACATGCGCATTATAACAAATATGCTGTGATGGCAATTAATGTAGTAAATATGGAACAAGTAAAAGCATGTATTGAAAGTGCTGAGGAAGAAAAATCAGCAGTAATTTTAAATATTTCCCCACGACAAATGAAAGCACATGCATATCCATATATTATGGCTCCAATGATTAAAAATCTTGCTGAACGAGCATCGGTTCCGATAGCATTGAATTTAGATCATGGTGTCAATTATGAAGATGTGGTTACTTGTATCAATTCGGGATATTCTAGTGTTATGGTAGATGCATCAAGTTTTGCTTTTGAAGAAAATATTCGCCGTGTACAGGCTATTGTTACTATTGCTCATGCGAAAGGCTTATCAGTGGAAGCAGAACTAGGGCATGTTGGCTTAGCTGCAAATGCTGATGGTCAGAATACGGACTTATATACTGATGTGAAAATGGCAAAAGACTTTGTTGAACGTACTAATTGTGACTGCCTAGCTGTTGCGATTGGAACTGCTCATGGTTCATATCCTAAAGGCATGATTCCAAGACTGGATTTTCAACGCCTAAAAGAATTAAAAGATACATTAAATATGCCATTGGTATTACATGGCGGCTCTGGAGCAGGCAAAGAAAATATTCGTAAAGTAGTTGAGCTGGGTATTAATAAAATAAATGTGTGTACTGATTTAATGGATTATACAAAGCAAGTAATGTTAGATACATTACAAAAACAACCGAATATCCAATATATGGAACTTAATGAAGCAATTGAGAATGGCATGAAAGATTTTATTAAAAAATATATGAGATTAATTGGATCCAGTAATAGATATACTTTTGAGGATTGTAAAGTTGCTGAGTTAGACTGATGATATGAATGCATGGAGCGAGGTTTTATACGGATTTATAGTTATATTTTTGGGTGTATTGATACTTAAAAAATTGTGGAATTATCAATACTATAGGAAAAGCATCTATCCTTATATTTACTCGGGTTATTTTGAGTATATGATAAGGTCAATGTCCATAAATCTTATGTCAAAGAGTAATTGGATTGAATCAAAATTTGGACATCACCGTATTATTTATCTTCTAAAAAAGGATGAAAATGAAAATCTCTTTTCATATATAATTATCTTTTTGAAATCTGGAATTACAATTTTTCAAATAAACAAGAATAAAGGCACAATTTATTTTGATAAGCAAGGTTGTATTGTTGAAGGGTATAATCAGTGGAATAAAGTAAACATTCTAAAAGGACTTTATGAGGTTTGCAACTATACTTTGAGAATTGTAGAATATTCATGCCCAGTGAAAGGAAAAATAGTTTTCTTCGATGATTGCAAAATTAGAAATAATTATAAAAATAAGGAAATAATTATTAGAGCATCAAAGGTTATTGATTCATTAAGTAGTAAATCAAGTGTTGATATTAGTGATGTAGAGATAGAACAGTTATATACATCTTTTAAGAAAAACATACAGAATGGATAAATAGAAAAAGGTATGAATAGTATCATGCTTATATTTGTGATACTATTTCATACCTTTTAAATTTTTGATGAAATTTCTATTCCGAGTTTTATATGACGCATAGAACGCTCAGCTGCATTTTGTATATTCTTTGCGGCATTATTTATGGCTTCACTTACATCGCATGGATAGGAGGTGCAACTTTCGATACTAGTAATCCCTATATCAAATGTTTTTTCAGCTCCTTCACCAATAGCCCCTACGATAGCTATAACTGGTTTATTTTGTTTTCTTGCAAGCTTAGCAATTCCGGATATGACCTTTCCATTGGCAGATTGAAAGTCTATTTTTCCTTCTCCTGTAAAAACAATATCAGACCAAGATAATAGTTTATTAAAATTTGATAGATTTAATAAAACCTCTATTCCAGATTTTTGCTTTCCCCCAAGAAAAGTCATCAAACCAAATCCTAATCCTCCAGCAGCACCAGACCCACTGCATTGCGAATAGTCTGGATACATAGTCTTGCGTACATAACTTAGATGTCTAAGGCTATTATCTAGAAAAGCAAGTATACTATCCTCGGCACCTTTCTGTTTTCCGTAGCAGTATGTTGCGCCATGTTCACCATATAGTGGGTTGTTTACGTCACACATAATTGTGATATCTGCATTTTTCAGTTCTTCAATCATTTCTGATGCATCTATTGAAGTAATCAAGTGAATTTCACTTGAGCCTATCTTAATTGGTTTATTGTCGTTCTTCAAAAACTTTATTCCAAGTGCAGTAGCCATACCGATGCCGCCATCATTGGTTGCGCTTCCACCGATACCAATTATTATTTTTTTTGAACCTCTAATAACAGCATCTCTAATCAATTCACCAGTGCCATAAGTAGTTGCATTAAGGATATCCAGCTTTCCTTTCATTAAATGAAGCCCACTAGCTTGAGCCATTTCAATTAAAGCAAATTGTTCTGTTAATAAGTAGGAAGCCATTACTTTATCGTGGTTCGGACCCATAACCGGAATTGTAATTAAATCTCCACCAAAAAGTTTATGCATTACTAACATAGTTCCTTCTCCGCCATCTGCTATTGGTATTATTCTGCATTTGGCATCCGAGAATACTCGTTTAATCCCGATTTTAATATTATCTGCTACTTCCAAAGTGTTTAAACTACCTTTAAATGAATCACTTGCAATCAATATATTCATGTTATTTATCCTCGATTATATGGTAACGAAAAAAATTGTCGAAGTTAAATTATTAAAATTCATAAATATAGTGAAAAATATTATTGAATATTATGTGTAAAATCTATTATGAGCAATAATGAAAATATAAGCTAGACGTAAAGAGATTCTAAAGTTCCTACAGAAATAAGTGGTAAAAAAGTCCGACTAATCATCGGACTTTTCATTTAGATATTTTTGATAAGGCACTTTAAAATCTCGTGGGGTTGGGGATAGGCCATAAACTTTTGTGGGCACGAAAAATCATCGTGCTCATTTTTTGTGGGGAGTCCAAAATATAATAAAACCTCCATGCTATTATCTTCTTGTCTGGAGAATCAAATAGAAATGGAGGTAGCCCAATATGGCTATTCATGATTTTATCACGTCAACCTTAAATCTAACATCAGATTCAATTCAAGAAATCGATGCGATACGTAAGGAAGACCGTCTTTTTGTATATATCACACTGGTAAACCAACACCCCACCTGTCCTTACTGTGGTGGCCCTGCAATCTCTAAGGGTTATATTCGCAGAACTTACAATCACCTTCCTTTAGGCGATACACCTTCATCTATCCATTGGAAGCGTAGACGCTATACCTGTAAGGATTGTTTTAAAACATTTTGTGAAGATAATCCTTTTGGACCTGAATATTTTCATCAAACCTATGCTGTACTGTATAAGATTGCTGCTGACTTTCAAAACCTACATCTATCCTATAAAGATATTGCCGAACGGTACAATACCTCAGTTACTACTGTCCAACTATATGCCGACAGTTTCATTCAAGTCCCAAGGTTAACTCTACCGACCAATCTAGGAATTGATGAGCTTCATTCTAATATGGCCAAATATGGTGGTTCATATCTATGTTCTTTTGTAGATAATGATGCTCGCGTTCTTAATGAATTATTACCCGACCGTTCAAAACGAACATTATCAGCACATCTCGAGAAGATACCTCTAGAAGAAAGGAAACGCGTCTTATATGTAACCATAGATATGTGGGGACCTTATAAACAAGTCTCTCTCAAATACTTTCCAAACTGTAAGATATCCGTCGATCCTTTCCATGTAGTCAAACATCTTTCTGATGGTTTTACTAGATTACGTGTATCTTTAATGAACCAGGTTCCTAAAGAAAGTCCTGCTTACTATCTGCTCAAGCACTTTCACCACCTCTTGGAAACAGATTGCTTTCTGGATAACGAACCTAAATATAATCATTTCTTTCGTCAGAAGATGAACTATCGAGATCTATATGACGCACTTCTCAATCTCAACCCGATACTCAAAAAGGCCTATGAGTTAAAGGAAGATTATAGATATTTTAATAGAAATTCTACTTATCCAGAATGTATTGAAGAACTCACAGATTTAATTAGGTATTTTAAAGAATCTAGACTAGTATGTTATAGCGAGTTCATTAATCTATTGGAAAATTGGTTTGAAGAAATATGCAATTCATTTCAAAGACCAACAGAAGATAGAAAACAGTCTAATGCACTCGCTGAGAGCCTTAATCAAAAAATATGAGAATTTATTATGGTATCAAATGGTCTCAGTAATTTCGAAAGATTCAGAGCACGTGTTATTTATGCACTAAACTACAGGATTGGCTTCTCATTGACATCAAACATTCAAGCATACAATCGTAAACAGAAAAAATAATAAATATATTGTTACTCTCCAGACAAAAAGACAATCCCGTAGAGAATCACTCTTTGGAATTGTCTTTTATAAAATCTATCCCCATGGGATTTTATTGCGTGTTTTTTGAAAACCCCACGCTATTTTAAATTACCCAAATTAGTTAGATCACTGTATATTATTATTCAATTTTCATCTTTTATAAAAAACTTTCTTCTAAGCACTTTGGGGTAAATATATAGTGTTGAATTGTATCATTTTGGATAATAAAATCATATTTCCTTCATACGATACCATACATTCCATTCTGCATAAAATCCACGTATCGATGTAGGTGTAAGTCTGTGCATTTTTTCTTGCTACCCATTCCAAAGTATCCATTCTTGTCTATGGATATGTTCTCACTCAGATATTTTTTTCGCAAAAAACAAGGCCTATTCCAAACTACCGATATCTTTTAACGATAGTTTTAGAATAAGCCTTTAACTTTTACACTTTATTTAATTCTTGGGTGCAACCTTTAACATCAAAACAACATTCTCAACATGCTCATCATTGTCCAAACCTATATTTAAATCTTCATCAATGATAGGAAGTTTAAAAGTAATTGATTTTAGCCATTGCCCATTCGGTTGCTTTT
>ERZ773055.718-NODE-718-length-17684-cov-6.092348_pt1 | contig 17684 bp, 8 predicted proteins | sample MGYA00580515_ERZ773055 | MGnify/ENA primary metagenome ERZ773055 (study PRJEB29015, sample SAMEA2737993) | human oral metagenome | biome: human oral; feature: human-associated habitat; material: dental | place: China | collected 2064 ...
ATAAAAAAAATACTTGAAAAAATAACAGGTGTTTGCTAAAATAAAAAAATGTTTTATAAATAATGTTAAATACTAATTACTTACATAAAATATAATTTTATAACAAAAAAATAGAAAGAGGAGTACTAAAATGAAAACAATTTTTCGTTGTTTATTAGAAAGTGCAGTTTATACCATATTGGTTTTACTCATTTTTTATTTTTTACCTTATACTAAAAAGGAATTTTTAATTTTAAATTTACATCCATTAGAAATAGTGGTTGCTTTAATGTCCTTACGATATGGAACCTACTTAGGTATTTTAAGTTCTTTTATTGCAATTTCTGGATACATTTTTGCTTATTTACATTCTGGCAATGATATGATTTTATTTCTTTTGAAATTTCAGTATTACAAGTTTTTCTTAATGTTTTTATTTACTGCAATGATACTTGGAAAATTCAAATTGAATTATAAAAATCGTGAAGAAGATTTGAAAAAAGGATTTGAACACTTAGAAAATAGCTTTCAAGAAGAAAAAGAAAAAAATCAACAATTACTAGATATAAACATTTCTTTAAAAAATCAAATTATAAGAAGTGGGGGAAGCATTGTATCATTTCATAATCTAAAAAGAGAACTTCTTCAAATAAAAAAAGAAGAATTATATGAAAAAATATTAGAAATATTTAGACAACTTTTAGCTTGTGAAGTTTGTTCTATGTATACTTTGGCAGATAATAAATTAACAAGAAGATTTGAAATAGGAAAAAGTAAAATGGAAAGGGAAATTTTATTGGATACAAAAGAGGGAGAAAGGTTTTTAGAGGTATCTAAAAAAAGTACTAGTTTAAATTTTCCATTTGATATCACTGGAAAGCAACCAATTTTTATAGGACCTTTATATAATGAAAAGAATATAATGGGCTTTTTAGAAATAGAGAATTTTAGTTACACAACTGGGGAAAAATATAATTTTGAATTATTTAAAATTTTAATGGAGGAAATAAATGAAATTCTACAAAAAAGAGGGGACTAACAAGTTTATTTACTTTTTTATTGCTATTTTTATTATAGTTCTAATTTTGCAAATAAATCGTGTTATAGATAAAGGAGGATTTTTTTCATTGGAACAAAATTTTTCTTTTGATAAAAAACCAGCTAAAAATACCACATTTACCTTTGATAAACCACAAAAAATGTTAGTTTTTTATAATGGAAAATCATCTCAATCTAAGGACATATTAAAAAATTTAGAAGAAAGTTTTAAATTTAATAAAATAAATTATACTTTAGCTGATATTGGAAATATTGTATCAACAGCTGGGTATGATACTTTTATTTTTGCAACAGACAGTTTTATAGGTTTACAAAAATCAACTTTTGAAGCTGTTAAGCAGGCAACTTTTGATGGAAAAAATCTGATTTTTTTAAATACTTCTGAATATAATCCTTTTAATTCTATTTCTGGGATTCAAAAAACAGGAAAAGTTATAGAAAAATCTTCAGAAATTCATTTTACCCATAAGTTATTTCCTGGACTGGATCAACATAGCCCTAGTTCAGAGATGGTAGTTCATCCTGTTTTTGAAGTAGCTTTAAATAGTGAGTGTAAAATTTTAGCATGGAATAAAGAAGATATTCCACTATTATGGGAGAAGACATATGGAAAGGGTAGGATTTTATACACAAATGCTTCATTTTTTGCAGATAAAATAACAAGAGGTCTGATGAATCAGTGGATATCTTATGGAAATGACTGGTATATTGCACCATTTTTAAACGCAAAATTAATGCATATAGATGATTTTCCAGCACCAATTCCTAGAACCATAAATAAGGTTATTCAAGATGAATATCAAATGAGCACCAGAGATTTCTATAAACAAATCTGGCTAAAAGATATGTTAGAAATAGCTAAACATAGAAATCTAATATACTCAGGATTTATTATTATAGATTACAATAATGCTGTTCGTAAAGAAGATATGAAAGAAGTATCACAAATAACATTAGAAGACTTAGATATTGAAGGTAGAGAATTATTTTTACATGGTGGGGAAATAGGAATTCATGGGTATAATCATAATCCATTAGTATTTGATGGAGATATTGATTTTGCAGCTTTATCTTATCATCCTTGGAGAAGTAAAGAAGATATGGCAGCTGGAATGAATCAGTTATTGATGTATGTAAAAAAAATGTTTGGGAAAAAGATAAAGTTATATGTATATGTTCCACCTAGTAATATTCTAAAAGAGGAAGGAAAAGAAGCTCTTGTAAAAAATTATCCTGATTTGAATGTTATTGCCTCTGTTTTTTATGGTGATTCTGAAAGAGGAGCCTATGCTAGTGAAATAGGTAGAGATAAGACTATTCCAAAATTATTTAATTTTCCAAGATTTTCCTCAGGTTTCTATTATGATAAAGATGAAATGTGGAGCTTATTTAATGCAATAGCAATTTATGGGTATTGGACTCATTTTGTCCATCCTGATGATGTTATTTCCGATGATAGAGGTATGAATAAAACTTGGAAGGAACTAAAACAAGAATTTGATAAATTGATAGGAGAAGTTGAGGCAAATCATCCATATTTAGAACCAATAAGAGCTTCTGAATTGACACAAAGGTATATCAATATTGAAGATTTAAAGATTCAATCTGAAAAAAGAGATAATAAAATTTATATTGGAATGGAAAATTATAGAGAACCTTTTTATATGACAATTAGAATCAGAAACAATAGTATAAAAAATATTTCTTCAGGTACATTTAAAGAAATCTATGATACAGAAGATTCTAAAATATATTTATTACATGTTGAAAACCCAGATTTAATAATCACATTAGGAGAAAAAAATGAACAAAAATAGAAAACTAGATGTATTTGTAATAATGTTATTTATAGTGGAAATTTTAATTGTAAAGCATTTTTACCAAACAGAAGACTTGTTTCATTTTAGAAGTCTATTTTGGGGTTTTCATGAACTTATAACTCTTATTTTTTTAGGAATTTCTTATATTCTTTTACATGAGGATATAGGCTATTATGATGTATTTTTAATATTGTTTCCTCTTATAGGTATATCTTTATTGTTATTAGAAAGAATTTTTCAAAAATGGAAAGTATCAAATGTGGTTATAGATGAGTTGCTTTCTTCAGATGAACAAGAAGAAAAAAAGGAGCAAAAATTTGTTCCAGAAGAATTTGAAATAATGAGTTACTATGATTTATTGTCATCTGATAATATAGATGAAAAAAAGAAATTTCTTTTTTCTTTTCAAACAAAAGAAATAGATTTAAAAATAAAAATATTAAAAAAAGCTCTTTTGGATAAAAATATTGATGTTATACATTATGCAGCTACTGAATTAAATAAAATAGAAACAGAATTGCAAAATAAGATCAGCGAACTTGAAAAAAAAGATGATAAAGAGGAACTTTATAGGACTTATAAAACTTATATTAATTCAGGATTATTGTATGATTCTGTTTTAGAATTTTATTTAAGAAAAGCAGCTGAATTATTAGGAAGTTTGGATAAAAATACTATTGATAAGGGAAAAGAACTACTTTGTCTTTATAAATTAGGCAATGAAATAGTGGAGTATGAAGATATCTTAAAAAAGAGAATAAAGAAAAAAGAAGAAAAAAAAGATATTCAAGACTACTGTTATTTCTTATATCAAGAAAATCGTTTTGAGGATTTATTAAAAATATTAAAAAAATATAAATCAAAAAATATAGAGATTCCATATTGTTTTAAACAATATGTAAAGGAGTAAATGAATAATGGCTACAATATGTTTTGTGTGTGAGGGAGCATATCCCTATGTTGTAGGAGGAGTATCTGCATGGGTACATGAGTTGATAACTTCAAATCCACAATATGATTTTAAAATATTATGTATTATACCAGACGAAAAGTTTGCAAAATTAAAATATCAAATTCCTAAAAATGTTATAGAGATAAAAAATATTTTAATGGATTCTTCTTTGGATTTCTCGTATTCTTCATTTATTAAAGCTGGTCTTCAAGAAAATGAAGAAAAGAAAGATAGTGTAAAAGAATTGATACATTTTCAAATGGATGGAAATGCTGATGAGAAATTAAATATAATAGAGAAATTATTTTCTAAAGAAATGGGAAGTCCCCTTGAAATTATTCTAAGTCAGGAATATTGGGATGTATTATTAAAACAATACAAAAAATACCATGAAAAAGGAAATTTTAGCATATACTACTGGACATATAGAAATATTATTTTAAATTTATTAAAAATTGGACAAGAAGATATTCCAAAAGCTGACATTTACCATTGTGTAACAACAGGGTATGCTGGTTTTATAGGTTGTTTAGTTGCACATAGAAAAATGGGAAAATTTTTATTGACTGAACATGGAATTTATCCAAGAGAAAGAGAAGAAGAAATTTTAGGAGCAAATTGGATAGATGCAGATTTTAAAAATATTTGGATAGATTATTTCTATTATTTATCTAAATTAGCTTATCAATATAGTGATAAGATTATTTCGCTTTTTGAATATACTAGAAGTATTCAGATACAATATGGAGCAGATGAAAAAAAGACTAAAGTGATAGCAAATGGTGTAGATGAAAAAAAATATGGAGATATTGTAAGGAAGAAAAGTGAAGGCTTTCATATTGGTTCTGTGTTAAGAGTTGTACCAATTAAAGATATAAAAATGATGATTAAAGGATTTAAAATAGCAGAAAAAAATATGCCTGATGCAACTCTTTGGTTAATTGGTCCAACAGATGAGGATGAAAAATATTATGAAGAATGTTTAGAATTAGTAAAAAATTTAGAATTAGAAGAAAAAGTAATTTTTACTGGAAGAGCTAATGTTTTAGAGTATTATGCTTTTTTAGATTTATTAATTTTAACATCTATTTCAGAAGGGCAACCATTAAGTATTTTAGAAGGACTTGCTTCTGGAATACCTTTTATTGCAACAGATGTTGGAAATTGTCGTGAAATACTTTTAGAAAAAAAAGATATTGGGGAAGCAGGATTAATAATTCCACCAACATCTTATACTGATTTAGCAGAAGCATTTTTAAAGTTATATAAAAATAAAGAAAAATTAAATGAATTTTCTGAAAACGGAAAAAAAATAGTCAAAAAATATTACACAAAAGAGTCTTTTATAGGACAATATCGTGAATTATATGAAGAATTAGGAGATTAAAATGGCTGGTATAGGCTTTGAATTAAAAAAATTATTTTCGGAGGAAGAAGAGCTTCCTTTTGCAAATCTAAGAGCAATTATATTTTCAATTATTGTAAGTGTTGGTCCATGGCTTATCACTGCAACATCTTTAAATATAATAATCTGGATTTCTAATCAAATAGAATTAGCTAGACCTAAACAGCTAATTTTTATGAGTAGCATTTTTTATTGTTTTATATTTTCACAAATATTAACTTGTATCTTTCAATATATAATAACAAGGTATGTATCTGATTGTGTTTTTAAGAAAAAGATTTCTAAAATTAGAGGGGCATATTTGGGAAGTATAAAATTGATAGCTATTCTTGCATTTTTTGTTAGTTTTATATTTATTAAGAATGGAGATTTATCAACTCCATATAAAGCAAGTTTTGTATTTCTTTTTGTATTTATGAGTTTATCATGGATTTCTATGATTTTTATCTCACTTTTAAAGAAATATCGCTTCTTAATTTTTAGTTTCTTTTTTGGAAACTTTATCTCAATGGCACTAGGTTTTTATTTTCTGAAATATCCAGTAACGTTTTTTGAAGAAGAACCTATTTTTTGGATGTTATTATCTTATGGAATAGGAATTTTTATCAATTTTATACTTACTTCAAGTTACATATTAAGAGCCTTTAAAGGAAAAAGTGAAAATGATTTTGAATTTCTAACATATTTAAAAGGATATTTCAGTTTAGTTTTAATAGGATTCTTTTATTCTGTTGGAGTCTGGGGACATGTCTTTATGAACTGGATTGTTGGAGATTCATATAGAATAGCTGGAGTTTTTCAAGTTTCTCCTTTATATGAAGTTGCTATTTTCTATTGTTACTGTATTTCTATACCAAGTATAGTTTACTTTGCCATTTTTTTGGAAACAAAATTTTTACCTGTATATAAGGAATATTATAAAAAGATTTGTAAAACAGGAACATATTCTGAAATTGAAAATTCTCTTAGCAAAATGAAACAGACATTATATCAAGAGATTTTATACGGAATGGAGTTACAATTTTTAATTTCTCTTACTTGTGTTTTACTTGCAAATGCAGTGTTCACATATTTTGATATGGATATTTATTTACTGGATTTATTTAGAATAAGTGTTTTCTCAACTTATTGTGCAACCTTTGTATCTATATTAATTACTCTTTACTTGTATTTTGATTTGAGAATACATGGAATATGTATAGCATTCTTCTTATTATTTTCTAATTTTTTCTTTACATATATTTTTGGAAGACTTGGAAAACAATACACAGGAGTAGGTTTTTTTATAGCTTCTTTTTTAACTTTTGGAATTGCAATCTTTGTTTTTCCAAAAGTATTTAGAAATTTGAATTATAGTACAATGTTTTGGCAAAATTTTGAGTATAGAGTAGGAGGAAATTTTGTGAAAAATATAACAAAGTTATTTAATAAGAAAGTTTATTTAGGAATAATTCTATTATTTCTACTGTTATTTGGAGGATGTACCTCATATTATTCTAAAAATGGTTTTAATAATAATACAAAACATAATTGGCATACTATGGGAATGTACGGAAAAGATGGACTTGATTCAGAAGGATATGCAGCAAATGGATTTAACCAAGAAGGTTTTAATAGAAAACATATGAATCAATCCACGAAAACAGCTTATGATTCCAATGGTTTTGATTATAAAGGAATCCATAAAGATACTAAAAAACCCTATGATGAAAGAGGTTTTAATGCAAAGTCATATAATGTATTTACAAATAGTCCCTATGATAAAGATGGATTTAACCAAGAAGGAATCCATAAAGTTACTGGAAAACCTTATAATGAAAATGGTTGGGATGTTTATGGAATAAATGAAAAAACTAAAACTGAATATGATGAAAATGGTTGGGACATAAATGGAATTAATAAAAGAAGTTTTAATAGAGATGGTTGGAATATAGAAACCAAAAGTAAATATGATTATGCTGGTTTTGACTTTGAAGGAATCCATAAAGATACAAAAAAAACTTATGATGAAAGAGGTTTTGATGTAAATTTACACAATGTATTTACAAATAGCCCCTATGATAAAAATGGATTTAATTATGAGGGGATCCATAAAATAACTGGTAGAGAGTATGATGAAAATGGTTGGAACTATTATGGTTTACATGAAAAGACTAAAACTTATTATAATCCACAAGGATATAATGTTGATGGATTGGATAAAGATGGATATGCAAAAGGAAAAAGACCACCTGGATTAGAGGATGAATGGATGGATAAAAATGGATTTAATAAAAAAGGAATTTATATAAAGGGGTATTAAATGAAAAAAATAATAAAGACTTTATTTTATTTATTTTGTATTTCAACATTATGCTTTGCAGAAGAAGAGATAGAAAATACAAGAGATAGGGGAATTGATAAAATGAATTTCTATATTCCAGTAAATAAACAAAATAAATATTCTAACTTTATAGAGCTTGATATAAGAAAAGATAAAAATATTTATAAATGGACTATGGCAGATGGTTATCAAACTTTAGGAAATAATTGGGATATTCAATATAAAATTGAAAGAGAATATCATGTAGAAAAAAAGACAAAAGCAAAATCGCATATTTGGGATAATGAAATTTATTTTTTAAAATACCATAATCCTATAAATTTCGCTGGAAAAACATTTCAACATAAAACTGTTTTAGGAATAAAACATTATGAAGGAGAGTATTCTGGAAATCGTGATAATCAATATTATAAATTATATGTTGGACAAAAATTTTCTAGATTTTTTAATTTAGGAAAAGGAGGAACTTATATAGAGTTTGAAACTGACATTAATAAAGTTTTTGGAAGAAAAAAAGATGGTTACTCATTACTTGCTTCTCTAAAAGGAACTAGTAATATTGGTTATGGAGTTCAATTTTCTAATGTTTTAGAGTATGAATATTTGAATTACAATCAATATAGTAATGCTCATAAAACTAAATGGGAAACTATTCTTCGTTGGACATATGAAATAAATGAAAATATTGCTTTTTCACCAGAAGTAACATTTAAAGTTGAAAAATATAATAATTCAAAAGAAAATTATTTAATTGAATCTTCAGCAGGACCTTATGTTTTATTTACTAAGAATATTAATGATGATTTTAGAGTATATGGAAAAGTCGGAGTTCCTATTTTTCGTAAAGACGAAAGTAAGGCTGAAGGATATAGATATTTAAAATCACAGACATCAGCATATGGCAAAATTGGATTTGAATATATTTTCTAGGAGGGATAAATGAAAAAATATCTTATATTATGTTGTTACTTCATTTTGTCTAGCTTTATTTTTTCCCAAGAAATTTATAGGGATAGAATGAGAGATTTTATACAAGAATTAAGAAAAAATACAAGCAGAGATAAAATTTTTATAACACAAAATGGAAATGCTTTATATTTTCAAGATGGAAAACTTGATGAAGAGTTTTTTTCAGTGACAGACGGAACTACACAGGAATCACTTTTTTATGGAGATGAATTAAAATTTAACAAACTTACATCACCAAAATTAAAAAAAGAATTATTGGATATGTTAATTCCAATAAGACAAGCAGGGAAAGTAGTTTTAACCATTAATTATGGAAAGGGAGAAAAAACAAAAAAGAATTTAGAAAATGAAAGTAAAAAATTTGATTTTGTTGCAGAGTTACTTCCTGCATTTGAAGCAAAGGAAATTTATCAACCAATGGAGGAATTTAATCAAAATAATATTTATTCTTTAAAGGATGCTAAAAACTTTTTATGTCTATTAAATCCAGAAAAATTTAGAACTTTAGAGCAGTATAAAAGTTCCTTAGAAAATGTAGATTTTGATATTTTATTGATTGAACCCTCAATAAATGGAGAATTTTTTTCAAGAGAACAAATTGAAAGTTTAAAGAAAAAGAGTTCAGGAGCAAGAAGATTAGTTATTGCATATCTTAGTATAGGAGAAGCTGAAGATTATCGTTATTATTGGAAAAAAAGTTGGAACAAAAAACACCCTGATTGGATTGCCGAAGAAAATGGGAATTGGAGTGGAAATTATAGAGTTAAATACTGGTATCCTGAATGGAAAAATATTATAAAAGACTATCAAAAAAAGTTAGATGAAATAGGAGTAGATGGATATTTACTAGATACTGTTGATACTTATTATTATTTTGAAGATAAAGATGAAGCAAAAGCAAAAACTAAAAAAATAAAAAGTAAATTTAAAAAATAATTTAAGGAAATAGATTACTAAACAAAAATACAATAATAGGAGGAAAAATTATGAAAAACAACTTAGAACAAATTGAAAGACATCTACGGTCAATAGCAAAGAGGTATAAAAGTGTAAAATATTCACTTAGTTTAGCAATACTTTTCTTAATGATGGGAATAAATGTATTTTCAGAAGAAGTTATAACACAAGAAGCAGTGTCAAAAGAAAGAATACAAAATTCTGTTGGCAATCTTCAAACAAAGATAAATGATTTAAAAAGTCAGAATGATAAGCAATTAAATGGTTTGAGATTAGAGTTAATTCAATTAATGGAACAAGGAAATCAAGTTGTAAAATCACCATGGAGTTCATGGCAATTTGGAGTAAATTATATATATAGTAAATGGAATGGAACATATAAAGGAAGAGGAGATAAAAAAAATTGGCCAAAAGATCTAAGAGAAAATTTTGCTGATCCTTTAAAAAGATTTGTAAAAAATGATTCTGTTACATCTTCTACTTATGGTCTAACAACACTAAATATCTTATATGAAGCACCAGCAGAAATTACAGTAAGTGCTGGAATAAGGCCTAAAAATGTTAGTAAAACAGAAGGTGAAATTAAACTAATAAAGCCACCTGAAGGTCTTCCAAATTTTGAGCCAAAGTTAATAGGTACTCCTGGAAAACCAGTAGCACCAGCAACTCCCTCTGTAAATGTATTTGATACACCAGATATACCAGCAAATGGACAATCTTTTGCTCAAAGACCAATAATTGGAAAAAGAACAGCAGATGAATATGATAATCAAATAAGTCCTAGATTTAATAATGCTGTTGTAGCTCAAAACTATGATGAATATACACCTGAACCAGATACTCCTAATGGTAATATTGATGTTAACATGGGAGAAACTACTACTTGGGGTGGTGGAAAAATAAAATTAAAAAGTACAGTTCCAGAAGGAAGACCATTTGAAAATGGAGCAACAGAAACAAAAAATGTAAATGGAGTTCCTAGAACAATGCCAAAAGATCATTTCATATCAAAACCAAGTGGAACATATTATTTAAATCCTGGTAAAGTTGAAACAAGGGATGTATGGGATACAGAAGGTAGAAAACTAGATACTGTAAATGCTTTTATAAGTGATTCAAGAGACCATAATACTACAATTAATGGAAATTATACAGTAAAAAATTTAGGAGATGGACCTACCACAAAATTATTTTTTAGTTATAACCCTTCTGGTGTTGGTGGAAAAAAATATGATAATAAAGCTAGTTGGGGATGGAGTGATGGAACTGAGCAAGCAGTAAATAGAGTGGCAAAATTTACAGGTAATTTAACTTTAAAAGGAGTTGAAGATCCAAATAACAAAACTGCTCTTGTTGGTTTGGAACATCAGCTATGGGCAAAAAGTAGAACTTCAACACATAAAGATGACCAAGCCGAGTGGAATAATTCTAACTCAAATACCACTTTATTAAATACTGGGAATATTACATTAGCAAGTGGAAACTATTTAGTTGGTATGATGATTGATGTTGAATATTCAAATGATAAAAATCATAAAAATCATAAAACAATAAATAAAGGAACAATAAATATAAACAGTAAAAATAGTGTTGGGATAGATTTTGCTAGATATGAGCTAGGCTTATTACAAACAGATGTTACTTTAGGAAACATTAATGTAAACGGAAGTAATAACTATGGTTTTAGAATGGCTAAACTTTTTGATGGGGAAACTAAAACTTATCAAGGTGCTGATAATGGAAGTAATTTAACAGTTGATGGAAATAAATATTATGATAACACAACTATAACAGGAGAAGGTGGAAAAATAGTTGTAGGTGGAAAAGAAAATGTTGGAGTTTCAATTTCCAAAGGAGTTTCTGCTGGTAAAAGTGCTAACCCAATTAGTAATATAAAAAGTTTAAATATAGAAGTAGTTGGAGAAAATGTTGTAGGTTTTTTAAGAAATAAAGATTTCTCAACAAATAATACAGGAAATATAGTTTTAGATGACACAACAGTACAAAGCTTAACTTTTGGAAATGGTGCAAAAAATAGTACCTTAGTTCGTAGTGATAATGGTACTATTGATATAAAGAAAAATCTTAATGCAGAAAAAGGTGGAAAAGGAAATAGTTTTTCACAAGCAACTTCTGGTGGTAAAGTAGTTAATCATTCAATTTTAAAAAGTACATTATCTCATTTTACAGGAATGATTTCCTATGGAAGAAGTAATAATCATCGTTCTTCTATTGCTACAAATAAAGGAACAATAGAGTTAGTAGGAGATTCTGATAGTAATATTGGAATGGCTGCATTAAATGGTGGAGAGATAAGAAATGATGATGGAACTATAAAAGTATTAGGAAAGGGTAAAAATAAGGCTACTATCTATACAGACCAAACTTCTTCAGCTACATTAAATGGAGGAAATTATTTTATTTCAGGGGAATCTTCTTCTGGAATTTATAATCAAGGTTCTACTATTTTGGGAGCTAATAATAAAATATTTGCTAGTAATGGAGCAGTAGGAATTTATAGTTCTGGTGGATTAGTAGATGGTAGCCATGCAGCTAATGGAGTGGATATAGAAGTAGATGATGGTGATTCTGAAGAAAAAGGATTAGCTGTATATGGAGAAAATGGTACAGATATAAAATTACAAAATTCAAAAATAAATATTAAAAAAGGAGCAGCTGGAGTTGCAGCATTTGGAGCAAATACTAAAATTAATTTGAATGGAGCTACTTTGAAATATTCAGGTTCTGGATATGCTGCCTATGCAACAGGTGGAGGAAAAATTGACTTATCAAATAGTAGAATAGAATTAAGAGGAAGAGCCACAGGATTTGAAATGGCTGGAAGTGGAACTTCACCAATAACATTAAATTCAGGTACTAAAATTCATGTTTATTCTAATGATGCAACAGTAATGAATATAAAAGATATGGCTTCATTAAATTATTCTAATTTAAATTCAACAGCATTTAATAGTTATCTTCAAGGGGCAACAGTACATGCTGAAAATGGTGCAACAGACTATAAATTAGCAGCTGTTGATGGAATAGGAGCTTATAATATCAATTCTAGTTTAGATAAAAAATTAGCAGTAAATCCAGCAAATAAAAATACAAATGATTATATTTTTACAAGATTATTGTCTGTTCAAAGAGCAAGAATGAATTTAAAATCTGGAAATAATGTTAGAGCTGTCCTTAGCAGTAGTGACTTAGCTGTTATGAAAGAAAAAACAGTTGTTGGTTTAGCTATGAATTCAAGTAAAAATGCAGTAAGTAATACAGAAACAGCAATAAACCTAGAAAATAATACAACTGTTACAGCAGATAGAACAGATGCAGGAAATGGAGCAATAGGTCTATTTGTAAATTATGGAACTGTTAATGTTGCCAGTGGTGCTACAATAAATGTAGAAAAAGAAAATAATATTGTTAATGAAAAAGCTGTTGGTATTTATGCTGTAAATGGAACTGAGGTTGATAATAAAGGAACTATAAATGTTGGTGGAAACAATTCAATAGGAATTTTAGGAAAGGCTTATCGTACTGATAATGCTGGAAACAAAAAAATAGATGAATTTGGTTCTAATGCAGTTGGACAAGGAAAGGTAGATATTAAGAATCAAGGTACATTATCTTTAAATGGTGAAGGAGCAAGTGGAATCTTTGTAAAAAATAATAAAGGAACAGCAGCTTCATCAGGAGAACACAAAGCCTTAAATACTGGAACTATAAATATGTCTGGGAATAAAGCTATTGGGATGTTTGCTGAAAAAGGATACTTGAAAAATGAAGGAACTATAAATATTACAGGCTCACAACAAGGTATTGGAATGTATGGACATTTAGGATCTATTTTAGAAAATGGAACAAATGGAACAAATGGAACAATAAATGTTGCAGATTCTAATGATGAGAATAAACTTAATATAGGAATGTTTACAGATGATATAAATACAAAAATTACTAATGCTGGAAAAATTATAGCTGGAAAAAATTCTTATGGTATTTATGGTAAAAATATAACAACAACTGCAACTTCAAAAATAAAAACTGGAGATAATGGTGTTGGAATTTTTTCAAGTACAAAAGATAGTAATACTACATTAGATTTAGCTTCTGGTTCTGAAATAACAGTTGGTAATAATAATGCTGTTGGAGTTTTCTCATCAGGAAATAAAGCAGCTCATATTACAAGTTTTTCTAAAATGAATATTGGAAATAGTTCTTTTGGTTATGTAATAAAAAGTAAGGGAAGTACACTAAATACTAACTATGCAGGAGAAACTGAGTTGAAACAAGATGGAACATATATATATTCTACTGATGAAGATGGAACTATTACAAATAAAACAAAATTAAAATCATCAGGAAATAAAAACTATGGAATATATGCATCTGGAAATGTAAAAAATCTAGCTGATATTAATTTTGCTACTGGATATGGAAATGTTGGTTTATATAGTACAAGTAATAATTCAAATAAAGGGATAACTAATGGTGAAGCTGGTCCATCAGGAATTAAACCTAAAATAACAGTAGGTGCTTCAAAAATTAGAGATACAAATGGAAATCTTTTACAAGAAAAAAATAGATTATATTCAATAGGAATGGCAGCAGGTTATAGCTGGACAGAAGAAGATTTAAAGAAACCAGAAGCACAAAGATCTAATAAACAATTTATAGGAAGAATAGTAAACTATGGAACTATCTCTGTCACTGGTGATGATGGTATAGGAATGTATGCAGTTGGTAGAGGTTCTAGAGCGATTAATCATGGACTTATTGATTTAAGTGGTAAAAATTCAATAGGAATGTACTTGGATCAAGGAGCAATAGGTGAAAACTATGGAACTATAAGAACAGCTCCTAACAATACAAAAGATGGAATTATTGGAGTTGTAGCTCTAAATGGGTCTGTTATAAAAAATTATGGAACTATTTCTATAAGTGGTGCTGGAAATACAGGTATCTATAAGGCACAAGGTGGAAACAATGAAGGAAAAAAACCTGAAGTAAGCAATGGAGCAACAGATATTTCAAGTAAAGCCACAGCAGATACAAGTAAAAAATTGGGAACTTCTCAAATTTTATCACCACCTGGAGCAACAAATGCAGTTATAAAAGAAAAAGGTAAAGTATTAACACCTGATTATGTTGATAGACCAACACCTAATGCACCAAATGTTAGAGCAGGAAGTACAATATTAAATTTAAAACAACTTCAAAAATTTAATGGAAATTCTAGAGCTAGAGCATCTGAGTTAGGAATGTATATTGATACTTCAGGAATTAAATTTACAAAACCTATTGAAGGCTTAGAAAAATTAACTAATTTAAAGAGAATAAACTTGATATTTGGAGTAGAAGCTACTAAATATTCTAATAATACAGCAATTCAAATTGGAAGTAATATTCTAGAACCATATAATAAAGTAATTGAAAAACTAAGTCGTTCAGGTTCTGGTAAAAAGTGGATTCTAAATTCAAGTAGTTTAACATGGATGGCGACAGCAACTCAAAATCCAAGCAATGGTACTCTTGGAAATGTTTATATGAAGAAAATTCCTTATACTACTTTTGCAGTTAAAGGAGATATAGATACATATAATTTCTTAGATGGTTTAGAACAAAGATATGGTGTTGAAGGATTAAATTCCAGAGAAAAAGAATTATTTAATAAATTAAATGATATTGGAAAAGGAGAAGCACAATTATTTGTTCAAGCAGTTGATGAAATGAAAGGTCATCAATATGCAAATACACAACAAAGAGTGTATGCAACTGGTCAGATTTTAGATACAGAATTTAATTATTTAAGAGAAGAATGGGCAACAGCCTCTAAAGATTCAAATAAAATAAAGGCATTTGGAGCTAGAGGAGAATACAAGACAAATACAGCTGGAGTTATTGACTATAAAAACTATGCTTATGGAGTGGCTTACATACATGAAAATGAATCAGTTAAGCTAGGAAAAGATATTGGTTGGTATACAGGTTTTGTTCATAATACATTTAGGTTTGAAGATATTGGTAAATCAAAAGAAGAAATGCTATTAGGAAAAATTGGAATGTTCAAATCAATACCATTTGATGATGATAATAGTCTAAACTGGACTGTATCAGGAAATATATTTGTTGGACGTAATAAAATGCATAGAAAATTTTTAATAGTTGATGAAATATTTAATGCAAAATCTAAATATTATACTTATGGAATAGGTGTAAAAAATGAAATAGGAAAAGAATTTAGATTGAGTGAAGATTTCTCAATAAGACCATATGGAGCATTAAAACTTGAATATGGAAGAATAAGTAAGATAAAAGAAAAAACTGGTGAAATAAGATTGGAAGTAAAATCAAATGATTATGTTTCAATCAAACCAGAAATTGGAGCAGAATTAAAGTATAAACATCTATTTACAAATAGAAAAACATTAACAGTTGGATTAGGTGTAGCTTATGAAAATGAGTTAGGAAAAGTAGCAAATCCTAAGAATAAAGCAAGAGTAGCATATACAACAGCAGATTGGTACAATCTTAGAGGAGAAAAAGAAGATAGAAGAGGTAATATTAAAACTGATTTAACTATCGGATTAGAAAATACAAGATTTGGAGCAACTGCAAATGTAGGTTATGACACAAAAGGGCATAATGTAAGAGCTGGATTAGGACTTAGAGTTATATTCTAAGAATTATCTAAATAGGACTATCATATGATAGTCCTATTTATTATATGTATACATTCCTAAACGATTATTAACTATCCACATAATAGGAATAAATATTTTTTTTGAAAATGGTAAAATTTTTGACATTTTTTTTGTGAAATTAATAAGCCCTATTTGTTTTAATTTAGGTTCTAACTTAACAACTTCACTTCCATCTTTTACTCCCCACTTAAAGACAACATTATCCATCTTCTTTAAGGTATCATGTTCTTTACTAAATTTAACAGTACCTTTATATAATAAATCTAGGTGTAATTCAAATTTAGTAAAATTATTAACTAATATTTCTAAAATTTTCTTTACTTCATTTTCATCAAAATACATAAAAACTCCCTCAGAAACTATGAGTAATTCTTTACCATCAGTCACAACTTCCTTAGTCCAATCAGATTCAAAAACTGATTTTGAAATATTTTTTACTCTATCATTTTCTTTAAAAAATAATTTTCTATTTTCAATAACTTCTGGTAAATCAAGGTTATACCAAGTTATTTTTCCATTATCCACTCTTTCAAATCTTGTATCAAGTCCACAACCTATTGAAACTATTATACAATCTGGGTATTTTTCTATGAATTTTTTTACTTCTTCATCCATTATATATGCTCTTGCTAAAATTCCATAATAACTAGCCCAAGCAGTATCAAATTTTTTAAAATCATAATCTAACTGTGAAGCAATTTCAAAAGATTTTTTATCATGTAACACAGATTTAGGACTTTCATAATCCTTAGCTCTTGCATTTAATGTTATAAGTAATGTTTCTGCTACTCCATCTAATTTAATTTTCATAAAAGCCTCCTAATGTTAAAATATAATATTAATTTTATTAAATGTGTTAGAACACTCATGGCTCTAGCACTCGTTAGGGTGTTAGCCGTGAGTAGTTCACACTCTTATTATACTCTTCATTAGAAATATTTCAATATAAAAAATTTTGTTTATAAAATATTTTATAAAAAAAGAACTACTGTAAATAAATTACAATAGCTCTTTTTTGCTTATTTTACTTCTTTTCCATTTTTATATGTAACTTGTTGAAGTATTTTTCCATTTTCATCATAAATTGTTGCTACTCCATCTATTTCCCCATTTTTGTAAGTTCCTTCTGCTTGTAGTTTACCATTTTCATAGTAAGCTCTTACAGGTCCATCTTGTATATCATTCTTATAGGTTACTTCACTTAACAATTTTCCACTTGGATAGTAATTTTTAGATGACCCATTTCTTACTCCATTAGCTAAAGTGATTTCATATTCTAATTTACCTGTTTTTTCATTATATTCTTTTCCTAAACCTGATGTAACATCATTTTTATATGGAACTTCTGCTACTAATATACCATTTTCACTATAATACTTTGCTACTCCTTCTCTCTTAGCATTTTTGAATGGAACTTCGGATTCTAATTTACCACTTTTATAATAGTATTTTTCTACTCCTTCAGCTTTTCCATTTACATAATTTCCTTCTGATTTTACCTTTCCATTTT
>ERZ773055.731-NODE-731-length-17495-cov-9.580734_pt1 | contig 17495 bp, 34 predicted proteins | sample MGYA00580515_ERZ773055 | MGnify/ENA primary metagenome ERZ773055 (study PRJEB29015, sample SAMEA2737993) | human oral metagenome | biome: human oral; feature: human-associated habitat; material: dental | place: China | collected 2064 ...
TAGTTGTTGTTGGAGGAGAAATAACAACATCAACATATATTGATGTACAAGATATTGTTAGAAAAAAAATCAAAGAAATTGGTTATAGACCAGGAATGGGATTTGATTCTGATTGTGGAGTTTTAAATAGCATACATGCACAATCACCAGATATTGCTATGGGAGTTGACATTGGTGGTGCTGGAGATCAAGGGATAATGTTTGGTGGTGCTGTTAGAGAAACAAAAGAACTTATGCCTCTTGCACTTGTATTATCAAGAGAAATATTAGTAAGACTTACTAATATGATGAAAAGTGGAGAGATTAAATGGGCAAGACCTGATCAAAAATCACAAGTTACATTAGCTTATGATGAAAATGGAAAGATTGACCATGTAGATTCTATTGTTGTATCAGTACAACATGATGAAGATGTTACACATGATGAAATTGAAAAAACTGTTATAGAAAAAGTTGTTAAACCTGTTTTAGAAAAATATAAATTTAGTTCAGATAACATAAAATACTATATTAACCCTACTGGAAGATTTGTAATTGGTGGACCTCATGGAGATACAGGTGTTACAGGTAGAAAAATCATAGTTGACAGTTATGGGGGATATTTTAGACATGGTGGAGGAGCTTTTTCTGGAAAAGATCCATCAAAGGTTGATAGATCAGCTGCCTATGCAGCTAGATGGGTAGCAAAAAATGTTGTAGCAGCAGGGTTTGCTGATAAATGTGAAATTCAATTATCTTATGCAATAGGAGTTTCTCATCCCGTATCTATAAAAGTTGATACTTTTGGAACTTCAAAAGTTGATGAAAATAAAATTTCCGAAGCTATCTTAAAGATATTTGATTTATCTCCAAAAGGAATAGAAAAAGCTCTTGAATTAAGAGAAGGAAAATTCAAATATCAAGATTTAGCAGCATTTGGACATATTGGTAGAACAGATATAGATACTCCTTGGGAAAGATTAAATAAAGTTGAAGAATTAAAGAAGGCTATTGAATTGTAAAAAATTAACAAGGGAAGGGATTGTTGCAAATTAAACCTAAGTTTGCAACAGACTTCCATTTTTTATTATTAAGAAAAATTTAAGTATTATTTTGTTTTGTTAAATAAAATCATTCCGAGAATAATTATTATCCCTCCAATAAGTGTTGATAATTTAGGAATATCCCCTAAAATTATTATCCCCATAAGAGTTGCAAGAACAGGAGTTACAAACATAAAAGAAGTTACCTCTGTTGTATGTTTTGCAAGTTCAAATGCCTTTGTCCAGAAAAAATAAGAGATTATACTTGGAAATATTGACATATAGATAATTAAAATTAAAGAAGAAAAACTTATATTAAACATATTCCCAACTGAACTTGGTGAATAGATAACTAAAAGAATTCCTCCAATTAACATAGAATACATACTCACAACAAAAGAAGAATATTTTTTAGTTAAATGTCTTTGAGAAATATTATATAGGCTTAGTAGTAAACATCCAATTAACATATATAATACACCTTTATTAATTGTTAAAACTCCATCCCAAAGAGTAAGTATTAAAATTCCACAAAATGATATTCCCATTGAAATCCAACCAATCACTTTTATTTTTTCATTGAACATAAAATATGCAATGATAGCAGTTATTGCAGGAGCAAGTGCATTTATAACACTTAAAGTAGAAGGGCTAGAAAGTACAGTAGCAGTATTAAAAACCACTATATACCCTGCATATCCAGAAAATCCTGCAAATAAAAATGCTGGGATATCTTTTAAATTTGGAAAAGAAACTTTTTCTTTTATAAGTATAAAAATGGCTATAATGGATACAAAAAAATACCTTAGAACTCCAAGTGTTGTTGCATCAACTTCTTTTAAAACAACTTTTGTGAAAACAAAAGCTGTTGCCCAAAAAAAGATTGCAATAAAAGCACACTCTTTTGCTGTTAATTTTGCATATATTTTTTTTAGATTCATTTTTTCTCTATCCCCCTTTTTTAAAATATTAAATTTATTTTAACACAATTAATAGTCTAATTTCAATAAAGTATTGGTATTAAATTTATTTTTATTATCAATACTTTTTTATTTTTTCACTATTCTTATTATTCTTATATTTCTCATTATTTTCACTTAGGTAGCCAACAAGTAGCTAACAAATTTAATTTAATAAATTAATTGCTTTCCTAAGTTCTTCAACATCTTTATGGGTGTATATATTTTCTGTTGTTGTAAAATTAGAATGCCCTATAAGTTTTATTATAGATGTACTATTTACATCAGCATTATTTAACATAGTTGCAAATGTGTGTCTAGTATCGTGAATAGTGTGCTCCATATTTAAAGATTCCATTAACTTATTAAAGTTATAAAGTATATTAGTATATTTTTCTTGATTTTTCTTAGAAGTTTCTAAAAAATATACTTTATTCATTCTGATATTTTCCTCAAAAAGATAAACTATTTTATCAGGAATTGGTATAGTTCTTAATCCTGCATTTGTTTTACTTTCTTTTATATTAATAGTTTTGTTTAATAAGTTTATATCTTCTATTTTTAGTTTTAATAGTTCACCTATTCTTAGACCAGTATAAATCAAAATTAAAATTATATAGACAAGTTTTTTACTCTTTGCATTTGAATTAAGGTTATTAAATAATATTTCTATTTCATCTTTTGTAAATATCTTTCTATCCACAACTTTTTTAAATTTACCTAATTCTATAAATTTAACTTTGTTTACATCTATAAAATCGTTTTTTAAAGCAAATTCAAAAATCATATTAAGTACACTTTTTAAGTTTGTTTTTGTTCCAGAAGAAAAACTAAAATTATCAAAAAATTCTTGTAATATATGTAATTTTAAATCTTTTATTTTAATTTCATTAAATGCTTCTAATTTCTTTAATAATGAATTTACTATAATTAATCTCCCTTTTGAAATTTTCTTTGAATAATTACAGTACCACAAATTCACAACATCTTTAAAAGTTTTGCCACTAAATAACATAGGGTTATTAAGATATGTTATTAACTCTATTTGAGCTTCTCTTTTAGTGGTAAATGTTCCTAAAACTTTTCTTTTTTGTCTTCCTTCTTCATTATATCCAGTAGTTACAACAACAATCCAAGGCTTCCTCCTTTTCCCTTTTAATTTATATACACTCCCTTCACCATTTGCATTTTTCATAAATCTCCTCCTTTTAAAAAGAGAGAGCAGATATATATTACTCTCTCATTTATTAAAAGTAAATTAAATTTTTACTTCTGGGTAATACTTGTGAAAAAGTTCTTTGCTAACTCTACCACTACCCATTGTATCTATATTTAATTTATTTTTTTTACAATATTCTAAATTCATCTCACGAATTCTTCTATAAGCTGTTGATGGAGAACGATTTAACATTCTAGCAACATCAGCAGCATTATATGTTAAGTTATCCATTTTAACCCTCCAATACCCATTCTAAAATTTTAATTTTTCTTTCATTTTTTCTTACCTCGTGTCTGATTATTTCTCTATTTCCTATTCCTTTTGTAACTTTTAATTTCTCATTAAATCTAAAATTTGATTTATTCAATCTATCTATTTCCATTTGAATTTGCTCTTGTGTTTTCATCAATTCCACTCCTTCCCAATTCTTTGCATATTCTTTTGCCACTTTTCCCAGTAGCAGTTTAATATGTCATCTTTTGTGTAATTATGTTTATTAGTCAATTCCATTAAATCAATTATTAAAAACTTTAACCATTCATAATCAATATTATTAGCTTTTAAATCAAATATTATGGTTAAAATATTGGACCTTTCTATGTAAATAGAATCTCTATTTTCAAAAAAATTATTTAAGCTTCTTTTTTCTATAATAGTTATTTGGTCAGTTGCTTCACAATAATTAACCATTTGAGCTACAAAAAACCAAATATCTGTAAGTTCTTCAAGTTCTTTTTCTTTATTATAAGGCTTAGTTTTCCAGGTCTTATGGCTTTGTGGTGTTTCTTCATCAAATTCTATACATTCAGCTATAATAGATTTTTTAATATCATCAATTGTTCTAGGTCTTGCACTATGTATACTTTCATCTAAATGCTTTTGAAGATTCAATATATCTTCAAAACTTTCTGGTCTTTTAAATTCCATTATTTCACTTCCTTATATAATTCTTTAAATTCATCTTCATCAAAAACTCTATATTCAGAATATTCATCTTCTACTACAAAATCTCCAAATCCTACACTTTCATACATATCAGTATTATCATATAGTTCAAATTCAAAGTAGCCTTTTTCAATTATACTTTTCACTATATCTTCATCTTTTCCAAGATGAAGAAAATATTTATATTGTCTAACAAATTTTAAGACTTCAATTATATTATCTTTTGTTAATTGTATCGCTTCTACTTCAACAGGCTTTTTAACATATTTCTTAATCATATTTCTTCTCCTGCTAAATTTTGTATAAAAACTTTCAATGTTTCAAAATTTTCTACTTGTAGCCCAAACTTATCAACTTCTCCTGTAAAATGAAAAAAATCATCACCATAATAATTTACATTTACAAAATCATCTCCAACCATATAACTTACAACTTTTTCCAAATCTATTATAATTATTCTTTTATCTGTTGTTTTTATTTTTAAGTATTTCATCATCTCACTCCTTTATCAATTCAGGGTTTTCATAAATATTCCCTACAACTTCACAAATATGTGCATATTCTTTCAAAGGTAAAGAATATTCTTCTGTTTCTACTCTAAAACTTCCATCTTCAAAGACAACTTTGAAATATTCTTCTCCAAAACTTTCAAATAGAATATCGCCTTCATAAATTTCTTTTTCCCTCATATCTTTTAATCCTGTGTATTCCATAAGTTCTATATTTTTAAACTCTGCATATTCATAACAATTAACATTTTCATTTGAAAAATATATTTCTTTATGAAGAATATCTATGCCTAAAACTTCACCTATTATCTTTTTTTCTTTATGCCAAGTTCTAAATTTAATCTCTCTCATCTTCTTCCTCCCAATCAGCTATATGCTCCTCTTGTTCATCTGTCATTTGTCTATAATCTTCTATAATTTCTGTTTTACATTCTTTACACTTCCACATTTTTATTCTCCTAATTAAATTTTTTTGATTTCTCCTAAAACCCATTTTAAAATAATTGTTTCCATTTTTAGCTCTTGGATTATTTCCTTACTTTTTAAAGAAGTTTCTAAAAATTTAATGTTTTCTTCATACTCTTTTAATTTATCTCTTATTTCAGTTTCTGTTCTCATTCTCCAATCTCTCCTAATTCATCTCCAAAACTATCCCAACCTAGTCTTTCATTTCTAGCAAAAATTTCAATCTTTTTAGTTTCTGGAAATAATTTCTCTAAAATCTTATATGCTATTTCTGGCTTTTTACTATGTTTAGTTGCTTTTTCTCTAAATACCGTTGTTTGTTTTCCTCTCATATTTTCGCAAGGTTTTAACATATTACCTTTTTTATAAAACCATAAAAGATATTCGTGAGAGTATCTTACTGTAAATGCTGGAGCAACTCCATTTTCTTTATCCCAGATTAATCTAGCGTGTAAACTATACCCTAGTTCTTTCATTATATTTTCACAATCAAATAAGAATTCATCAATGGTCCATACAAAGAAATTATGTTTTTCTTCAACTTTTATTTTAGATATTATATTTTTTATTTCATCATTAGGAAGAGTTTTATAATCTAAATCTCTTGTTTGATTAGGTCTACTTTTTCTCAACCCACCTTTTTTCTTTTCCCAAGGTGGGTCTACATAAACTATTTCATATTTTTTAGTTTCAGATAAGTTACTAACAATCATTTCCAATCTCTCCTGCTCTTACCTTAGCCCAGAATTCGTCTAGTTCTTTTTTTACTTTTTGTGCTTCTTCTTTTGTTTTGAAATAATTACCTAAATTATATCTAACATTTTCATCAGTACTACGTTGGTCCCACAAATCTCTAACTTTTCCAGAAAAATCAGTATCTATAAACCAGTATATTCCACCTTTTTCTGCTCTCCATCTCTTAGGTATTCCATATTTTTCATTTACTAAGTCAATTACTCGTTTTAAATCTCCAACATATTTATTTTCAATAAATTTTGGAATACTTTTTTCATAATATTCTAAAAAATCTACTTCTAAATTTATTTGATAATCATAATATGAAAGATGTGATTTTTCATCTCCTATATATTCTTTATTGAAATTTGTTTTATAGCCGCAGCCAAAACACAGTTTATTTTTTCTTCTGTTCCTATTTCTGTTAATGGCATAGCTTTTAATTTTATCTTATTGACTTTTTTTACATACCAACAACTGTACATTTCATTTATCTTAGTTATTTCTATCTCCAATACCTTTTCTTTTTCCATTACTTCCTCCAAATTATTTATTTTAATATTTTATTTGTACTTACTTTTCTTATTTGATACATTGTTAAATTACTTATTCTTTTATTATTCATTAATTCATAAAATTTCTCTGCCTCTTCTCTCGTATCAAATACCCATTTTTTCTCTAAATATGTATCAAAATATTGCCTAACTTCAAATAGTTCTTTATTTTCCTGCATTACTTCCTCCTCACAAATCTATAAACTTCTAGCTTCTCAGCATATCTCTTAACTTGTGTAAATTCTTCCAAGGTCAATTCATCAGCTCTAAAACTTAATATCTTTTTTAGAGCTTTTTTATAAAATATTTCCATTTCTTTTTTATTTCTAATTGCCATAGCCTATTCCTCATATTTGAACATCTTCCCGACATCGGCAAAACGATAAACTATTGAATTTTTAGCATTTTTTGAAGTCAACAAGATGTTTAAAGTACCTCTATTTCTACTCCTGTTCTAGCCTTATCAACTTCAAAACCTTTGAAAATTGGTATTACATTTTGACTATCATCATCTTCTATATAACCATAATGCTGCATTAAGTCAAAAATTATTTGTGCAGCATTGATATAATCAAACCTTTTTCTTGTATCTCTAATAAAATATAATTCTACTCTATAAGGTTTTTCCTTGCCTTTTAGCATTTTTAAAAACTCATTTTTATTTATTAACCAATCTGCTTTTGAGTTTTTTATATAATTTTGCACAGTTTTAGAATTTAAAAGCAGCTTTTTTCCAGTTTTTAAAGTTACAAATTGCTTACTATTTTTAGAACTTGGAGTATTTCCAGCTATAAATATCATTTTTTTATTCCTCCCAGAAACTTTTTTTATTTGGTTTTCTTTTAGAATCCCAGTCAAATTTAAATTGTTTTGTCATTTGATTAATTCTATCTAAGATTTTATCGGACTTTCTAAAACCCAAAAAATCTTTAAGCTCTACTATATCTAAATTTGTTGTTATTAAAATTGGCTTACCAGCTCTGTATCTAGTATCAATAACAGCAAATATCTTTTCTTTTCCCCATTCATCTGATACTTTTTCGCTTCCTAAGTCATCTAAAAACAACATATCTACATCTTCAACTGCTTTTAAAAATGTAGTTTCTTGAGAAAAATCATCTTTCAAAGTTCTTAGATAGCTCCCAAGATTAAAACTCAAAACAGTGTAATTATGCTTAGTTAAATAATTGCAAATACAGTTCGCAAGGAATGTTTTGCCAGTCCCTGGTTTTCCTAAAAATAATAATCCATCATTAATTTTTAGGACTTTATCGTAGCCTTGCACATATTTTTTAATTTTGCTATACAGAGTTTTTTCTGAATCACAAGTTAAAACAGCATTATTAAAAGTGTCATTACCTGCATTTCTGTCAGTAATTGAAAGTTTTTTAAACTTCTCAATCCTGTAAAGTATTTGTTTTTGCTTCTTACAACTACAAATATGACTTATAGTTTTCCCATTTTCTAATATTTCAAGTATTATTTCTCCACATTCTTCACATTTCCAAGTCTTATAGTCGTTAAGTTGTTCGGCAGTTGGTTCTTTAAAATTCTTTGCAAGTTCATCAATTTTATGAATCACTTCTTCCCACCTCCGTTTAGTACATCATCTATTGTTAAGTTGTAATCCTTTTCTCTATTCTGGTCAGGCGATTTTTCTTTCCTGTAGAGTTCATTATTTGCAGATTTTCTTTTATCTCTGCTTATTTTTAGAGCTTCACTTATGCTCATACTGTAATCCTTTTCTCCTGCATTGCAGGGGTCAGCCGATTTTAAGTTGCTGTCAAGTTTATAATCAGAAGTTTCTTTGCTTCTGTCGAGTTCATTCAAGTTATAGTTTTCTTTAAGGGCAGATATTATATATCCATCTCCCTTATTGTTTTTATTAGCATAATTAATAACTTCTTTTATTCTTGTAATGCTATTACAATATTTAAGAATTCTATCCACTGTTATTTTTCTCATTCCAATTAAGAACCTAATTTCATTTCTTAAACTACCGCTGCACTCCGTTGAGTTATTAATATTATTTTTATTAATATTATTCTTATTATTTATTATTATTAGAGTTCCCTTTTGGTTACTGGTACTAGTTCCCTTTTGGTTACTGGTACTAGTTCCCTTTTGGTTACTAGTTATATAATATTTTGTAGCAACTCCAAACATTTTTTTACTTTTAATTAATCCTAGAGTTTCAAGTTCTTGTATAGCTTTAGATACTCCATCTCTTTTAGTAGTATTTAAGTCTTCCATTAAAGAATTATAAGAATAATAGAAATACACTTCTCCATTACTGTCTGTAAAATTATTTTTATTTTCTTCTAAGCAAGATATCTTATGTCTATCTAGCATCAAAATATAAATGTCAAATGCCGTTAAACTTATTCCACCATTCCGTCTTAACCTAAAAAGGCTTTTAGGAACTTGGAAATAAGGTTCTTTTTCTTCCAAGCTCCTCTACCTCCTTTGTATTCCTATTTGCTTCTTAGGTCTGCTGGTTCTATCCAAGCCGAGATATATTCAAGACAATCTTTTATATCTTTTCTTTTAATATCTCTATAACTTGCTACTCCAAATCTATCTTTTAAGTCTCTATATATAGCTTGGAATACAAATTTTTTATTTTCTATTAATTCTGGAACAATATCTAATCTTTGATACACTCTTGTAGCAACTGCCCTTTGTATTTTTCTTTGTTCTCCATTGTCTACCCTTATTTCATTGTCAACTTTGTTTTCTAATATTTCAACTCTATTAACAATCTTTTCTTGTTCTTCCAATGCAGCTATCATCATTTGCTGCACTGAAAGTTTTTTGAATGGATTTTTAAGTTGCTCTTCTAATCTTTCTAAAAAATGTATAACTGACTTTCTAACATATTTACTTTCCCTAACTAAAACTTGTCTTGCTTGGCTAAGAGTTAAGACAAACATTGGCTGTTCTCTATTCCATTGGTCTTTATAAGAGGTCGGCGAAATTTTTCCCTCACCTATTTCCTCAGAAAATTCCTCTCTTATAATTTTCAACAAATCTTTATGTTGTAAGTCTGTTCTATTTCCTTCTTCTTTTCTAAACTTATTTATTTCTGCTACTAATTCTAAACTTGTAATTTTATCTTTGTTTATTATTTCATTCATAGTTGCCTCCTTATTTGTTATCTTTAAATAAGTTTTGAGCTATGGTATCATCATAAGCACCTTTTTTATCTTCTTTTGGTTCTTCTATGACTTCTCCAGTTTCTCCATTCACAACCATTCCATCTTCTAAAACGATTATTTCTTCTGTTTCTCCAGTTTTTTCATCAGCAACCTTGAATGTTTTTTCATCTTTACTTGCCATTTCTAAAAATTCTACAGAAACTGGTAACCATTTAAGCATTTTCTTAACAACTGTTTTATGTGCCATAGCTTCAAAATCTGTTTTCCAAGGTCCATTACCATAAGTTTTAGAAAACTTCTTTCCATGTGCTTCTATTTCTTCCTTTGTCATATATTCAAAAGCTCTTGCATCATCTTTTAAAACTGCAACACAGTAGCAACCTATAAAGTTTCCTTTGTTTTGTAAGTTTGGTTTATGTTTTAAATCTCTATCTAAACCATAAGTCATTTCAAATTCATCATTTTCATATACAGAGTAGGCATATATATCCTTTAATTGCCCACTTCTTCTTAAAAGTTCTATCATTCCTTTGTAGCCAATTTGGAATTGGCATTCTCTACCATAAGGAATTAAATAACATTGTCCAAGCACTCCTGGTTCTAAACCAAGTTGTGCAGATACCATTAATGCTCCCAATAGACTTTCTTTATTACATTGTGCTAACTTTGGATTTTGTCTTATAGTTGTTATTGCAATTCTGACAAATCTATCTGAATTTATATGTTTTGGCAATGCTGTTGCAAATTGTTTTGCTCCTGATTGTATTACATCAAATATTGTCTTTCCTTTTTTTTCTGCTACTGCTGTTCCAGCAGTTCCTGTTAAACTGTTTTTAGCTGTTGTTGTTCCCATTTTATCTACTCTCCTTTATTATCTAACCATTAAAAATTTTGATATTTTTTGATGTTTACTTTCTAGTTCTTTATATTGTTCCATTAGTTCTAAATTTTCTTTTGCCATAGCCTCAAAATCAGGACTTTTTTTGCTCTGAATATTAAATTTATGTTTCCCAGCAACTCCCTTTTGAGTACCATTATTTATAAGTTCCAACATTATTTCTTCTTTTAAAAGGTCCTGATCTTTCTTTAAAGAATTAATTTGTTTACCTAATTCTTTAACTTTTGCAGCTTTTTCTTCTAAATAATCAAACTCTATAACTTCATTATTTTCTATCTCCATTGCCTTTTTCTTTAAGTGGTCCATATAGGCATCTGAACCATCTGGCATTGGAGGAATTAATTTCAAAATATTTTCATTATAGAACTCAGTAGCCTTATTTCTAATAAGTTCTATATCTTCCTCACTTCTTTCTATTTTGAATTCTTTATATTGTTGTCCTCCAATTAAAACTGCAACATAAGCAAATTTATATCCTGTTAACATAAGATAATGCTGTACTTGGGCATAATAACTTTGAGGAATTGTATCTTCTTCCCATTCTTTTTTGTTCCAAATAGAAGTTGTTTTAATTTCTAACACTCCATAATTTCCTGTTTCTTTATCTTTTAAAACACTGTCTAAATTGGCTATGAAGAAATTATCTACAATTGAATATGGTGCTTCATATACAATTAATTCATTATGTTTACTAGCAAACTCTTTTATAACTGTTCCCTCTAACATATGTCCCCAGTGAGTAGCTTCATTCCCTTTAAATGTACTGCCCTCTGTTTTATCTATATAAACATCTATTATTGATTTATAAGGATTAACTCCTAAGATAGCTCCTATATCAGAACCACCTATTCTTTTTTCTCTTAACTTATGCCAGTCATCTTCATTATCATAGCCGTATACTTTGCTATGGCTTGATAGAGATGTTTTAAACTCCTCTTTAGACATTTCTATAACCTCTTGTTTAGAAACAGCTATAAGGTACTCTAAATCATCTTTATTTAATTGGCTATAAGCAACTAACCCTATTTTTTTAGCTTCTGCTCTTAATTCTTTAATTGTCATATCTTTTTGCCTCCATTCCCTCAAATAAAGAAGGTTGTTCTAGTATTGTTTTTAATTTTTCTTCTTCCAATGCTTCTAGATTTAATTTAGCCTGGTTAAAATATGCTTCTTTTAATTCAATCCCCAAACTTCTTCTATCCATTTTTAGTGCCATATATTGTGTACTTCCAATTCCCATAAATGGATCTAAAACTATATCATTTGGATTAGTCCATAGTTCTATACATCTTGCAATTACATCAAGTTGTAAAGGACATATATGTCTTTCATCTTCTTCAGACCTTGCTTTTGTTCTATTTAATGTATTTGTTTGTCTAATATCCATCCAAACTGGATTGGCGTATCTTCTCCATACTTGGTGAGAATAAACAGGTAATTCATTATATTTTTCTTTATTTTTTACTTTTTCAGGATCAGGTTCTGGTCTATTTCCTTTTATTCCTTCTGGTTCATTTTCTCCATAAAATCTAGTAAGACCTTCAGGGTGTTCTATTCTTTCAGGATTTTCTCCATCTTTTCTGAATGTAACAATATAATCAGGTAAACCATTTCTACATAAACTTGAATCTTTACATAATTGTTTATGTAATAAACCTAGTGCTTTGGTTCTTGTTGCTTCAACTAATGGATCTTTATATATAGTTACTTTTGAATGGTATATAAAGCCCACCTCTTGAAATAATCTTATTATTTCTCCTGGAAAATCTTTTAAACCTATTACTCCATCTTTTGATTTCATCATAGGTAAATCCATACAATGAATACTTATTAATCTTCCAGGCATAAGAACTCTATATAATTCTTTTATTAAAAATCTAAAGTGTTTATAAAATTCGTCATCATTTTTACTATTTCCCATATCTCTATCACTATTTGAATAAGTGTATAAGCTAGCAAATGGTGGACTAAATATAGAGTAGTGTATTGAATTATCAGGTATTCCTTGTATGACTTCCACACTATCTCCATGATATATTGAGTATTTATCTTTTATTATTTGGTTAATTACTTTCATTTATTGACATCACATCCTCCCAATAAATTATTTTCATTCCTTTATGTTTTGCATATCCTGCTTCTAACAAACATTCAGGATAGTGCATAACATCTTTTAATTTTTTCATAACAATGACATCACATTTTGATAATAACTCAACATGATCGTTCATTTTTCTTGAAGGTTGAGTATCTTCATTATATTGCCAATCTAATGTGTGAATTGGTGATACAAATGTTACATCTTTATATTTTTTTAAGTTTTCTTTTATAAAATTTTCAACTATTTTTTTATCTTCTTCCCCAGTGTATGGGTGTGATACATAAACTAACATAATTTCCTCCTTGATATTTTTAATGTTTTCTAGTATAATCAAAGGTAAGTAGAGTAATACCTACCCTATTTTTTGTTAACATCTGAGATACTTTGGTCGGTAGTGTCAGATGTTTTTCTTTTATTTATAACTAGTATTGCTGTTAAAACTATTGCTAATTTCTTCATTGAGCTAATCTCCTTTCTATTTCTTTTTCCACTATTTCTGACAAAACTTCTTTAAAAGCTATCTTTACTGTCTCTTTTATATTTTCTATATCTAATGCATTCGCACCTTTTAAATAATTATCCAGTGCTAATTTTGGAATGTAGTAAGTCCAATTCTTACCTTTTCTTATACAAGTACATCCAGCTATTTTTCCAGCCTTAATTTGCTCTCTAACTGCTTGTAGAGTACAACCCATTTTGTTAGCTGCTTCTTCAACTGTATAACTGTTCTTTTCCATAAGCCCACCTACCTTAAATTGTTAAATTTATAATTTTTACTTAATTGTCCAGCTAAGCCATATAGCAGTATAAAGCTACCAGCATTTTTACCTTTAATATTGGTTTTTCCATTTTTTACTTTTACAACTCCAACTATTTTTGAGATTCCTCCACTACAATAACTCCTTGAAAATCCACCTTTTAAATGTGCTATTAATTCTTTTTTCTTTCTTAGTTCCTTAAATTTCTTCATTTTTTTCTCCTTACATCCAGCTTTCTAGCTTTTTAAATGGATAATTAAGAACTCTAAATATCCATTTAACTTTAAATTTTAAATATTTACAAAATGTTACTTTTTTAAAATTTTTATTATTTTTCATTTTCTCCCTCCATTTCCATATATTTTTTAATTAATTTAACTGCCTCTACCAGTGTTATTCCAGCTGGAAAAGGTATTTTATTCCAATATTTTTTTAATTGTTTACAGTGCATTTATTCCTCCTTATTCCTCATAATAATTAGTTTGCCCTTGAAAGCCTTTTATAACTTCAAGTCTTATAAAGCCGAAACCGTTACTTCCTTGACTACACCATCGTTTTTCATACTCATTAACTTCATCTATTGTTCCTGTGAAGTCCCAGCTATCAAAACTTCCATCTCTACAGAATGCACTAAGTTGGTTAATTCCGTAGATTTCTCTATACGCCACTGGTCTACTTACCTTATGTTCAAATATTTTAAATTTATCTTGTATAGTTTCTATTTTTCTCATTTTTACACCTCTTCTATCTCATTCCTTTATAAAGTTTTTCCAAGTTTTCCAAAGCTATATTTAGCTTTGGATGCTGACTATATTTTAATTTTTCTTTTGTTTCTATGTACCACTCCTTTGCTAATTCTCTGTTTTTGTAATGTTCATAATGAATTCCCAAAAAGTCCATTTGTGCCTTTTCTTCTAATTCCACAAGTCCAAATATTGTTCTTGCTTTTTCTGACCTAAAATATAAATCTTCCATACTCCTCCTTTCTTTTTTTGTTAGTAGCAACTTTTATTGTTTTGTGTTAAAATAAAACCAAGCCTTTCATGGCAAAATTGGAGGTGGTCTTCCTTGAAAGCCCTTTTGATTGTGCCAGTTCTTTTTGAAAATGAATAACAACCGTACAAGTCGGGTATAAATGGACACTGTTATTCTTTTTCCCTATCAGCTATTGGCTTTAAATTAGCAGAACTAAAACTGCTTAAGTGATAGGACATTCCATAGAAAGAATTGCCCTAAGAAATTCTAAGATAAATTAATTTTAGATTTGAAACCCAGTTCTCTGTGCTAGTAAAGGTAAAATTAATTTAACTTTGCAAAATGTAAAAAGTTAAAAAATTTAGATGAAGACTATCAAAGCTTAGGGACTTGATAGTTTTTGTTATACTATTCACATTACTTTTAAAAAATGTTGTCATTTTTTCAACAAATTAGATAAAAAAATTTTGTCTCTCTCCGTGTTAGAAATTTTTAAAATTTCTTGGAATTTTACGATTTCAGTAGCTTTAAATTCAGTTTCTCCATTTACTTTTTTTCTAAGTCCATATGGAGTTAAATTTAAGTTTTTAGCTATCCAATTAAACCTATACCCACTATTCTCTATCTTTTCTTTTAATAACTTTGTATCAGTCAAATTAAACACCTCCTCTTTTTTAAAAAAATGTTGTCATTTTTTCAACAAATTTATTTTATACTATTGTTTCTGTTTTGTCAACAATTTTTTTTAAAAAAATAAAAAAAAGTTGCTTTTTTTTCACAAAAGTATTATAATCATTAAAAAAGATAGGAGGAAAACTTTATGGATATGTATGATAGGATTAGAAATAGAAGAAAAGAATTAGGGATGACTCAAGATGAATTAGCAAGATTAACTGGATATAACGATAGAAGTAGCATAGCAAAAATAGAAGCTAAAAAAGCTGATTTATCTCAATCTAAAATAATTGCTTTTGCTGAAGCTTTAAAAGTTACTACCTCTTATTTAATGGATGGAGATGGAAAAGAAAAAATAATAAAAAAAGAAGAAAACAATATCTTCTCTCAACTAACAGAAGAAGAATTAGCAAAACTTGAAAAATTTAAAAATATGTCAACTGTAATGTTTATGAATGAGGGTAATGATATTTCTGATAAAGACAAAGAAACTTTGGCAATAGCCTATGCAGAAGTATTAATATCACAAAGGAAAAAGTGATATATTATGACTTCAAAATTCGTTATAGATACTGCTAAAAAATTACTTAAAGAATATGGAAATATATATAATTTGATAAAAGATAAAAAAATTACATTAAAGTATGTAAATTTAGATAGCAGTGTTAGGGGTTTATCAGTTGATAATATTATTTTTATCAATTCAAATATTTCAGATTTTGATAAAGAATTTGTTATAGCTCATGAGATTGGGCATTATGAACTTCATGATGATACAATAAGGCAATTTAGCAAGATAGAAGCATTTAAAGGTTCAAGAGAAGAAACACAAGCTAACTTATTTGCGACTATATTTTTAGAAGCTAATTATAAAGATTGTGATAGTGATGATGAGATTCAAAAAATTATAAATTATATCTGGTGCAATTACTTAAATTTTAAATAAATAAAAAAAGGGAGAGATTTTTATGAAAAAACTTATTGCAATTTTATTTTTAATTTTATCAGTTGGAGTTTTAGCAGAAATAGTCTATATTACACCAACAGGTAAAAAGTATCATCCTAGCAAAAATTGTCCTGGTTTAGCTAGAGCTAAAAAGATAATTCCTATTGAAAGAGCAGAGGCAGAAGCTAGGGGATATACACCTTGTAAAAAAGGATACAAATAAACAAAAAAAGCCCCACAAGGTGCTGGTAACACCTAATAGGGTTTTAAGAGTGTGATACTCTTTATAATTCAGATATTAAAATTATATCACACTCAATTTCGTTATGCAAATTGAAAGGAGTGTGATTTTTTGTGCGTAGAGCTAATGGAATGGGCACTGTGGTAAAAGTTAAAGGTCGTAATTTGAGAAAGCCGTACAAAGCTTTGATTACATTAGGATATACCAGTGAAGGGAATCCAAAGAAAAAAGTTATAGGGTATTATAGAACCGTAAGAGAAGGATATGCTGCCTTAGATACATATATTAAAGATCCAAAAGCTTTTGAGTTAGGGAAATTGACTTTTAAAGAAGTATATAATTTATGGTTTGAAAAATATGCTCTTAAACAAAATTACAAGAAAAAAACTATAGATGGATACAAATCTTTATATAATAAACATCTTTCAAAGTTTGATGATAGGATATTCAGCGAAATCAAAGTTTTGGAATGGCAAAATTTATTTGAGAGTATATATTCTAATAGTATAGAAAGGGCTTTAAAATCAAGATTGAATGATATTTATAAGTTCGCTATAAAAAATGAAATTGTAGATAAATCTCAATCTTATTTATTAGAAGTTTCTAAAACCCCTAAAAAAATAATTAGAAAAATTTTTACACGAGAGGAAATAAATCTTTTATTTTCTATAAAAGAAAATAGAATAGCACAAGCATTATTGATTTTAATATATTCAGGGCTTAGGATAGAAGAATTTTTACATCTTGCAAATAATGATGTAACGAATTGCATTAATGTCAGAGATTCTAAAACAACAGCTGGGCTTAGAATAGTTCCGATTCATAATAAAATTAAAGACTTAATTGAGGAACTTAAGAAAGAAAATAACGAATATCTATATACTTTTAAAAATAAAAAAGCTATTTATTCTACTTTTAAATATAAATTTAAAAATCTTATGAAAGAATTAAACATGCAACACACTATACATGATACAAGACATACTTTTGCCACAATGTTAAATAATGTTGATGCTAATAGTACATCAATCATAAAATTAATTGGACATTCTGATTTTAGTATAACTGAAAACGTGTATACACACAAAGATTTAGAAGAATTACAAAAAGCTATTGATTTATTAAATTAAAAAGGAGGATTAAATTTCTCCTTTTTTGGATAATAAAATAACATTTAAACTAGAATTATAACGGCTAACTAAAAATCTATTAATACCTTTATTGATACCATCTTTTTTTTAAAACTATTGATATTAAAAAGTAAAACAAAGAATTAAATTTATCAAAACCATAAAATGATATTTTGTATCTTACTTTTTTAGCTCTATTGAAAAT
>ERZ773055.732-NODE-732-length-17483-cov-20.664218_pt1 | contig 17483 bp, 13 predicted proteins | sample MGYA00580515_ERZ773055 | MGnify/ENA primary metagenome ERZ773055 (study PRJEB29015, sample SAMEA2737993) | human oral metagenome | biome: human oral; feature: human-associated habitat; material: dental | place: China | collected 2064 ...
GTTCATTTAGAGCTTCTTACAGATAGCGAATTTGCAGCGAATTCTTAATTTTTATTCATTAAAAAATCTGGCTAGTATCGAACTATTTTATAATAACTTGCTTTCAATAATATCTCTAACTTCTTTAAAGGCATCTAAAAGTTTTTCTTTATCTTTTCCACCAGCTTGTGCAAAGTCTGGTCTTCCTCCACCTTTTCCACCAGTCATTTCAGCTAGTTTCTTTACTAAATCTCCTGCTTTTAATTTATCAGTTAGAGTTTTTGTTACTCCAACTGCAAAAGCTAATTTATCCTGTGTACTTGCTAAAACTATTATAGCTTTTTCATTCTCAGCTTTGATAGTATCTATCATAGTTCTTAAATCTTCTGCTGATTTATCTTTAAAAGCTGCTACTAATACTTTTGCTCCACCAATTTCTTCCATGCCAGAGATAGCAGCTTTTGTTTCAAATAAAGCAAGTTTTTGTTTTAATGTTTCTAATTCTTTTTCAGTATCTTTTAAAGTTTCTAATGTTTTTTCCACTTTTTCAATTAAATTGGAATTAGTTGCTTTTAATTTCTTTTCAATATCCTTTAAAATATCAGCTTCTGTCTTTTCAACTAAGTATGCTCCATATCCGGTTTTAGCTTCTATTCTTCTAACACCTGCTGCTATACCACTCTCAGATACTATTTTAAATAAGCCTATCTTTCCAATGTTATCTATATGTGTTCCTCCACAAAGTTCAGTTGAGAAACCAGGTACATCTACAACTCTTACTACATCACCGTATTTATCACCAAATAACATCATAGCTCCAAGTTTTTTAGCTTCTTCTATACTATGATGACTTATATTAACTTCTATGCCTTCTCTAATTTTTTCATTTACTATATCTTCAATTTTAGAAAGTTGTTCTGTTGTCAATGCTTCATAATGACTAAAATCAAATCTCAATTTTTCAGGATCAACTAATGAACCAGCTTGTTGTACATGAGTTCCTACAACTTCTCTTAAAGCCTTGTGCAATAAATGAGTTGCAGTATGGTTTTTAGCAGTATCTAATCTTCTTACAATATCTACTTCTAATTTATAAGTCTTATTTTCTTCTGCTATACCTTTTTCAAATTCAACAGTGTGGATAAATATATCTTTTTGTTTTTGTACATCTAAAACTTTTCCTATAAAATCATCAGAATAAATTTTTCCTTGATCTCCTACTTGTCCTCCTGATTCTGCATAGAAAGGTGTCTTATCAAAAATTAATAAATATTTTCCATCTTTTGCTTCTCTTAGACTTAAAAGTTTTCCTTCATCTTCTGTTTTTTCATAACCTGTAAATTTTGTTACCCCATATTTATCATAAAATTTTTCAATAAAGCTATCTTGACCTTTTTCCATTACAACTTCTCTTGCAGATCTAGCCTTTTCCTTTTGCTCTTCCATTTTAGCTTCAAATTCTTCTCTTAATACAGTTACTCCTCTTTCTTCTGCAATTTCTTCTGTCAATTCATAAGGAAAACCATAAGTATCATAAAGTTTAAATGAAATTTCTCCATCTAATTTGTTTTTTCCATTAGCAAGTAAATTATCAATTTCTTGATTTACAAGTTGCATTCCTTGATCAAGAGTATTAGAAAATTTTTCTTCTTCTATTTTTACAATTTTTCTAATATTTTCTAAATTTTTCTTTAAATCTGGATAAGCAACTTCAAATTTTTCAACAACTTTATCTACCATTTTGTACATAAATAAATCTTTATAACCTAACAATCTTCCATGTCTTACGGCTCTTCTTAAAATTCTTCTTAGAATATATCCTCTACCTTCATTTGATGGTATAACCCCATCATTTATTAAAAAAGTTACTGCTCTTGCATGGTCTGTTATAACTTTTAATGAAAAATCTGTTTCTGAATTTTTACCATATTGACTTCCTGTAATTTTAGCAGCTTCTTCAAGTATAGGAAATAATAAATCTGTTTCAAAATTATTGGTTTTTCCTTGTACAACAGCTGCTATTCTTTCAAGTCCTGCTCCTGTATCAATATTCTTTTTAGGTAATGGTTCTAAACTTCCATCTTCCATTCTATTCCATTCAGTGAACACTAAATTCCAAATTTCTATAAAACGATTATCTGTTCCTTCATCACCAATTTTAGAATTTTCATCTCCACCATATTGAACTCCTAAATCAACATGAATTTCAGAACAAGGACCACAAGAACCAGTAGGTCCTGCTGACCACCAGTTTTCACTTTCTCCCATTCTTACTATTCTTTCTTTTGGAAAATTACATTCTTCTGTCCAAATTTTTTCTGCTTCATCATCAGTTGTAAAAACAGTTACCCAAAGTTTATCTTTATCAATTTTTAATACTTCTGTTACAAACTCCCAAGACCATTTTATAGCCTCTTTTTTAAAATAATCTCCAAATGAAAAATTTCCAAGCATTTCAAAGAATGTATGATGTCTTGCAGTTCTTCCAACATTTTCTAAATCATTTGTTCTTATACATTTTTGATAAGTTGTAACCCTTGGACAAGGTGCTTCTTTTTGTCCTAAAAAATACGGTTTAAATGGTACCATTCCAGCTACTGTCAAGAGTAAAGTTGGATCATCTGGTATCAAAGATGCACTTTCAAAGTGTTTATGCTGTTTTTGCATAAAAAATTCAATAAATTTCTCCCTAATTTCATTACCTGTTAACATTTTTCCTCCAATTAGTCTAATCTAAATTTTTCCCCTAAATATATTCTTCTTGCTTCTGGGTTATTTGCTATTTCACGAGGTGTTCCCTCCAATAAAACTTTTCCCTTTGCCATAATATATGATTTATCTGTAATACTTAAAGTTTCTCTTACATTATGATCTGTTATTAATATTCCTAAATCTCTTTTTTTTAGATGTCTTATAATATTTTGTATATCTTCAACAGCTATCGGATCAACTCCTGCAAAAGGTTCATCAAGCAATATAAAACTTGGATTATTTGCTATTGTTCTAGCAATTTCTATTCTTCTTCTTTCTCCACCAGATAAAGAATAGCCCAAAGAATCTCTTACATGAGTTAATTTAAATTCTTCAAGTAATCTATCCACAGTTTCTTTTTGCTTTTTCTTAGAAATTTTTTTCATTTCAAGTACAACTTCTATGTTTTCTTCAACTGTTAAATTTCTAAAAACAGAAGGTTCTTGTGCAAGATAACCTATACCCATATCTGCTCTCTTATACATAGGTAAATTAGTTATATCCTGTTCTGCACACATAACTTCTCCACTATCTGGTTTTACTATTCCAGTTATCATATAGAAAGTTGTTGTTTTTCCTGCTCCATTAGGACCAAGAAGTCCAACAATTTCTCCTTTATTTACCTCTAAGCTAACCTTGTCTACAACTTTTCTTTTTTTATATGTTTTTACAAGGCTATCAGCACTTAAACTTATCATTAGCTACTCCTTTTAGATTTTCTACAAAATGTAAAAAATAGTTCGTTACTAGCCAGATTTTTATTAAATAATTTTTTGAAATTAAGATTATATAAATTTTCCTTATTATATACAACTACTTGACAGCTATAAATGTTTTTCAAGCTGCTCAAAGGCTCTCCAAACATTTATGAACGTCGCAGTAATTTCAGTTAAAATTGATTTAATTATTCTTTCAAAAAAAATTATTAAAACTTAGTAGAATGTAACTTTCTTATTCTTTTACATTAATAAAAACATTTATAATAATTCTAACTATTTCTTTGTGGATGTCGTATTATTAAATATGCTACTTGCTGATTTACCTGATGTATAATCAACATGAACATTACCTTTTGCTCTTATTTTTCTATTAACTATATCATAATGTCCTTCATTAGCAGTTATAACAGAATCTTTAGTAACAACCTTTACTCTATCATACACATCAGCCATTTGTTTTGTTACAGTACCTCTATCAGCAGTTAAAACAGTTTCTTCTTTTTTCTCATTTATATTTTTTACATAGACATTCTTATTTAATTTTATTAGTTCTTTATCTATATAACCAGTAACATCATCTGCTTTAACTAAGGTATTTCCCTTTTCTCCATCATCTATTGTTAATACAGGTTTATCTTTTGCATAGACTTCTTTCTTTATTAAATCCAGTTCCATATAGTTAGATACTATTTTTCTATTTAACTGTGTGAAAGTAGATTTTGTATTAACTATAACTTTTTTAGCTTGATACTTATCATTGACTTTACTCATATATAAATCTGCCTTATCTCCTGTAAAGTAAACATCTCCTTCTTTTTGCTTAGATTTACCTTTTACATTTCCTGTAAAATGAACTATGTTATTAATATTTCCTTTAGCTTGATTAGAAGAAAAATCATTTCCATCAAGTGATTTTACATCTGCATTTTTAACAAAAATTTCTCCACTTTCTTTATTTACTTTTCCATAAGTAGATTTTACAGTATATTGATCATAATGTATTATACTATTTGTAGGAGTTTCTGCATCCTTAGTATCAAGATAATATACTATCTTTGGTCCAGATATGTTATCTTTACCAGAACTTAAATAAGCATTTCCAATTAATTCTAATCTTCTATTTTCTTTATTATATAGAACTATATTTTGTGCTTTTGCAGATCTATCTGGCTCTTTCATATTAAAATTAGTTCCCTTTAATATAGAATCTTTTGGACTATAAGTAGCAGAACTTACAGAACCAACCATAGACTTTACAGGGTCATTAAATTTTACTGGTGTATTTACATGAACTAATTCATCTTTATATGAATATCTAGCATTATCTACAAGCATATTTGTTGTATCTTGTTTTACTTTTATTGGTCCAATTAAATCTACATAATCACCTTTTTTTATAATAATCTCTTTTGCTGTTCCAGACATTTTATCTTCTTTATTTTCAAAAGGAATAGGTCCTTGAAGTTTACCTAAACCACTTATATTATTATATACTAAATCATGTCCTTTCATAATAGTGCCTTTATTATTTAGTATAATTTCACCTGGACTTGTAAGTTCCCCTGTCTTTTTATTATAAGTGATACTCTTACCATTAATAGTAGAAGTTTCATCAGTAGACTTTATAACATAAGGTTCAGGTGCAGATAAAATTCCTGTTTCCTCCTTATATGTTACATTCTTAGTTGTTAAACCATAATCTTTATTCTTTACAGTAATATTTTCTTTTGAATAAAAATCCTTAGTTCCTAAATTATATACAACATTTGTTCCTGTTATTCCTTCACCTTTTTCATTCCAAGAATCAAAAGGTTTATCTGTTGTAATTTCTTTTGTAACTGTATTATAATGTATATATTCTGCTTCTAAATTATTTGTAGGTGAAGTATATTTAATTTTATTTCCATACATGTCAGCTTCTTTTGTTTCACTTGAATATACAAAATTATCTAAATTTAATTTTTCACCTTTTGTAGAAGTTATATCAACATTTCCAAAAATTCTAATTTTTTTATCATTAATATTATATTCACCTTTATCTGCTAACACAGAATATATAGGATTTCCACCTTTAATTTGACCATAGACATTTATTATATCACTATTAGGTTCTTTTTCAATATAACTGACATCAAAAATATAATCTTGATATGTAAATTTAACATCCCCTGTTACTTTAAAACTTTGAGTTGTTTCATTTAAAACTATATCCTTACCTTTTAATCCAACTTCATCATATTTTAAATCAAAACCATCTGTTGCATATAGATTTCTTTCATTTAAGTTAAAATAAACTTTTGAAAAAGTTCCTGACATTTCTTTTTCTTTCTTATTATTAGAAGTGTTTTCAAGAGATTTTACATCTTTAAGAGTATTGATATCCCCAATTTCTCCTATCCTATTTGATAGTTTAATATTTCCTTCAAGTGTTATTATTTTAGTGTTATTATCATAATTTGCTTTATCAGCTAAAATAGAAAATAATTTGTTTTTAATTACTACTCCATCTTCCAATGTTATATTATCCATAGAAATAGTTGTCTTAAATTTATTTGCTAAGATTTCTACTCCCTTTTCTTCATTCTTTGCATACATAGGCTTTGTAGAAACGAGCTCCTTAGTTTCTTTATTAAACTTTAATTCAGAAGCTTTAATCTCCCAACCATTTGGACTTATCCCTAAAATATTAGTATCCAAAGTTAAGTTTTTATCTTTATCAAGAAAAACATTGTCTCCACTTAATATCATTCCTTGTATTATAGCCTTAGCTTTCTCAAATTTACTTTCTTTTTCATCTAAATAGTCAATTTCTTTTTCAGCTTCTACATGATAATCATCACTTTCATAAACTGCATTGATTGTTTCTACTATTTTTTTTATATCTCCAACTTCTTTATCAGAACCATAATAGTTAAAATACACAAGCACTAAGGCTACTACTCCTAAAACAATATATATTATTTTTTTCTTACTCATCAGTTCCTCCGACAAGAATTTTTTTCAATTCATTTAATTTTAATAAACTTTCCAAAGGACTTATAGAATTTAAGTCCATATTTTTCAGCAACTCTAAAACTTTACTTTCATTTTCAGATAAGATTTCTACTTCTTCCTCATTCTCTTCTTCAAAACCATTTCCAAAAAGTATCATCTGCTCTGCTTTCATCCTATTTTCTATTAAATTTTTTCTAGTTTCTAATTTTTTTAAAATTTTATTTGAACGATTTAAAACTTCTTTTGGAACACCAGATAATCTTGCAACTTCTATTCCATAAGATTTATCTGCTCCACCTTTTACTATCTCTCTTAAAAAAACAACATTTTTACCATCTTCTTTTACCTCAACTCTAAAATTAATAGCTCTTTCAAGTTCTTTTTCAAGTTCAGTAAGTTCATGATAGTGAGTTGCAAATATTGTTTTTGCACCTATATTATTATGAATATATTCTGTAATAGCTGTTGCTATTGAAATACCATCATAGGTTGAAGTTCCTCTACCAATTTCATCTAAGACTATAAAAGATTTATTTGTTGCATTATTTAAAATGCTTGCAACCTCTGTCATTTCTAACATAAAGGTAGATTGTCCTGTAAGTAAATCATCACTTGCTCCAACTCTTGTAAAAATTTTATCCACAATAGGAATTTTAGCATAATCTGCTGCTACATAGCTTCCTATATGTGCCATTATTATATTCAAAGCTACTTGCTTCATATAGGTAGATTTCCCAGACATATTAGGACCTGTCAAAATAATTAAATTATTTTTATCATCTAAAACAATATCATTTTTAACATAAGTTCCACTAGCAATTAAAGTTTCAACTATTGGATGTCTACCTCCCTTAATTTCTAAAATATCTTCTTCACTTATTTCTGGTTTAACATAAGAATTTTTAGTTGCTATATGAGCAAAATTTGAAACTATATCCAAATTTGCTATCCTATTTGCCAATTTATATAAACTATCTATATGCTCTTTAATCTCAGAAGTGAGTTGTTTAAATAATTCATACTCTAAGGCTTCTATCTTGCTTTTAGCTGTGATAACTTTTTCTTCATATTCTTTTAAATCAGGAACTATATATCTTTCACTATTTACAAGTGTTTGTTTTCTAATATAATCTTCTGGAACTAAATGCTCATTTGCCTTAGTAACTTCTATAAAATATCCAAATACCTTATTATATTTTATTTTTAAACCTTTTATGCCTGTTCTTTCTCTTTCTCTTTGTTCTATTTCAAGTATAAAATCTTTTCCTAATTTAGATATTTTCCTAAGCTCATCTAACTCTGAATTATATCCATCTTTTATAATTCCACCTTCCCTAACTGAAAAAGGTGCTTCAGTATCAATAATTAATTCTATTTTATTATATATATCTAAAAGAATTTTTACATCTATATCTAAAATATTTTTTATTTCTTGATGTTCTTTTAAAAGCCTATAAGTTTCTAATGATTTTCTTATAGAGTCCTTTAATGATAACAAGTCTTTTCCATTTTCTGTACCATAAATTATTTTTCCTGCTATTCTTTCAATATCATAAATATCTTTTAAATATTCTCTTACATTTTCTCTTAAAAGTACATCATTATAGAAATAGTCTACATAAAATTGTCTTTGCCTTATTTTTTCAATATCTAAGAAAGGATTTTTTATAATTTTTTTTAGTTCTCTACTTCCAACAGAAGTTACACAATCATCTAAAACTCCTAATAGAGTTCCTTTGGCTTCTTCATTTTTTTTAGGTACTAAATTTAAATTATTTTGTGTACTTATATTTAATTCCATTATATTGTCAATATTTTTATATTCTATCTTGCTAAAAGGTAATTCATTTCCTTTTTGTAATTCATCAATATAATGTAAAAGATTTGCAGAGGCTGAAATTGCTAAATCTTTTGATTTTAGAGAAAATACATCAATAGATATAATATCAAAATATGAAGTTAAATAACTTTCAGCTTTTTTTACATTGGTAACTTTTGTAAATTTAACTCCTGTAAAAGATATTCTTTCTTCTAATAACTCTATATATTCAGAATATGTTTTTTCATCAAGTAAAATTTCACTTGCCTGTATTTTATTTATTTCTGCTAATGCTTTTTCAAAGAAATTTTTTCCTTTTATTTCAAAAACTGAAAATTCTCCTGTTGTTATATCAGCATAAGCTATTGCAGCTACATTTTCTGTTGTATTTATTTTTATACAGGCAATATAATTATTATTATTTTTATCTAAAAAATCTACATCAATTATTGTTCCAGGAGTTATGACTCTTGTTACCTCTCTTTTTACAATTCCTGTTGCAGATTTAGGATCTTCCACTTGATCACAAATAGCAATACTATAACCTTTTTCAACCAATTTTGCTATATATGATGCCACTGAATGATATGGAACTCCTGCTAAGGGAACATCTTGCCCTTTTTCCTTATTTCTTTTTGTAAGAGTAAGTCCTAATTCTTTTGAAGCTATTTTAGCATCTTCAAAAAACATTTCATAGAAATCTCCCAATCTATACATTAAGATTTCATTTGGGTATTCCTCTTTTATTTTTTTATATTGTTGCATCAAAGGTGTGTCTGCTGACATTTTTATACCTCTCAATTTTATTTTTCTATTATTTATTTTATATAATTATAGTCCTTGACTATAACTTATATATTTTAACACATATATTGGAAAAATTACATTATTTTATTTAGAAAAATAAATTTAGTAAAGCATTTCTTCTAATATTTTTATAATTTCATCATAATCACTTATAGTATTTATTTTTCTTTTTGCCTCTGCACAATTTTCTATACCCTTTAAATACCAAGAAATATGCTTTCTTATATCAAAAATAAATTTATTATCATTATCAACTCTTGTCCTTTTTAAATGTTCTATTGCCATATTAATTTTATCTTCTTTTGTAGTTGGAGTTTTTATTTCTCCATATTTTAAAATTTCTCTAATATCTCTAATAAGCCAAGGATTTCCAAAAATCCCTCTTGCTAACATAACACCATCAACATTAGAATAAGATATTTTTTCCAAAGCATCTTTTCCTGTAAAAATATCTCCATTACCTATAACTGGTATAGAAATATTGTCTTTAACCTCTTTAATATATTTCCAATCTGCTTTTCCTGAATATAATTGTTCCCTTGTCCTTCCATGTACAGTGATATGATCACAACCTATTTCTTCTGCTATTTTTCCAATTTGAATATAATTTTCAGGTTCTTTATATCCTATTCTAATTTTTATAGAAAGTTTGGTGTCATCATTTAAAATTGATTTTATTTCGGATAATATTCTTTTTATTTTTTCTGGTTCTCTAAGCAAAGCTGCTCCATATCCACAATTTACAATTTTTTTCATAGGACAACCACAATTTAAGTTAATATGCTTTACTCCTAAATTTTCTATATACTTAACACTAGCTTTTATTTTAGCAATGTCTTCTCCAAAAATTTGAACTGCATTGCCCTCTCTTAATTTTAAAATTTTTGAGATAGTCTTATCATTTAAGACTGAAAGTGCGTTTACACTTACCATCTCTGTAAATATTAAATCAGGTTTAAAATCCTCAAGTATTCCCCTAAATGTATAATCTGTTACTCCTGCAATAGGAGCTATATAAATTTTTTTCATATTTTTTCTCCAATCTTAAATATTTTTAAATTTTAGCATATTATTTTATATTAGAAAAGTGTATAATACATTTAAGAATAAATTTTAATTGAAGGTGAATTTTATGAAAAATAAATTATTCAATATTATATTATTTATTTTTTTATTAAATAGTTTTCCTGTTTTTCCATTAGACGATAATATTATTAAAGAAGTTAATCCTATTGAGTCTATACATTCTGATGAAAAAGATTCTGTTTCTTCTGATACTATTGATAAAGAAAATATTATTTCTGAAAATTCTTTATCAGAAGAAAGTATTTTGGAAGCTCCAAGAAAAGATTATACTTCTGATGAATTAAAAGCTACAAATATAATAAGCACAAATAAAGATTTAAAAAATAATAAAAAAGAGGAAGACAATAGAGAAGATAAGTTTGAAGAAATTACTGATAGAACAAATAGAATAACAGCCTTAGGCTCTGCTATGGGGGCTGTTGATTTAAGTAAAACTCCTACTAAAAAATTTAGAGTAGGGGCTGGAGTTGGACATTCAGCTAATAATCAAGCTGTCGCTGTGGGAATTGGTTATGCTCCAACAGAAAGATTAAGATTCAATACAAAAATATCCACTACAACAACTTCAAACAAATCTAGTGGTATTTCTGTTGGTGCTTCCTATGATTTAGATTGGTAATAAAAAAGCTATTACATTTTATTTATTTGTAATAGCTTCATTTCATTTATTTTATAGACCTATTAGATTTCCTGCTCCACCTAAAATAGCAGATACTAACTCATTTGGATTTGTTATTTTCCATTCACCTTCAACTTTTTGCATTTTTACATTTACATCATTTTCAACATACTCTACATTTTTATCATTTAGTACATTTGTAAAATATTCAACAGAAAATTTATTGAATTCTTCTTGTTTATCAGCTGGTATATTTTCTCCATACTTTTTTGTTACAGCTGCAACATACTCATTTACATATTTACCTAAATTTATTGCTTTTATAGTTACATTTAATTCTGAATTTTCCCCTTTTTCTTCAACTTTATTTACTTTAAATGTAGCTTTACTGATAATTTCTGCCATTTTTTTTGAGCCTTCATCAGCACTTTTCATTTTTTCAGTTAACACTGAATCAAATTCCTTAAATCTTTCCTCAAAAGCCTTTTGTGAATCTGGTTTTCCACAAGCTACTAACATAAATAATGCAAAACTTAACAATAGATAATGTAAAATTTTTTTCATTTTATTTCCTCCTCCTTAAAATCTAGTAATATTAATATGTAAATACAAATTTTAAAGTAATTGTTAAAAATTAATTTTGTGGTCCTTTTATAAATTCTTCTAAACCACCAAATATACCAACTACAATATCATCTGTATTTATTACTTTCCATTCCCCATTGATTTTTTCCATGTACACTTTTACATTTGTTTCTTTGTATTCTAATTCTTTCTTTGATAAATCAGAAAAATAATCAACAGTTGCCTTAGAAAATGCTTCTTCACCCATATTAGAATCTATCAATGGTTTTAAAGATGCCATAAATTCAGTTAAATACTTTGTTAAATCCACTGCCTTTATAGTTACATCAAGTTCAGATTGATTTCCATTTTCTTCAACTTTATTAACCTTATATGTAGCTTTTTCCAAAATTTTTGCCATCATTTTTGTAGCTTCATTATCGCCTTCACTCATTTTTTTACTTATATCAGTCATTGTTTCTTTGAAGCCTTTTTCAAAGGCTTTTTGTGAATCTGGCTTTCCACAAGCTACTAACATCAATAATGCAAAACTTAATAATATATAACGAAAAATTTTCTTCATACAACAATTCCTCCTTAAAACTTTACCATATACTAACATAAATTTAAGAAATTTTAAAGTAAGATATTATTTATTTTTAAACCACTATTTTTTTCAAACTTTTCAACAGACATTTCCTGTAAAAATTCTCCTAAACCTAAAATTTTAGAAAGTTTTAAATAGGAGTTAGTAAGATGAATAGGATTTAAAAATAACTCATTTCCTTTCTTTTCCATAAAAATCATAGGGTTTGAAATAGCCTTATTAGCATAAATCATAGGAACAAAAAACTTTCCATTTGAACCTAATAAATACTGAAAATACCTTATAATACAAAGACAAATATAACAAAGAGTAAAATGTCCATGAAGATGTTTTTCAGAAAACTCTACATCTGTTATTTTAAATTTATCTTCTATGTTCCATGTATGTTGAAAAATATTAGATATCTCATGAGGCTCTATAAGTTCTTCATCAGTCATCAGATAAATATAACCACTTCTTCCATTTTTTTCTATATAATCTTTAAAGGCTCTCTTCTTTGACCAATAAATATAAAGTTTTAAGTTATTATCAATATTTATAATCTTATTTTTTTCAAGTATTTCATTTGTCTTTATATCTTTTTCTACAATTTTCCACTTTGTTTCTTTTAAAATTTCTTTTTGTATTTCTGAGTTTAAATTTTCAAATAAAATGGAACTTATAAAATTTCTTTTTTGAATTCTATTTTCTTGTGTAGAGACCAATACAAATTTAGAAATTTTAAGTGTTTTCTCTATTTCTTCCAGTTCTTTTTCTGAAAATTTTTCTTTGATGAATAATCTATAAGAAAGAGGAATACCATAAGAATCAAAAAATAATGCCATTTCAAAATTTAGTGTTTCACTTTCTCCTTGAATATCTGAAACTGGCAATCCATATAAAACTTTCCAATATGAATTATATTTATAACTACTTACATAATAATAAGCTAAATCTTTTTCTCTTCTAGTTTTTTTTTCAAAAAAATTATTAAAACACTCTATTAAATCTTTTTCTTTTTTTTCAAGTTCTAATAAAGTTTCATAGAAATCTGAATGAGTAATAGATTCTAAATTAAGAAATGGTGTTTTTCTATTCTCCAAAAAAGTAGAGTAAGAACTTCCCAATCTATATACAACAAGAGAAAACAAAGTTTTTGAAAGTGCTTCTCCTAGTACCTCTTTTAAATCTATTTCTTTCCACAATGAATACACTAAACTATGTCCAAAACGAAAAAGTATGTTTTTAGATGTATTTTTCTTTCTTTCATCTGTCAATCTTTTGGCTTCTTTTTTTAATTCTAAAATAATATTTGGATTTTCCCTTAAAAGTGCTTCATAATTTCCTATTGTCTTTACTACTATCGTCTTTTTTTTATTAGTTTTTGCTATTCTATGTTGCTCACAAAATTGAACCACTCTTGATTTACCTTTTCCTGTAATTGCCACATACATATTCATCACCTTTTTAATTATAACATATTTTTAAATAATAGGACATAAAAGGACAAAATTAAAAGAATTTGATTTTTTTTATAAAAATTGTTAACCTAAACAAGTAAAAAAATAGCTTTACAGGAGGTTGAAATGGATAAAGATAGTAAAAGAAATAACATTTCCAAACAAATTAATAAAGAGGTCTTAATTACAATAGTGCTTTATTTAATTTATTTTATTTGGTGGTATTATTTTGCTTATGAATATTCTTCTGATAATGTTGAAGAATACAAATATATACTAGGTTTACCTGAATGGTTTTTCTATTCATGTGTTGTTGGATTAATTCTTATAAATATTTTAGTATATATTTGTGTAAAATTTTTCTTTAAAGATATTGACTTTGATAAATATAATGAAAATAATGAATCAAATAAAAAATAAGGAGTTAGTTAAATGAATAAAATTTTAATTATAATACCAATAGCAATTTATTTGATTGCTATGTTATACATTGCTTACAGAGTTAATAATATAAAAAATAGTTCTAAAAACTTTACAAATGAATATTATCTTGGTAGCAGATCTATGGGAGGATTTGTACTTGCAATGACAATAGTTGCAACCTATGTTGGAGCTAGCTCATTTATAGGAGGACCTGGTATTGCATATAATCTTGGGCTTGGTTGGGTGTTACTTGCTTGTATACAAGTTCCAACTGCATTTTTTACCCTAGGTGTTCTTGGGAAAAAACTTTCTATTATTTCAAGAAAATTAAATGCAATAACAATTTTTGATGTATTAAAAGCTAGGTATAATAATAATTTTCTAAACGTTCTATCTTCTATATTGTTAATAGTATTTTTTATAAGTGCCATTGTTGCTCAATTTATAGGTGGAGCTAGACTTTTTGAAGCAGTTACAGGACTTTCATATTTAACTGGACTTATAATTTTCTCATCTGTTGTCATAATTTACACCACTTTTGGTGGGTTTAGAGCTGTTACCTTAACAGATGCTATTCAAGCTGTGGTTATGTTTACTGCAACTGTTGTACTTTTTATTGTGATATTAAAAAATGGAAATGGTATGGAAAATATTATGATGAAAATCAAAGATATAAATCCTAATCTTTTAAGACCAGATTCTGGTGGAAATATTGCTAAACCATTTATAATGTCTTTCTGGATTTTAGTTGGAATAGGAATTTTAGGTTTACCTGCAACTACTGTCAGATGTATGGCATTCAAAGATACAAAAGCCATGCACAATGCCATGATAATTGGAACATCTCTTGTTGGGATTTTAGTTTTAGGTATGCACTTAGTTGGTGTAATGGGAAGAGCAGTTATCCCTGATTTACAAGAAGTGGATAAGATTATCCCAATATTAGCACTTAAAAATTTATATCCAATACTTGCAGGTGTTTTTATAGGTGGTCCTCTTGCAGCTGTAATGTCATCAGTTGATTCTCTACTGATAGTATCATCTTCAACTTTAATAAAAGATTTATATGTTACTTATTTAGATAAAAATGCTAGTGAAAATAAAATAAAGAAAATCTCAATGTGGACTTCATTTTTGATTGGCGTTTTGGTATTTGTTCTTTCTATAAAACCAATAAGTTTAATTGCTTGGGTAAACTTATTTGCCTTTGGAGGACAAGAAATTATATTTTTCTGCCCATTAATTTTAGGACTTTATTGGAAAAGAGCAAATGCAACAGGTGCAATTATTTCAATATTTTCTGGAATTATAACCTACTTAACTCTTGAAATCTTAAAAACTAAAATTTATAGTTTACACAATATAGTTCCAGGGCTTATAGTTGCTATTACATTTTTTATAGTAGGTTCATATTTTGGAAAAAAATCTGATGAGAAAACTATAAAAATATTTTTTGAGTATTAAAAATTGAAGAGTTATTATAAATTAATGACATAATTAAGATTCATTAATTTATAGTGACTCTTTTTTTAATAATTTTTTTTGGTCCATAAATACTATAAAATATGATAGGTACTAAAATAAAAAATTTTATATAATAAAAAAACCTCTGTTACACCTTCACAAACAAATAATATTTTTCTCATCTAATATCCCAACCTTCTTTTATTGCATATAAAACTTTTTCTTTAGGATAATAGATTTTTTTTATCCTATTTTTAGATTTTTGAAAACGATAAAGCGTTACTTCATTATTTGATAGTTTATCATAAAATGCTTCTAAAAATTCTTTTGAATGTGTTGTGATAAATAACTGAATATCTAATATTTCTGTTATTTTTATTAAATTTTCACAAAATTTTGAATAATTTAAATAATGTATTCCATCTTCTATTTCATCAATAAATAATATTTTTGTTTCATTATTCACTAAACTACTTGTTGTTGTAACAATTGATGAAAGTCCATTTCCAAAACTTGAAAGAGACAACATTTTTTCTGCATTATTTTTACTTAATTGTATTTCAAATCCATCAGATATTATATCGTCTATTTCAGGTTCTAAAATATTAATTATTTTAAGTAATTCATTTTTTTTCTTTTTTTCAATTATTTTTTTTACAACTTTTGCTGTATCATTCTGATACTTACTTAGAGGTGTTATCCAAGAGCTTTTACCATAATAGTTTCCACTTTTAATATTAATTCTTTCTTGGAATAATATTTGAATGAAGTTATCAATCATAACAGATATATCCATATGTTCTTTATCATTATTTTTATCTTTTTGTAAAATATCATATAAATATTTCATATTTGCGTTTAATACATTCATATTCATTAAATTTTTTGATATAGTATTATTTTCTATATTTTTAATTATTTTTTCATTTTCTACATTGTTGTTTTCTTTTCTATTTATTTTTGTTATAATCTTATCATCTAAAATAAATTGAATTTCTTTTTTTATATCTGCATTATAAAAAAAATTATGAATATTATCAAGCCGAACTTGCATTCCCCTTGAATTTGCAGTTGTTATTATTCCATCACGAACGTTTGGTAAAGAAGAATAAATTGCTTCCATAACACTAGTTTTGCAGCTACTGTTATCTCCTACAAAAATATTATATTTTTTGAAATTATCAATTGAAATTTCTTCTATTCCTCTGTAATTTTTTATCTCTATTTTTTCTATCATTCAAAATACCTCTTTTCTTTATTATTCAAAGAAAATAAATTTTTTTAGATTTTACTTCTTATTAAACACAAACAATTTAGAAAAAATATAATTTAATATAATCACAATAATATTAGACAAAATTTTAATTCCTATACTAAATACCCCTTGTTGTGAATGGCTAACATATTTTGCTACAAAAAAATCTACTCCAACCACAACAAAAATCTGATCAATAACAGCTGTAACCCCTCTTGCTAATATAAATTGAATAAATTCTTTTACTGCTTCTTTCCCTTTATTTTTGCTTTCAAATACCCAAATTCTATTAGTAAAATATTGAAATAATATACATAGAATAGTATCTAACATATTTCCATAAAAAGTTGACATTTTCATTCTTGTAACAAATATATAGAAGAGGATTATATTCAACAATGTTACTAATACTCCAAAAACAAGATACAAAATCGTTTCTTTATTTACTAATTTTTTTATTAAACTCATATTCCACCAACTTATTTTTTATCTACAGATCTATAAATATAATCTTTTGTATTTAATGAATTTTGTAAAATATGATGTAAATATCTTATGACAATACTTAAGATAAAAAATAATCCAAAAAATCCTAAACTCAATATTATGAATAATGATGCCCATCCTTCTACTGTTTCTCTTGCAATTTTTGTAATTATACTATAAACTACTCCTAATCCAAATAATATAAAAAATCCAAAAGCTAATCTTTGAGTAAATATCATAATTGCATCTGTATAATAAATTAAAGTATCAAACATCAGCATTAGATTCTCTGAAAATCCTCTATTATTTTTATAATCCATATTTATTACTATATAAGAACTCTTTAGTCCTGAAACGACATAAGCAACATTTCTATTAATAATTCTTTTTCCTACTTCTGCCACTTTATTTTGACCTCTTCTTGATGATAAAGTCATAACAGAAGAATTGATATCTTCATTAAATGAATTT